>TARA_B100001057_G_scaffold203651_2_pt1 | contig 11107 bp, 8 predicted proteins | sample TARA_B100001057 | Tara Oceans TARA_B100001057 (sample SAMEA2621839) | marine metagenome | biome: marine biome (ENVO:00000447); feature: surface water layer (ENVO:00002042); material: "saline water (ENVO:00002010), including plankton (ENVO:xxxxxxxx)" | depth 5 m | reverse complement strand
CTATTGCGATTAATCGCCCCCGCAATCCAATAGGCCTCGTCCACTTCGAGCACGGAATTCCCAAGATTGTAGGTTCCATGGCCAGACGCTCCTGTGGACCGATTGGAATACTCCTGTCGCCACTCAAGACGACCCTCCTGATCCAGTTTGATGGCGAGAATCCGGGTATTGGGGAGAAAGCCTGTCTCTCCCACCTGAAGAACCCCTCCGTCTTCACAGGCAAGAATGTAATGCCCATGCGACTCTTCACCTGAGCCCCCGTATGAGTGGAACCATTCCGGGGTTGGAGGAAGCTGCGGAGTGCGGATCCGGAAAAAGCGGCGCTCGGCCTGTCCCGCTGGCGCCTGCACAATTACCTGGGTCCGCTCCCCGCTCCCAGACACCCGGGTGAGCACGGAAAAGTTCCTCAGGTCCTCACTCCCCAGGACGTCGTAGAGAACACCAGCATCACTGGTAAAGGTGATTTCCACTTCCCCCGGAGAAACCACGCGAAATTCCGTAATTTCTGTGGTGCGGCCTGCCGAAGAAAGGACAAGGCAGACCGTAAACACCAAGAGTCCTTGGAGGAAGATTCGGCTCATGAAGCACGCTAACATCGGATAGGGGCGACACACACCCTTTTGTCCTTGGCCTCTCCATCTTCCCAAATCCCCACTGTCATTTTCCTTCGGGACGCGGAACCTCCAAGCTAGAGTGCCTCTATCTCATGCTCTGGCCCTCTATTCTCGTCTTCCTCGGCCTCTCCGGGCTGGCAGCAGCAGCGCCAGCGCCCAATGTGCTGCTGATCATGGCTGACGATCTCGGCTACTCCGATCTGGGATGCTATGGAGGAGAGATCCAGACTCCCAACCTCGACCGCCTGGCCAAGGAAGGGCTACGTTATACCCAGTTTTACAATACGGCCCGATGTTGGCCCACCCGGGCCGCACTGCTCACCGGCTACTACGCTCAACAGATCCGCCGTGATAATCTGCCGGGGAGCAAAACCAGGGGGAGCAGGCCTGACTGGGCCCCACTTGTTTCCGTGACTCTCAAAGAGGCAGGCTCCCGCTGTTATCACTCAGGCAAGTGGCACCTTGACGGAATGCCCCTCCGCAACGGCTTTGAGCATTCCTATTACCTCAAGGACCAGGGCCGCTTCTTCAGTCCACAAACACATTGGAAGGACGATGTGAAACTCCCTCCCATTCAGCGGGGCTCTGGCTACTATGGAACTGTCGCGGTAGCTGATGCCGCCATTGACCATCTCAAGGAGCACGCGGCCAATCACCGAGGCACTCCATTTTTTCAATATGTCGCATTCGCAGCCCCGCATTTTCCTCTGCACGCTCTTCCTGAAGACATCGCAAAGTGCGAAGCCCGCTACCAGATAGGTTGGGACCGAATCCGCGCCCAGCGGTGGAGCCGAATCCAGAAACTCGGAATCGCGAGCGGGGCACTCCCTGAGGCCGAGAGAGAACTCGGCCCTCCTTATCATTTCCCCAAGCATCTTGAAATCCTTGGACCCGGTGAGGTGAATCGCCCTCTCCCTTGGAACGAGCTCAGTGAAGAGCAGCAAGCCTTCCAACAGTCCAAGATGGCCATCCATGCCGCAATGGTGGAACGGATGGACCAGGAGATCGGCCGAATCCTCCAGCAGCTGCGCGCCATGGACGCCTGGGACAACACCCTCGTAATTTTCCTCTCCGATAATGGGGCCAGTGCCGAAATCATGGTTCGGGCGGACGGCCACGATCCCAAAGCCCCAGCCGGTTCCGCCTCCACTTACCTTTGCCTTGGCCCGGGCTGGTCCACCGCATGCAATACCCCCTTTCGCCGCCACAAGACGTGGGTCCACGAAGGGGGATGTGCCACCCCCTTTATCGCTCACTGGCCTGCGGGCATCAAGGAGCGCAACGCCCTGCGGCGCACACCTGCTCATGTCATTGACCTCGCCCCAACTCTCCTTGATCTCGCCGGATTGAAGCCCGCTAAAAAAGAGCCCGCACCCGGGCGGTCTTTGAAACCTACCTTCGAAGGTGACGGGAAGCCCCTTCATGAGCACCTCTGGTGGCTCCACGAGGGCCATCGCGCCCTGCGGAGCGGAGACTGGAAACTGGTGGCCGCTGAGGGAGATCCATGGGAGCTCTACAATCTTGCCTCTGACCGAACCGAAACGGCGAACCTCGCCCAGAACCATCCCAAGCGGGTCGAGGAGATGAAACAGCGCTGGCAGGCTATCACCTCCTCGTTCCGCGAAACTCTTCAGGGTAGGAAGTAAGGCCCACTGCTACAGGAAACTCGCGCCTTGCATCAGTGCTCCTCACCCCTAGAGTGCCGGCGTCAGGGGCCGTGGAGGGACGGCTGGTGAAATCCGCCAGGTCCGAAAGGAAGCAACGGTAGCCTGTCCGGCTTTGCCGCGGCTCCCTGACACTTTCTCTATGAGAAACAGGGCCCTTTCCTGTTTCAGGCTCGGTTGGGTCGCGAGGATCAATCCCGCAAGCACCCAAGGGGGCATGAGGCTAAAGAGAGGCTTATGATGAGGGCGGCCGCAGCAACAGCGAGCGCACCTCTCACTATCCAGTCCCTCTTCCCGAGCCTGACCACCGTGCCTCTCGGCAGCCTCTCAACCTCTTGAGCCCGCCCTTCCGTTCGGGGCTGAAAGGAAACTCATCGAGGTGCTTTTTTCTCAGGCCACAATATCTGTCAAGACTCGCCCAAAAACATCAGTGAGACGGAAATCGCGACCGGAATGGAAATAAGTCAGCTCTTTATGATCCAAGCCCATGAGGTGAAGTATGGTGGCATGAAGATCATGCACATGAGCCTCACCCTCTGTGACCCGGAACCCGAATTCATCAGTGGCCCCCTGAACGGTTCCCCCCTTGACTCCGCCCCCAGCCATCCAGGTAGAAAATCCAGCGGCATGGTGGTCGCGCCCCCCGGTTCCCACCGGCGTCCGGCCGAATTCCCCCGCCCACACGATCAGGGTTTCATCAAGTAAGCCCCGGGCCTTGAGGTCAGCAAGGAGGCCCGCAATCGGCTTGTCGGTCTGACCACAGAGTTTCTGGTGCCGCTTGTCGTTGTCCCCATGAGTGTCCCAATTCGAATGATAGAGCTGCACGAAGCGAGTTCCCCTCTCCACAAGTCGACGGGCCATAAGGCAGCTCTTGCCGAAACGGTCTGCCTCACCCTCCCCGATTCCGTAGAGCTTCCGGGTAGACTCTGTTTCCTCGGAAAGGTCGACGGCCTCGGGGGCATGAGCCTGCATCCGGTAGGCAAGCTCGTAGGCCTCGATCCGGGCCGCTAGCTCTGAGTTTTCCGGCAGATGGCTCTGGTGTTCCTGATTCCAGGCCGCAAGAAGATCGAGCTGGTCCCGCTGCGTATCCTGGGAGCGACTCATCGCAGGGTTCAGGTTGGGCACAGGAGTCCCTGACGTCTTGAACACTGTTCCCTGATGGCCAGACGGCATGAAGCCGGAGCTCCAGTTCTGAGCTCCAGAGTAAGGAGCTCCATTCACAAGCACCACAAAGCCGGGCATATTATTGTTCGACGAGCCAAGGCCGTAGTTGGCCCATGACCCCAGGCAGGGGTGCCCCTGCCGGACGAAGCCCGTGTTCATCTGGAGCGAGGCCGCTCCATGGGCAGCGCTATCGGCCTTGGTGGACCGGATCACCGCAAGATGGTCAGCGTGTTCGCGGAGGTGCGGGAAAAGCTCGGAGATTTCGATCCCAGATTGCCCGCAAGCCTTGAACTCAAAAGGAGAGCCCTTGAGCTTCCCCTTACCCTTCTGGCTGACTCCCTTGGCCGGCTTGAAATCATACTCTTCTCCATGACGCTTCCCCAGCACCGGCTTGGGATCGAAGGTGTCCATGTGGCTGGGCCCTCCCACCATGAAGAGGAAGATGCAGTTCTTGGCCTTGGCCGGAAAATGGGTCGAGGGAGTCACTTCTCCCGCCTTCACCCCATCCCGCGCCAGCATCGAGGCCAGCGCAGTTCCAAAGAACCCATTCCCCGCCTGCCAGAGGAATTCCCGGCGAGTCCGGCCGCAGGGGAAATGAAATGGTAGGGGAGAGGGCTTCATTGTTCCTAGCGGTAACTGAACTCGTTGGTATTGAAGAGCACCAGCGCGAGCGAGGCGAGTGGATCGATCTTCTGCTCCCGGGCTGCCTTTGCGAGAAATTCCTTCGCTTGCTCCATTTCCCGGGTGCTTGGCGGACGGCACAGGATGAGATCAAAGGCCGCCTCGATCTGAACTTCCTCACCCTCCAGTTCCCGGAGGCGGCTCGCAAGGTGCACGGTCTGCTCATTGATGAAGCGTCCGTTCATCATCAGCAGAGACTGCACCGCGGTAGTCGACACCGCACGCTTGGCACAACTGCAGGAAGAATCCGGGTTATCCAATACCGCCAGTTCCGGAAGCGGGATGGCACGCTTGGCGAACACATAGACGCTCCGCCGGGAGGCCTCTTCTTCCGTCGAGTTTTTCCAATCTGCTCCCGATGAGGCCCCGACCACCTTGTCGGCAAAAGGCGGGTAGATGGGAGGCCCCGCCATATGAGGATTCAGCTTCCCGCTTGCGGCCAAAATGGAATCGCGGATTGCCTCGGCTTCCAGCCGATGCAGGGGCCAGCGGGAGTAGAGGGCGTTGTCCGGATCCTTTCCGAGTTCCGGATGCGCCGCTGAGAGGCGATAGGTAGAGGAAAGGACAATCTGCCGGTGCAAGGGCTTGAGCTTCCAGCCTCCTTCAACAAACGAGTTTGCCAGCCATTCGAGCAGGGCTGGATGGGTGGGCTCGCCCCCTTCCACGCCAAAATTATTTCCATCCTCCATCAGACCTTTGCCGAAATGATACTGCCAAACTCGGTTGGCCATGACGCGCGCGGCCAGAGGGGCCTGCGCCCCGGTGATCCAGTCCGCGAGGGCCCGCCTCCGACCAGACGAATGGCCCGTGGGCCGGGGTTCCGGTAACCCTTCGGCACCCAGCACGACCGGAACCCCGAACGGAATGACCTCTCCCCTCTGGTGGACGTCCCCTCTGATTCGGAGGTGTGATGGCTTGGGCTTGGCACTATCGGAATACACCCAGGCCATCATGGGCTGGGGCTTGTCCTTCTCGAGGCTCTTCAACCTCTGCTCAAGCTCTGAGATTGTTTTGCGCTCCTCATCAGTGGCGACCTCCCGGACCGCGCCGCGGACCCGGTTGCGTTCCCGTTCCAGCATGTTCTGCTGCTCCTTGGAGCGTCGATCCGGGGTGAGCGGAATTGCTTCAATCGTAAGAGCCAGCTGCTTCTCATTCAGCTTTGCCTTCCGTCCCTCCGGCAAACCGTCTTTCGCCCAGCGCTCGAGAATCGGAGCCCAGAACTGCTCCTCGATCTCGCGCTGCGGGTCGAGGGTAGAGCGCTGAAAAGCCTCCTCAGCCTCACGATATCGCTTCCGATCCTCGCCCGTGCCAACTTCTCTCTCCCTTCCGGTCACATTGAGGGATTCGAAGGATGCCAGCACCCGGTGGTAGTCCTTCTGGCTAAAAGGCTCGAACTTATGATCATGACACCTTGCGCATTGCAGGGTCTGGCCGAGGAAGGCCATTGAAGTTGTGGCCACGATATCATCAAGGGTGTCATAGACCGCAACCTCTCGATCTGCGGCAATCGTATCAAAAGTTCCAAGGGCGAGAAAGGTAGTGGCAATCTGGGTTTCCGAAGTCGCTCCCTCAATCTCGTCTCCCGCGAGTTGCTCGAGAATGAAGCGGTCATAGGGCTTATCTTCGTTGAAGGACTTGATGACGTAATCGCGATACCGCCAGACGAACTTCTTATACTCATCCCGCTCATAGCCCTTCGTCTCTGCATACCGGACCACATCGAGCCAGTGGCGCCCCCATCTCTCACCATACTGGGGACGGCTCAGGAGGCCGTCCACAACACGCGCATAGGCCTCGTCCCCGGGGTCGCGCAAAAAGGCTTCCATCTCGACAGGGGTGGGAGGCAAGCCGGTCAAGTCCAGATGGACGCGACGCAGCAACTCCCGGGGGGCGGCTTCAGGAGCCGGTTGAACTCCGGCGTCAGAAAGCCTTGAAAAAATAAAGTAGTCCAACGGGGTCTTTGCCCGTGGTGACCCGGAAGACGGCGGGGCAGTCTTCCCCAAGGGGCTCCAAGCCCAATGGCTCGAGGTGGCCGCGGCCTCGCGGGCATCCCCGGGGGCGGAAAGCAATAGGACGGGCAGGAGCCCTGCCACGATTCCAGTCACCTTGGAGAGAAGATTTCTGATGTCTGAGTATACCCTACTGGTAAAGCCCGGCTTTCAAGGGTTTTCCGCAAGGTTTCTCCCGTGCTCTGCCTCGTTTCTCGTTATCATGTGTCGTGCGGCCCGGCCGTCGTCCAGACGCTCTTATTGAGGTTCAGATCCTCCACAATCTTAAAACAGGCCTTTAACTGCTGAGAGAGAGCGGAGACTTGGGCATGAGAGGAAGCAGGCCGCGACATCTTCGGCTCAAACCAGTCCTTGCTGCTCGGGATGGCGATGAAGAGCTGAGACGGCTTGAACGCCAATCGCAGATCTCTTCCAAATCGGGCCCGCAGGGTCAGAATCTGCTCCTGTAACTCAGGAGTCAGAACCGTTATGGCTTCCGCGGGATCCGTTGCCCGAACGATAAAGGCCTTTTCGAATTCCGGGTTATCGATCCGCAAAAGGTGTTGACCCAGGCCTGACCCCACCTTTTGGAATTTTGCTCCCAGCATTCCAAAATACTTCTCAGCAAAATCCGGGACCACAAAAATACTCCCCCGGCATTCTCGAGGAAACCCCGCGACTGCGAACAGGCCGTCAAAGATCGTTTCAATTTCTCTCTGCTCCCTCCCATTTTCGTACGAAGTGGTCTCACATTGAACCATGATTTCGCCAATCTGGAACTCGGTCTCCCCGATAGAGCCCTTGAGAACATCCTCGCTCTCAAAGATGTTATAATACTGCTCATAGAGCCCACTTCTATAGAACCAGTCGTCATTGAAATGCCCTTCACTTTGGTAGTCCATGTCCGGCTGGAGGCTCCGGACCAGAGCGGGAATCACTTGGCTCTTATAGGCCTCGCAATAGCGCCCTCGAGCTCTGGACGCCCCGGAAAATCCCCAAAACGCGGGTATGAATAGAGCCGCAGCGAGGTAAGATAAGGGACCCTCCCCATCCGCTAAAATCATCACCCAGATCGCAAGCAATACAAAAAGCACTCCCACGATTAACAGCATGGTGACGTGTATCCTCTCACGCTGTCGAATGGCCTCGAGTTGCCGGAACTCTTTGGAAAGGTTTCTCACAACATACTACGTCTTTGATACACTCCTTTCCCGGACTCTCTAAAGCTGCACGTTAGTCACCTTTCTCTGAAACTCTGGCGTCTCGAACCAGTCGTGGACCCGGAAGCCAAAGATCCCTGCCAACAAATTACCGGGAAACTTCTCCACACCGTCATTCCAGTCCGTGACGGCCGCGTTAAAGGCTCGACGCGCAGCCGCGATCTGGGCCTCCACCTCACTCAGGTTTCGTTGCAGGTTGAGGAACTGCTCACCCGCCTTGAGCTCGGGGTAATCTTCTGCCAATAGCATGACCTTGGCGACTCCGGCTCCCAGATCCTGCTCATGATTGAAGCGCTCCGGGCCGGCAGACTCCGCCAGCTCGATGCCACGCCGGGCCTTGGTCACCCGTTCAAACAACTCCCGCTCGTGCGAGGCGTAACCTCTGACCGTTTCCACAAGCTGAGGCACCACGTCCCACCTCTTCTTCAGCTGCACGTCCATGGCCGCAAAGCCATTGCGCAATCGATTCCGTCGGCTGATGAAGCGGTTGTAAAGGACCACCACAACGAGGAGAAAAACTCCTAGGACGACACCCAGCGTGATCCACAGCGCTACCATTCGCCTTTAATACGCTCCCCCGAAGCAATTCTCCACCACTTATTTAACGGCCCCTGAACCCCTAAGGCTGGTCCGCCCAACGAATCACCGCGGCCACCGGCCAATGGTCCGAGGGAACCATCTTGCCCCGCATGTGATACTCGATCCACGCCTTCTGAATCTTCCACCCGGGGGATACCAGCACATGGTCAATCATCCGCGCACCGGGAATCACTCCTTTCCAACGATTAAAGGTGTTGCGGTCCTTGACCTCGGGATGAAGCTCAAAAAACGTTGCCTTGAGAGGGTTGCTCCACTGCTCAGGGCCCTTCCCTCCTGCCAGCACCACCTTTTTCCCCAGCAGGTAGGACACTCCGGGGTTTGTCTCGGTAGCGTTGAAATCACCGGTGACTACGACGGGCTCGCTCATCCGCTTCCGCGCATCAATCCGCTTGGCCATCAGTCGGCCCGCTTGTTCCCGGGAAGGCTGGCTCTGATGGTCCCAGTGAGTGTTGTAGAAATAAAACCCTTTTCCGGTCTTCTGGTCCACCAATCGCGTCCAGGTGCAGATCCGCGTGATCCCGTTCCCCCAGCTTTTCGATCCGGCGGCCGCCGGCGTCCCACTCAACCAGAAAGTCCCGCCCTCTTCAGCGTCCCGCGTAAGACGCTCGGCGCGAATAAAGATAGCCGAATATTCCCCGCGATTCTTGCCATCATCACGACCCACTCCGAATTTCTGGTAATCTGGAAGCTCTCGGGTGAGGTAGTCCATTTGCTGAGGTAGAGCTTCCTGAACCCCGAAAAGATCCGGATCCATCTTTCGAATCGTTTCCACCACAAGGTCCCGACGAGCCTTCCAACTACGGGTGCCCAGATCCCCCCTGGCAGCAAGACGGATATTAAACGACGCCACCGTCAGCTCAGCAGCCGGTAGCGAGGTGAGAAGGGCTAGAGAAATTAGAGCGAGACGAAACACGCTGGAAATGCTACCCGGGATGAGCCCTGTTGTCCAAGCTATGCCTTTACTTGCTGCCACCCTCTTTTTTTCGCTCTCCCTTCTCGCTCCCGCAGCGTGGCCGGAGGGAAAGGACTCGAAATGGAACGGATATCAGCGTCTGGACTTCGCCCTCCCAGATGATGGCGCCCGCTGTATCGTCGTCCGCCCAAAACAGGCCGCAGCAGGAAATCCATGGATATGGCGAGCTCGCTTCTGGGGACACCAGCCTGCGCTTGACCTTCAGCTTCTGGAAAAAGGGTTTCACCTTGCCTACTGTGAGGTAGGTGGCCTCTTCGGAGCGAGTACAGCGGTCAAACGCTGGGACAAATTCCATGCATTGGCCGTCCGGGAGGGACTCTCCCCCCGCCCTGTTTTGGAAGGCATGTCCAGAGGAGGCCTGATCATCTTCAACTGGGCGTCCGCCAACCCGGAAAAGGTGACTGCACTGTATGGCGACAATCCGGTCTGTGATTTCAACTCCTGGCCCGGAGGGAAAAATGGCAAGTTCTCAAAGCGTGACTGGCAGCGCTGCCTGAAGGCTTACGCGGTGACGGCCAAGGCCGCACCACAACACCTCCAGCCTCTCAGCAGAGAGACTCTCAAGCCTCTGGCCGAGAACCGAGTTCCCGTCGCGCTCGTGCTGGGAATGGCCGATGAAGTTGTCCCGGCCGAGGAAAATGGAGCGCTCCTTGCCCGCAACTATGAAGCACTAGGCGGAACGGTTAAGATCTGGCGTAAGCCCGGCAAGGGCCATCACCCCCACGGGCTTCACCCGCCCGACGAGCTGGCCACCTGGCTGCTCAGCGCAGTGAAATGACCATTTTAACATTGAGGCCTCGCCTTCCCTTCCTACTGCCGTGAAAGCCCCTTTGGTCCTTCGCTTCCTTTCCCTTGCCGGTCTCCTCATCTGCGGCTACCTCGGAGGACTTAAGCTTGCCGGGAAAACCTCCTCCCTTGCTGGCTGCGGGCAAGGCTCAGGGTGCGGCAGTGTCCTCGGCTCGGAGTGGTCACAGTTCTTCGGAATTCCGGTCAGCCTTCTCGCCTTCGTGATCTACCTCGTCTTGCTGGTTGCCTCTTTCCGCCCTTCGAGGTCGCTCTACGGAGCTCTTGCAATTTGTCTTACCGGCGCCGCTCTCTGGTTTGTCGGGATTCTCTACCTCACCATAAGGGCGGTGTGTCCGTGGTGTCTCGCCATGCATACTATCGGGATCGTTACCTCAATCGTCCTGGTGCTCTCATTACGAGATGTTCCCCCGTCAAAAACCATCCTGCGCTTTGCACCCCTTGCGGCTCTGGTCGCCCTGCTCACCCTCGCCCTAGGGCAGCTTCTCGGGCCGAAACCGGACACTCATGCCAGTAGTAGCGAGGCACTGCGGGATCAAGGAGTCCCGAACGAAAGCACCGGTCGCAAAATTTCCTTCACCCGTGGAGGCAAGCGCTACAACACCACGACAATGCCCCACCTGGGGCCTCCCAATGCCAAGTATGTGATGGTGAAGTACTTCGACTATACCTGCAGTTCATGCCGCAAGGTGCATGAGCAGCTCCAATTCGTTGAAGAAAAACACCCGGGACTTTTTTGTGTGATCCTCCTGCCAGTGCCCTTGAACAGGGCCTGTAATCCATTCATTCCGAACCAGAGCCCAAAGCACCAGCACGCCTGCGAGCTAGCCCGCCTCAGCATGGCCGCTTGGAAAGCAAATCCCGGGAAATGGCCCGAGGTCCACGAACAGTTAATTTCTACCCCTGATCTGCCGCCTGAAGTCGCAGAGGCCGCGGTCGGGCAGATTGTCGGCCATGACCAACTCGAACTCGCCAAGCAGGATTCCTCGGTTGAGGCCCTCATCAAGTCCGGCGTCAAAGACTTCGGCCAGCTCAAAAAAGGGAACTCTCTTCTTCCTAAATTAATGTGTGCAGGAGGCAAAGTCCTCCATGGGGAGCCCAGATCCGGGGAAGCTCTCCTTGGCGCTCTCACGCAGATCTACGATCTGGGCCCATAGGCCCCCTCTGGCTTACCCCGTAAGCTCCCCGCTTTACGCACCGCGAGAGGTTTTCGTGAATAAACCTTCCCCCTTAGTGGTCCAAAGGCATGTAACCCCAGAGAATTCCTTATGATAAAGATCCTTTCGGCCACCATAGCTCTAGCCATTACCGGGATCATCTCCTCGCCGCGCGCTGAGGCAGGCCACCCCCGCAACTACATCACCTACCACGCCGGATACGCGCCAAACGGATGCAAGGT
>TARA_B100001057_G_scaffold167063_1_pt1 | contig 11107 bp, 12 predicted proteins | sample TARA_B100001057 | Tara Oceans TARA_B100001057 (sample SAMEA2621839) | marine metagenome | biome: marine biome (ENVO:00000447); feature: surface water layer (ENVO:00002042); material: "saline water (ENVO:00002010), including plankton (ENVO:xxxxxxxx)" | depth 5 m | reverse complement strand
GATTTTGTAGCAGTGTTATGCATGATGAGTGGATGATGAGGCACGTTTATAAAGAAGACAGAATTTGGGTCGTCGGTGGAGACCTTAAGAGGCAGCGGTACATATTCTTGACTGCCTATAAGATAATTACACAACGACCAGTGTATCTCGGAAGATCAAAGTATCCTTACTTCTGGCTCAAGGACAATACCAAATTCGTCGAGTACACTCGCAACCATACGTTGGGCCAGGACAGAGATCTCTTTTCCTGTAGCCTTAGCAGCATTGATCAAAACAAGTGCATGTGTTGCGGAGACCTCTGCTCCGCCATTTTTTCGCCCTTTCCACCCTAATTTGTCCAACAACCAAGCTGCCGGAATCTTTTTGATATTCGGGTCATCCGTATCGAACCATACAATATCCTGGTGTCGGATTTTTAACTCTTCCAGTAAAGTCACAGATATAAGGGGATTTTTAAAAAAACTTCCGGCATTACCTATAAGCTTCGGATTCGGCAACTTACGACGGCGGACGCGGCAAACAATCGAAAACAATCTCTGTGGTGTTTCTACCGGATCCTCATAGAATTCCTTGTCAAGTGAAGCGTAACTGAGGTTTGGCGCCCAATCCAATTGCAATTGTAGTGTCACTTCGCTAATCAAGAATTTGGCACCTTCGGGCTTCTTAAAAATACTGTCTCGATAGCCAAAGCAGCAATCGCTGGCATTGAGAACAAACGTCTTTCCTGTAGACATATCGAGGCCTTTAACATGCTTGACAAATGACGCAAGCTCAACACCGTAGGCACCAATATTCTGAACGGGTGCGGCACCAACGGACCCTGGAATCAACGCTAAATTCTCCAACCCATGCAAACCAGCATTCATACAGGTCAAAACAAAATTGTGCCAGTTCTCTCCAGATGCCACACGAACGACACCTGACTCTTGATCAATTTGAACGCCTGTCAATGCAACTTTAATAATCAGACCAGGATAGTCCTTGGTGAACAGCACATTACTCCCCTCTCCAATCACGTATATCGGACTGCGTCTTTCTGACGCGTATTGCAACGCAAGTTGTAATTCTTCCAAGGATCTTACAGATGAGAAGTATTTTGACCTTGCTGATACGCCAAAACTATTGTGAGGCTGCAGGTTAAAATTTTCATGAATCAACATAGTTTCCTCTTGCCCTTCTCGATGAATCAAAAAATAACCTGACCGATAAACATCTCACAGAATTTTCTTGGCAAGCCCAACTAGAACCAATAAGGCACAATAAGGCGCTGCCTAATAGGATCCAGAACTTGTTTTAAAATTGAGTTATGTTTCCTCGCAAGCAACGCAAATTCATGCCTGAGTACAGATGGGAGCCACTGATTTAGGTCAGGCAGGTTAGTTTTTTGAATCGCGATAATGTAATCGAAAGGGTCATAATCTGACTCAACGTTTTGGCACTCTCGCTGCGGGCCTAGATCATACCTATTGACTAGTTCAGTGTCTGTGGCTAGAGCGCTAAGCGGTTTTGCCTCACAAAATATTTTCAAAGTGGTTGAATTTATCTCAACCCTATCGGCGAATTGGTTCTCGCCAATTAACTTGTCAATAACACCGTGACTTGTCGATGATTGAAAAATGTCTTTCAAACACACTAAAAGAACGTAGATTTTTTTTGATCTGGCTAACATTAGATTCAACTATGTTTCGGAGAATAGTCGACGTATCAATTCAAGATCTTCATATGTGTCCACGCCAGCGGGCATTGGCTCTTCCCATTTATCGACATGAACCTTCACCCCATTTTCAAGGGCACGAAGCTGTTCAAGACTTTCTGATGCCTCCAACGCTGAAATTGGCCATCCAACAAATTGACTGAGAGTCTCAACACGATAAGCATAGATGCCAATGTGCCTGTATCGGTCAGGGCATTTGCCGCCCTTGGAAAAAGGAATGCAAGATCGGCTAAAGTAATGTGCAAAGCCATCGCGATCAAAGACAACTTTGACAGCATTCGGATCAACGTGTTCTTGTTCACGAGCGATCTTCTCGCATAGCGTTGCAATGCCAGCTACTGGATTGGCCTGTAAATTATCAGCAACCAAATTGATTGCTTCAGGGGGAATCAGTGGTTCATCGCCCTGAACGTTGACCACGACAGTTCCGGATTCCCATCTGCTTTGTTGCGCGACCTCATAGGCGCGCTCGGTTCCAGAGCGATGCGTTTCTGAAGTCATCGTACAATCAGCGCCAAAATTTGTGGCCACTTCAGCAACTCGCGAATCATCAGTGGCAATTATCACTTGATCCGCCGAGCTGCTGCAGGCTTGTTCCCAGGTGCGCTGTAGCATGGGTTTGCCTTGAATTTCTAGCAAAGGTTTACCCGGCAGGCGTTCAGAGGCATAGCGCGCAGGAATAACTACTTTAAAGCTCACTGAAGTCTCTCCAGTTCATCGTCGCTCAACACTCTGGCTTCAGCCGTCAACATGACTGGAACACCCTCCCGAACTGGGTAAGCGAGCTTATCGACGAGACAAACCAACTCTTCGGCGCCCCGATAGTAATGCAACTCGCCTTTACAGATCGGGCAAGCCAGGATTTCTAGCAGTTTCTTGTCCAGCATAGACGTCTCTTATGTTTTTGATATTAGCGAAGATGGCCCTGATTAAGGGTCGACAAATTGAAGAACGTGCTTACTCACGTGGCACAAAAGCTTTGGGTCAACTTCTACTTTGACGTCAAGACACCAAAATCTCGAATCAGCAAAAGCCTCACATTTTATTCCATCCTTCTTTGTCATGACGATGGGATTACCATCCGCAAATGCTGCGCCCTGGAAATCTTCCATCTTATATCGATAATGATCTGGATAGCTGTGTGCTTTTATTTGATAAGGCAATTCATTGAACAGCTTGAAGAAACGATTCGGATTACCCAATGCCGCCACTGCATCAATTGTCGTGCCAATCTTGAAGGGAGCTCCACTCAGAGGCCTGCGTTCTCCGGTTGATATATTAACAAGGGCAACAGGGTCAATCCTTAAATTGTAACTCTGAGAAAACAAAGGGTGATCTTTATCCGCGTCGCCATTCAGCACCACTGCATCCACCTGTTGCAGTCGAGAAATCGGCTCTCGAAGTGGTCCGGCAGGTAAGCAAAGCTCATTGCCAAATAATCTCAGTGGATCCACAACGCAAATTTCATAGGACCGAGGTAGTCCATAATGCTGCAGTCCATCATCACTGAGCACTACATCTGCATCTGTGTGGCGCCTAACATATCTCAGTGCCGCTGCACGATCAGGGTCAATAACTACCGGACATTCAGTGTGGCGGTAGATCAGAGAAGGCTCATCGCCAGCTTCAATTACCGGTACGGATTCATCTATCAAGAGCGGGTAATGCGGCGCCTTACTTTTATAGCCCCTGCTGATAATAGCAGGCACAAATCCTTCGTTATTTAGATGGCGAGCGAGAGCGATAACAAGAGGTGTTTTCCCTGTTCCACCTGTTGTGATATTCCCGACAACAATGACAGGACAGGCTAAATCCTTATGTTGACCAAGCTTTGGATATTTGCGCAAAGCCCGCAATCGCCTTAATGCGATAAATCGAACAAGTAGCGAGAACGGAAGTAACAACCACAGCCAGAACGATTTTCGATGCCATGCCTTACTCATAAAGTTCATCGTGACTTACTTTTCTTGATTTGAAGATTGTATCTCGTGCATTCGAGCATAATGCCCTGACCTCGACAAAAGTTCCGTGTGTGTACCAGATTCAACAACTCTGCCGTGCTCCATAACCATTATTACATCTGCGCGTTCGACCGTTGACAGGCGGTGTGCAATGATAAAGGTTGTTCGGTTCTTAATCAGTTTTTGTAGCGCGAGATGAATAAACTTTTCAGATTCGGCATCGAGCGCAGAAGTAGCTTCGTCTAGAATCAGGACAGGTGCATTCTTCAAAAGCGCTCGGGCGATCGCGAGTCGTTGGCGCTGTCCTCCCGATAAAAGAGATGCATCGTCTCCCACTTGAGCATCTAAACCACTTTCAAGTTTAGAAATAAATTCCATTGCGTGTGCGGCCCCTGCAGCGTCCTTGATTGCATCTAGTGAGTAGTGGGGATTACCGTAAGCGATATTCTCTGCAATCGTGCCGTCAAACAGGACAACCTGTTGAGTAACTAATGATATTTGCCCCCTGAGATTGCTGAGTTCATATTCATCAACCTCAATACCATCAAGTAGAATTGAGCCTCGATTGTGCTGATAAAAGCGCGGGATAAGATTTACCAGACTAGATTTGCCGCTGCCAGATTTACCAACCAGCGCCACAGTTTGCCCAGGTTCTACTTTGACGCTGACTCCTTTCAAGGCAAAAGAGGACTCGTTATAGGAGAACCAGACGTCTTTAAATTCGACACTGCCATCGATTCGACGCACTGCATGTTGTCCTCTGTTAGGCTCAGAAGGTTCATCAAGCAAATCGAAAATACTAGCTGAAGCCGCGATACCTCTTTGGATGACCGCGTTAATTTGCGTTAATTGGCGGATCGGTTTTGCCAGTAGTCCCGCGGCGCTCAGAAAGATGACAAATTCGCCAGGACTCCTGCCCGCAAAAAACTCTGGTGACATCGCAAGCCAAACCAGGAACGCCAGCCCCATCGCCACAATCATCTGCACAATTGGCGTGCTGGTATTGCGCGTCAATTCCAGCTTCATATTCTGATGCCTGTTTCGCTCACTCGTTGAGGTAAGCTTATCGTTCACCATCTTTTCGGCATTGAATGTCCTGATGACCTTATGACCTTTAATGGTTTCACTGGCTATCTGAGTGACTTCTCCCATTGAATCCTGCATTTGCGAGCTATATCGCCGAAAATACCCTGACGCAAGAGACACAATTCCCCCAACCAAGGGTGAAATGATTAAAAAGGTGAGCGTTAATTGCCAGTCAATCAAAAATAGCTGAGCAAGATAGAAAATGACCGTTAGCCCCTCTCTAAATGCTACGGTAATTGCTTCACTTGCGGCGCCCGCAATTTGCTGAACGTCATAGGTTACTTTGGAAACCAAGCGCCCGCCTGCTTGGCGATCAAAAAACGAGGCAGGGAGCCCCACGAGCTTTTTGCCCAACTCGCAGCGCAGTCTGTGCATGACATGCTGTGCTAAGTAGGCCATCGAGTAGCCGCCAAGAAATGAGCCTATGCCGCGTCCAAAAGCGATAGCTAAACATATGATGGGGCTCAAGATCCTAGCCTGCTCATAATTTTCAGAGCTTATAGAATCCAGCGTCCAGCCAAGCCACTGGGTGGCGGCAGGCCCAGAGGCAGCGAAAATGACAAAGCCAAGTAAGCCTGTGATCATCACAGCTTTGTTACCGATGACGTAGGTTAACAACCGTCGGTAGAGCACCCACCCGCGCCTCAAAGATGATCTATCTGGCTGCGCCGCCATTAATAGCCTGCGTCCTGTGCTGCGGATTGTTCTGAATGCTGCGTCGCGATGCTCAGTCTTTCAAAACCTGCTTGACCGATAGCGTCCATTGCAGATACCACTGATTGGTGTGTTGCTTCTGAATCAGCGACGATGATAACTGGCAAATTGAGATTTCCCTCAGATTCAAGCTCAAGACCTCGCATCAAAGTCTCGACTCTCCCGTTAACAAGAATTTGACCGTTAAGGGAGAATAGGCCATCACGGGATATCACTATCTCAAGCTGTTCTGTATCATTTGCTATGGTTTCTGCTCCTGCTTTAGGCAGGTTTACCTGCAGTAGAGCCTCCCTGTTAAACGTCGTGGTGACCATAAAAAAAATAAGTAGAAGAAACACCACGTCGATGAGAGGCGTGAGGTTGATCGAAGGCTCTTCTTTTATATGTCGCTTAAATTTCATGGGGCCCGGCTACAGCGCAGTGACGCCGATCACTTTATCTCCACTTGTCGTTCACTTTGTAAAGCATCAACCAATTTACTCGATTCCTGCTCGAGATTAAGGACTAAGGAATCGACCCTACGCATAAAAAATCGGTGGAAGACAAATGTGGGAATTGCGACGGTTAGACCAGCTGCTGTTGTTATTAGCGCCTCAGAGATACCTCCGGCAAGCGCATTTGCGTTACCTGTGCCTTGGAGCATTATTTCGCTGAACACCCTGATCATTCCGACCACAGTTCCAAGTAGGCCCAAAAGCGGAGTCACTGCCGCGAGCGTTCCCAAAGTATTCAAATAGCGTTCCAACTCGTGTATTACTTGTGAGGATGCCTGCTCGATGCTTTCAACCATCGCCGAGCGCCCATACTTCGAGTTAAGCAACCCTGTAGCAAGAATTTGGCCCAGCGGCGATGACGTGCGTAATTGCTTCATCTTGTTTGAGTCCAACTGATCGTTCTTCAGCCAAGTCCAAACCTGAGCTAGGATGTTCTGCGGGGCGATCTTGGCGACATTGAGTGTCCACAGTCGTTCAATTATGATTGCAATCGCGACAATTGAACACAGGATTATAGGCAGCATTAGCCAACCGCCAGCTTGAACTATTTCCAGCACGTATTATCCTCCGGCTTCGCAAAGTTTAGCACAGCGGACGCATGAGAGATCATTGCATTACCATACAGGATATCGGCACAAAATGTGATTGCCTGACCATGACCGATGATGAAGATTGTTACAGCGGTACATAGTCGGCAAGAGTTTGCCTGGATCTGCAGTCAACTAATCAAGCTGCTTGTCAGCAAGCGGAATCTCCAATGCTGTCGATTCAAGCGTTCATGTAGCTCCATCTCGTTATTAGGCTCTTTAATCCTATTTTTCTTTCCGCTATCAAAACCCACATATTTTGCATCTGCTATTTTGAGAGTTGAATAGAACTCAAACCAGTCATCGTCGTTTTGAGCACGCTTCCATTTCAATTTTCTGAACGTTAAATATTCTGGGGGTCGCATCAACTTCTATCCCATCGGCAGAGAGAATTAGTTTATCGGAACTTTCATCACACTTACTCCGGAGTGGCGAGCCTAGCATTTCACTTGTCATGATAATTGTTCCTAGGTTACTTCAAATCGAGCACCAAAATGTTACTGAACTCAAAACATAAGCGAGCTGCAGCCAGGCTTGAATTCAAGGTCAAATGAATAGGCTTAGATGGGGATTACATCACGGTGTAGTTTTGGAAATTATTCTTGCCTGAGCGCCTCAGCGGGCTGAATCCGAGCAGCACGGCGCGCAGGTATGATTGTTGCGATAAAAGCCAATAAAAACACCCCCACAACCACATAGACAAGATCTAGCCATTCAACTTTTGAGGGTAGATAGTCAATTGGATAGACATCTGCACTCAACAACTGCAAGTTAAAAAAAGATTCTAGCCAGCCAGCAAATTCGGTCACATTCATAGCCCCTAGGATTCCGAAAAATAGTCCGAAGGCGGTGCCAATCAAGCCTATTAAGCAGCCTTGCCAAAGAAAAACCTTCATTACGATTTTCGGGCTTGCCCCCAACGTGCGCAATATAGCAATGTCGGCCCGCTTATCCCTGACAATCATCATCAAGCTCACGACCAGATTAAACGCAGCGACAGAGACCAACAACCAAAGCATAAAAGCGATGATATTCCGCGAAAAACGAATATTGTCGTAGATTGCACCTAACTGAAGCGTCCAAGATTCAATGGAAAAGGAAGTGGGCAGGAAAGAATCAAGCTCTGCGGCAACTCGATCAGCCGATAATGCATCTTCAAGGCGCAAATGGAGCGCATTCTGAGGGGACGTCAATTTAAACAGCGCACGAGCTGCTTGCTGATTAACAATAACGTAAGCTTCATCGAGATCTTTAGTACCAACCCTAAAAATCCCAACTACATCGAACTTGCGAAAATTTGCCAGTGTAACGAGAGGATTAATAGAAACCGATGACGAATACAGTGTTAATTGATCGCCTGTTTCAACTCCAATACTTTCTGCCAATGACTCGCCAATGACAATACCCCAACGGTTAGATTGAAGATCCTGCAATCTGCCCGATATAAAGTAATTTTCTAGAACAGAGTCACTGTTGTTTTCTTTATTATCAACGCCATTTATAAGCACTCCTTTATTTCCAAAGCGGCCAGAAACAACGCCTGCGGCTTGCACAACATGCGAGATTGACGACAATTCAAGCCTCGTTCCTAACTGTCCAGCGACTGACTCCCATTCCGATTGTCGCAGGGGTTCATCTGCGTAAAGTGTAACATGCGGGACTATTCCAAGTATTGTTTGACGCATCTCTCGGTCAAATCCATTCATGACCGAAAGAACCAAAATTAAAATCGCGACGCTTAACGATAATCCAAACACAGCAACTGCAGACATAAACGAGACCAGATGGCTGCTCTTCCCAACGCTCACGTATCGGACAGCGAGGTATCGAGAAAAAGAAACGGGTGACTCATTCATGAAGCATGCCATCCCGCAAAAAAAGTTTACGATCGAGCGTATCGGCAAAGGCCTCATCATGCGTTACGACGATATAACTAATGCCTAGCTTTTCATTAAGTTCAGACATCAAGCTTTGTACACTGAGAGCGGTGTTGCGATCTAAATTGCCAGTCGGCTCATCGAGCAAGACACAAGCAGGCTCTGTGACCAACGCGCGAGCAATCGCAATGCGTTGACGCTCTCCACCGGAAAGTTCTGAAGGCTTATGTTGCGCTCGATCCTTCAAGCCAACCCGCTCCAAAATATTTTGGCTTTTATGCAAGGCCTTCTGCCAGGTAAATCCACCAATCAACAAAGGCATTGCTATGTTTTCCAGGGCATTGAATTCAGCGAGCAAATGATGGAATTGATAGACGAAACCGAGATGAAGATTTCGCAGTTGACCGCGCTCTGTTTCATCTACCTCAGCCATATCCTTTCCAGCCACTATGACTCTTCCGCGGGAAGGCAGATCTAATCCTCCGAGCAAGTTTAGTAAGGTCGTCTTACCTGAACCAGAGGTGCCCAAAATCGCGAGCTGCTCTCCTTCTCGCAGCTGGAGAGAGATCTCCTTCAGCACTTCTATCTGTTGCGGCCCTTCGGTATAGGTTTTACCGAGATTTAAGCATTCAAGTACTACAGGCACAATTTACACTCACTAAACGCTATTCGTAACGCAAAACTTGCGCCGGCTGAATGCAGCTTGCGCGGTAAGCCGGATATAAGGTCGATAAAAAACAGATGGTTAGAGCTGCAATGCAAACAAATAAAACCTCAGAGGAAATCACTTTTGTTTGCAGGTGCGACAAAAGATATACATTCGCCCCCTCGATATTGGAGTTAATGAACCGCTCCACCGCTAGACTCAAATCAGTAATGTAATGAGCTAAGCCCAGGCCCAATACAGCGCCTAACACAGTCCCCACGATTCCTGCAATCAAGCCTTGCACCATAAAAATCCACATAATGGTCGCCTGACTGGCTCCCATGGTCCGAAGTATTGCAATATCTGCACTTTTATTGGACACGAACATCACCAGCGTGGAGATAATATTGACCGCACCGATAACCACAATCATGAGCAGCATAAAAGCAGTCAGAAATTTTTCCATGTTCAGCGCATTAAACAGGCTGGCCTGAACTTCGTTCCATGGAGTGACTTCGAGATCTGGATGATTCGCAAATACCTGAGCCGCAATTTCGCCGGCACGGTCTATGTCGCTTACTCTCAACCTAAGGCGCATGTCGGCACCAAGCTCATTAGCGAAGAGGCTCTCCGCGGAGGCCAATGAAACCAGCGCTATATTATGGTTACTGTAAAGCCCGAAATCTGCAAAACCAACCACCTTAGCTCCCTGCCCTTGAGCTAGACTCCTGTTCAATAAGCTCTCGAGACTCAACATGCTTACCTGCGCGGAGCTAAAAACTCCCAGCCGTCCCGCTAGACCACCCCCAAGAATGACTCCGTCTGTCTTATCTAGACCGACGAGCAGTTCCGAGAGTGTCGAACTGTCTTCGTCATTCACCGATGGCTCCAGCGCCGGGTTAACGCCTCGCACAGTTATGAACGCAGTTTCCCCTTGATGAGTAATACTCGCTTCAGATTCGATAAAAGGTGCGGCCGCGACCACTTGGTCTGAGCTAAGTGCAAGTTCGCGTAGTGCAGGCCAATTTCTCTGCAACGCCGGGCCCGATATCGTTACATGAGGCACTGACTTAAGTGCTTCCGCCCTAAGCGTAGCTATTGAGCCGTTTATCACAGCTAGCGCAACGATTAGAATGAGGACGCCAAGCGTCACACCAAGTACGGATATCAACGAAACAAACGAGAGGAGCAGACTGTGCTTGTGCGCCAACGAAAAACGTATTCCTACAAGTAGGGGAAGTGATCTAAACATTCAGAGGCAATCACCTTGCAGGTTGACAGAGCTGGCTATCGAGCTTCTTGGGCTGCTCGACAGCGCGAACTCTGATTCCAGAATCGCTGAGCCTAAACGTGATCTGCGTGACGTTGCAATAGCCGCTGCACCGTCTTAAAACTGATTGGCATTACAGGCGTGGAAACTTCGCTTGATATTGCCCTCAGTGATTTCCCATCCCTTTTCAGCTCGAAAATTCTTTTTAGAACCCTTTGCTCCATCGGGTTTTCGATCAAGCGGCCATTATCGTGAATCATATACCCGAACGGACGACTTCCGCCCAAATAGCGTCCTTGCTGTTTCTGACGTTGTTTGACTCCCTTTATTCGCTCAGCTGACTTACGCCTTTCGAGTGCCGAAAAAAGCGCAACAGCACTACTTACACTTACTGTGAGGTCAGGGTCGGTGATATCTCCCCCGAGCTCGACAACATGCAGTGCGATTTGACTCTTCGCAAAAAGCTTGATCAGGTGCAGCGCTTCTTGACTCGAACTGACAACACGTTCAAGCCGGCTGCACAGCAATATATCTCCGGGATTCATCGCTTCAAGCAACAGTTTTCCGCGCTCACGACTGACGAATTCCTGATTCCATCGGCAATTAAATTCGGTAATGGTCTCTGTCATGTACCATCCGTGCTGCAAACAATATGTTTGAATGCTCAATAGTTCAGGCTCCAGAATACTGTTCAAACGGTCCTGGTCCATCGAGTCTTCCAGCTCGGATGTTCTGCAGTAGGCGTAGATGGTCATCGT
>TARA_B100001057_G_scaffold460582_1_pt1 | contig 11109 bp, 8 predicted proteins | sample TARA_B100001057 | Tara Oceans TARA_B100001057 (sample SAMEA2621839) | marine metagenome | biome: marine biome (ENVO:00000447); feature: surface water layer (ENVO:00002042); material: "saline water (ENVO:00002010), including plankton (ENVO:xxxxxxxx)" | depth 5 m | reverse complement strand
GCAGCTAAGCCAGCTTCAGTAGGCAGATAAGCCAGATGATTGGGCCCTGCGACTGCAATTCTGTCAGTAGCACGACCCGTTGAAACTTCATAACGCACCAGTCCAGCTATTGGCGACTCCTCAGAGCCAACCGCGGGCGCGTGAAGGCGCAACAGTCCGGGTGCGGAGCTCAACTCATTGATCCAGCCTGTTATGAGATAGGTAAACCCCTGTTGAGCCACAGGGTGCTGGAGGGAAACCTCCGGATGCGTCCTACTCCTGCCTCGGTTGTTAACATGGTAGATCAAAGTGTCGCTCGCGATATTTTCGCTTGGCACCAGCAGACGAAAATCAGCTGCATACTCCACCGAGCCTGCTCCGTTCAAGGGCGCATATTCAAGGTCAACGATCGCCTGGTTTGCTCTCACACCAGGATCAAGCGTGAAGTGCATAATTCCTTCGACTTTTTCATAGCTGAAACTGACGCTTGGATCAGACAAGGTCTCTCGCGAGATAATCTCGACTCTCTTCAGCTGCGCAACCGCAAGAGGATGTATGAAGAGAGTGACAAAAAAAAGAGCGAAACCTGCACTTCGCATGGATAAACCCCCCGGGATAGCCCCTGTTCTTTTCGTGTTCTAGCCCGGGCGGATGAGGCGCCGGTAACCTAAATTTAGTCAGCAGAGGCGAATATTGCAATCCTTGTCATCGTTTGCCGCGAACTGCTAAGGTCGGTTCTGCCGAAAAATCGGCATTAACGCAATCAGCGCTGATCCCACCATGAGCAGCACAGCGCCCAGAACTGAAAGTATCGACAGGCGATCAGTAAATGCATAATCAGGATTGATGATGACAATGACTTTCAGCGTTGCGATAGTAAACAAGGGCGCCAATGCCAGCACCGCACTGACCTTCGAAGCATCCCACAGGTTGAGAGCCTCAGCAAAACAGCCATAGGCAATCAGCGTATTCAGGCAGCAAAAAGCCAACAACGTGTATTGAAAGTTTGTCAGTTCAAAAACCGCTGCAGGAGTTACAAAAGGCAACAGCACCAAAGCCGAAACCACATAGATAAAAAACAGGATCTGAACTGAACTGAACTCTCCAAGCAACTGCTTCTGCAACAATGCGTAAATCGTCCAGGTAATCGCTGCGACCACTACGACAAGCACTCCCAAGGATTCTGCATTATCCAAAGAGCCAAGCACTTCCAACCGATCATGGAAAAACAGCAGCAAGCCCGCAAGAATAAGGCCCGTCCCGATCTTCTGCATGCCCGCAAAAGGTTCTTTGTAGATAAAAACCCCGCCGAGTATAAGAAACAGTGTGGTCAGCTGAATCACAGCCTCACTGGTCTCAGCATTAACATAGTTTAGAGACAAGGAGAAAAAGTAATAATTACCGCACAAACCCAGCGCAGCGGTAACCATCATCAAACGCACTCTGACCGATGCGCTGATAAGGTTGGGCAAATTTTTCCTAGCTGCAAGCCAGATCAGCATAACCAGTGCCGCAACCAGAAAACGGAACCACACCACTGTGCTGGCATCCATCGCGGCGAGCAGTTCCTTCAAAGCTACCGGCAAAACACCCCAAAGTGCAGCAGTAGTCAGTGAAAGCAGTGCACCAGCACGAGAGTTCTGATTTTTTTTATTCATAACATTGATTATCTATATGAGGGAGCAATCCCTCACTGTCTGAAACGAGGCGCGATCCTATCACGAAAAACAGACCGCAATGGTAACGGGTTGGAACTAAGCAGAGCGATTGAGTAGCGCGTCTAGATCAGCCTGATGTTTCGAGAGAAACGCGCTCGCAAAAATTCCATCTGATCAGTCAGAACCGCGTGATTAGAGAGATAGAGGAATTCATATTGGTTCGGAACAAAGGGCACTGCAATGAGTTCCATATTTGCTTGCTCAGGAGTGCGGTCCGCCTTTCGGTTGTTACAGCGTCGACAGGAAGTCACGACGTTAGTCCAGCTGTCACTGCCGCCCTTTGAGACAGGGACCACATGATCGCGTGACAATTCCGGCCAGGGGAATTGCCCACCGCAGTACAGACAAATATTCTTATCGCGACGGAACAGAAATTTATTTTCCAACGGCGGGTCAAAACTTTCCTTATGAACTTTGCCATCGCATGCCACGATACTGGGCAAGCACAACACTGAGCGAATACCGTTACGATTAACGCCCCCGCGAATTTCCATCACCGGCTCACCAAGTGACCAAATAACCTGGTCCTTCGCCAGCAGCGTCGCAGTTTCCTCCCGAGTCAGCCAACTAACCGGGAGCCCAGCCTTGTTTAATCTCAGAATCTTGGCATGCACACACAATAACCCAAATCGACTTCGCACTGAGTGATGAGGAGCCAGAACGGATATCTGAATCAGGAACCAGACTAGCGTTTTCCGGACCCTCGTTATCGCTATCGGCGAACCGGATAAGGACTGTATATTCGGGGCAAAATTTAGCGCTGTTTAGTGTTTGATTTTTTCAGGAGAGGTTCTCGGTAAAAGAAAGTATTACTATCTAAATCTCTTTCAGCAATACCCAGAGGTGTACTAGTGCGTCTGACCGCAAAGGCAACTTACACAGTTTCAGAACGCAAGCGCTCCCAGCCCCCCTTGCTGAGCCAGTAGCCAAGCTGAAGCAGCGCAGCGATCAGAATAAACAGTGGTATAGTGCCCCAGTCTCTGCCACCTACTTGGAAGTAAAACACGGCATTGTAGTTACGCTTCTCTTCAGGATGAACAGCAGTCACGACCCCGATATAGGTCCCCTTATCGAGAAACTCATAGCTGGTCTGGTAGAAGCCGCCCTCTTCGATGCGTGGTTGCTGGTAAAACACGGTGGCAGCTTCCAAATCGTCGATCGCTTCGATGTCTTTCCAGGAGGCGAATCGGCCAACGTCATTGATGTCACGCACAATGCGAAAATCTATTGACATCTCCGTGAGCAAGTCATGCAAATACTCCATAACGAATACGGATCGCGTCACATCCGGTATGTCTTCACAATACTCGGTGTTTTGCCGGGCTTCCGGCTGGAACACGGTAAAATGTGCCTGCATGAAATTAACATTGATCACACATAAATCGTCCTCAAAAGCAACGCCGCCATGTCCGTGGGAATAGAAAGCACTTTCCGTTATCCCCAATAAAATTGCGACTCGCACGATTCGGGAAAGAAAAGACGATGTGAATGATTTCTTCATGCGAAAAAAGAGACCTGGCTAGAAAAATGAAATATCCCCGGGTTGGGTAAATGGCTATATCTCGGTGGGCACGACCGAATACGTCGGTAGTGATTCATCAGATCTGACGCATAGCTTGGAAAACGAAGCGTCAGATCACCAGGGGATGATGCTGCCATCGTAGTTGAAGAACTGCCCAGAGCCATCGAGGCTCAAATCTTGAATTACCTCCATCATGCCCGATACGCTGGTGGTGACATCAATTAACCCGTTGGGACCCCCCATGTCCGTTCGGACCCAGCCCGGATGAAGAACAGCCACTGAAAACCCTTCTTCCTTGAGGTCAACCGACAGGCTCCTGACAACTGAGTTCAGTGCGGTTTTGGAACTACGGTAGATATAGCTGCCGCCGCCGCGGTTATCATCAATCGACCCCATTTTTGAAGTGACATACACCAGTTTCTTGGCGTTCCCCAAACGCAAATTGCCAATGATTAGCTGAGTGAGCAACATGGGAGAAATAGCATTCGTTTTCAGTACTGCCTCCCAGTCGCCGCTCGCTACGTTACCAAAGTTGGCATTACGAGGACCATAGACGCCGGCATTGTTTACGAGAACATCGATAGCCGTATCGCCCAGTGCTGAGGCGAAGCTTGCCATGGATTGCTCATCCGAGACGTCCAGATTCATCAATCGTAGCGAGGTATTGGCTTCGGCGAGCGCCTGAAGCTCAGGAGCCTGATTATTATCGCGGGAAGTGGCGATCACGTTATAGCCCTGCTGTGAGAAGCGCTTAACGAATTCCAGGCCGAGGCCGCGATTCGTGCCAGTAATAAGAACAGTAGGCATGATTTTCTCCATATTCCGAATTCAATCGCCGGCGGTAGGCCAAGCGGATGACGAGGCGCTAATCTACACAGACTAATCAAGTTGGTCAAAATCTCGACGATAGCAGCTCGGATTTTCGAACCGCCTCGGCGCTTTTCAGTTGAGCGACTTCTTTGGAAAATCTTCTCGCAGGCCATCAAAACGGCTTCAACAAGGCAAATACAAGCACCTAATTTGCTATACTGCGTCGCGTCAAGGCAAACCAGAAGCAAAGCCTCGACAATAGCTAGAAACCTCTAATTAACCTACAAGAAATTAAGCCGCATGCTGAATCCAAGAGTTAACGTTACCAAGCCCTTTATTTTGGCCATCGGCCTCGCCACATGTGCATCTCAGGCATTTGCGCAAGTTCCAGTGGAAATTCTTGTTACCGACTTGGTTCCTGCCGGCTCCAGTGTCAACAGCCGCAAGCTGCCCTACCCAATTCAGGTTGGCTCGGCACAAGACCTCCAGGGTATGGGAGGAGCAAGTCTGGCTGATTTCATGGGTCAGTCCTTTTCAAGTGTCTCCGTGAATGATGCCCAGAATAATCCTTTACAGCGCGACCTACAGTACCGCGGTTTCACCGCGTCGCCGCTACTGGGACTAGCCCAGGGTCTGGCGATTTTCCAGAATGGCGTGCGCATCAATGAGCCACTAGGTGATACTGTCAATTGGGACTTGCTGCCCCAAACTGCGATTAATCAGATTACCCTCAGCGGCGGCTCTAACCCCCTCTATGGCCTCAATAGCCTGGGTGGCTCGCTTGTGATCGATATGAAAAATGGCTTCAACGCGGAAAGCTTAAACGTTGAAGTCAGCGCCGGTTCCTTTGGCCGCACTACCGCAAATTTTGAGATCGGTGGCAATAATGGTCAGTTTGGCTATTACTTCAATGTGGAGCGCTTCGCCGAGGACGGCTGGCGCGACCAGTCTAGGTCAGACGCGCTCAACCTATACGGCAGTCTCAGCTGGCGTTCTGATGACTCTGCCGTCAATCTCAACCTTCAGCATGGCCGCTCCGATCTGATTGGCAACGGTGCCGCACCCGTTGAACTTTTAAACATGAGACGTGAGGCGATTTTCACTGGGCCAGATATCACAGAGAACAATATGTCCATGGTAAACCTCGACTTCGCCCACGAGATATCTTCCAGGACCAGTTTCAGCGGCAACCTATTCTGGCGCGAGAATGATACTGATTCATTTAATGGTGACGGCACTGAATTCACAGTCTGCGAATTTATCGGTGGTGATGGTCTGATTGAAGGGCTAGAAGAAGATCATATTATGACCCTCGGCATCGACGATGATGATCTGTGCGAGGGTCAATTCACCGACGCCGAGGCGCTGGAGGACTTCCTTAATAGTCTGTCCACAAGCCTCGGAAGAAATAAAGAGTACAATATCGAAGGATTTGAAGATAGCGAACTGTCGGGTACTGGTGTTCTGGCGGGTGATGCGATCAACAACATCAGTAATCGGCTGCAGCAATCACTGGGCGGCGACTTTCAGTGGACGCTCAAAAGCACCTTCGCCGACTACGATGGTCAGATTGTGCTCGGTGGTTCTTACTTTAACGGTGAGTCTGATTTTCGTTCAGTCCTAGAACTCGCCGAAATCGATCCGCTGTCTCGAATTACCATCGGACTCGGGACCGGTACCTTTGTTGACGATGCGGCAACTCTAATCAACACTGGAACTGAAACGTTGAGCGCTTACGTCGCTTCAATACTGGATTTCAGCGATACTGTCGCACTGACACTATCTTTGCGCGCTAATGATACTAGCGTAACCCTGCGTGACCGATCAGGTATGCGTCCGGAACTCAATGGCGACCATAATTTCAATCGTATCAATCCAGCCTTGGGGGTAACCTGGCAAGTGGCCGAGAATCATAATCTCTATGCTTCCTTCAGTCGCTCATCCCGCTCTCCCACCCCCATCGAGCTCGCCTGTAACGAAGGAGTGTTTGAGCTTTCGGTGAAGTTTGCTATCGAGCGCGGTGATGATCCGGACGATGTGGACTTCGAATGCCGTTTGCCCAATGCTTTTCTCGCCGATCCGCCCCTCGACGACGTCGTGTCTAAAAGTTTTGAAATTGGTGCACGCGGGTTTTTCGGTTCTATCGCCTACTCCGCAGGAGCCTTTCTCACCGCAAACGAGAACGACATCCTGTTCCAGACCACGGGCCGGGCTACTGGCCTTTTCGCCAATGTGGATGAAACCCAACGCGCCGGTTTTGAAGGACGGATTACAGGTAATTTACAGGACCTGAATTGGACGCTGGCTTACAGCTTTGTCGAGGCCACTTTCGAGGACAATTTCAAGGTATTGAGCCCGAATCACGCTTTTGCGGACGACGACGGAGAAATTCTGGTGGAGAACGGCGATAAGATTCCGGGAATTCCACGAAATCAAATCAAGCTGCTCACGAATTATCGTGTCACCGATCGCTTCGGCATCGGACTGGACGTAATCAGCAACAGCGACCAACACCTTAGGGGAGATGAATCCAATCAACTGGATACGGTAGCTGGATACACACTGGCCAATCTTCGAGCTCGCTATCAATTCAGCGATCGGTTCCAAATCTTTGCGAACGTGAACAATCTATTTGACGAAGAGTTCGAAACATTCGGTCTGTTGGGCGAAGAGCCCGGAGAGCTTGAGGTCCCCATTATCGAGGATCTGACCGTTCCACTGTTTCTGGGGCCTGCTCCGCCACGTGCAGTTTTCGTAGGCCTTCGCTACGCCTTCTAGGCACTCCCACGCGGAGCTTTAAGGAACATAGCTTGGAGACTCATTGCCTCCCAGCGCTGTCTTTCCCGCGCCGCAAGGCCTGGCACCAGAATAATCCGGTCCTCTTCGCTCATCCTGATTGAAACTTTTGGATTTCTCGTCCCGTTGTTCTTCTGCAGGCGAAGAGCCAAGCGCCTCTACTAAAAGAAGATTCGTAAAGCGCTAATTCCGATGGTCCACAAACAGGCCGCTGCGCTGGACCCACCTCAATAGGCGCAAGTTGGCCTAGCAATGTGCTTGAAACAGCAGCAACACAAGAGCACTATGGGCAGGAAATAAAAAATCAGAAAAACAACTGACCATCATGAAGCTACTTCACTTTCCAGAGAACCCCGAAAGCATTTATGTCGCTGCTGGAGTCATGTTGCTTGCCAACGCGCTCGGCATTTTAGATATAGGATTGTCGGCTGGAGGCTTATCTCTGAGTTTGATAACGGCGGTTTTGGGAGCGGCACTGGCGATTGGGATTTTATATCGTAATTATTTCGTTTGGATTGCAGCTACATCGTTTGCTTCCATCAATGCCGTAGTACATGCATTTCAAATGATTTTTTTGATGATGACGGTTTCTTCTGCGATTGAATATCTACTCTTTGCCATCTCCCATGCGGTGCCTTTGGGCCTGTATTCATTCGTTGTGTTTTATTTGAATACTAATGAGATTAGGGATTTGTTTGGACTAATTCCTCTGAACCAAGATGAAAATACCAAATAAACGATGATAATAAATCGCAGTCGCCAAATCAGGAGCTTCGTAATTGCATTGGGTTCAATTGTCTCTTTTTCGTTGTCTTAATCAATCAGGGCCTTTAGCAGTCACCAAGTTGATTTTGGGTATATGCCTGTTGGCCCCAGGTGCCTGCGGCGAACCTCAAATATCAGAACCTGTTGTTAACTCAACTCTTATCGTTAACGCCCAAATCATTGATGGCAGCGGTGAGCCCGCATACAGCGGAGCCCTACGATTCGAGGGCGAGCTGATTACTGAAATTGGAAACCTGCAACCGTTGGCTGGAGAAACTGTAATCAATGCTGGCGGCTTGACCCTTACTCCCGGTTTCATCGATACCCACAGCCATCACGATCGCGGCCTCGAAACCAATAAAGATGCGATACCCATACTGACCCAGGGCATCACGACTTCTGTGTTCGGGCAGGATGGGGGGCATAGTTTCCCCATTGCTGATTTCTACACAGCCTACGAGCAGTACCCTGCTGCAGTCAATGTTGCTTCTTATGTAGGCCACAACACGATTCGTGATGTGGTTATGGGCAAGCGGTCGCAGCAATCCGCCAGCGATAATGAGGTGGAATTGATGGCAGACCTCCTCGCCAAAGAGCTCGCTAGCGGCGCCCTAGGGTTTTCGAGTGGCCTTGAATACGTGCCGGGCAAATTCTCAGAAGGCAGCGAAATCATTCGCCTTGCTCAGACTGCAGCTGATTTAGGCACACGTTATGCCTCCCATGTCCGCTCCGAGGACCGATTTGTTTTTGAAGCAATCGAGGAACTGATCCAGATCGGTCGCGTAACCAATATGCCGGTTCATTATTCACATATTAAGTTAGCCGCAAAACAAGTCTGGGGTGAAGCCGGCAAGGCGATCAAGATCTTGGAAGCGGCTCGCGATGAGGGAATTAGAGTCACCGCTGACATCTATCCTTATGAGTACTGGCAATCCACCATCGGTGTACTGCTACCGGGCCGCGATCCCAACGATTTGGAAGAGATTGACTTCGTACTGGAAAGCATCGCGCCAGCCGACGGCATCATTTTCACCTATTTCGCTCCCAATCCAAGCTATGTGGGACTATCCATCGCCGACATTGCTGTTCTTAGAGGCACTTCCGAAGCGCAAACTCTTTCTGATGTGATCGGAGAATCCATGGAGTGGACGGAGGTCAATGGCGGACTCGGATCCGAGTCCATCATGGGGCGCTCCATGCAAGAGGATGACATTGCCCAACTCATCAAATGGGATTTTGCCAATATCTGTTCTGACGGCGGATTTGCTGGACACCCAAGAGGCTATGGTGCCTTTCCGCGTGTTCTCGCCAAGTACGTGAGAGACCAAGGAACTTTGCCTTTGGAGAAAGCCATAGCCGCTATGACCAACCGCGCAGCCAATGCCATAGGCATTCCGGATCGAGGCTTGCTGGCTGTAGGCATGAAAGCTGACCTGGTTTTGTTTAATCCGAATACAGTGCAGGACCATGCTACGGTTAAGAATACCCAGCAACTGTCCACCGGCATCAGTGCTGTCTGGGTCAATGGCGAATTAGTATTACAAGATGGCGAATCCACCGGTGCACGCCCGGGCGAGGCCCTCAAGCGGAACGGGTTCTAAAACCCGTGAAGGAGGTATAATGGGATGCAGACTGATAGAATGAGCTCAGATAGCTGAGATTACCGCCTCAATCTGCGGCACACTTTCTTTGTCTGGGTGGCACCTGGACTGCAATTTAATACCGATAAAGCGAGTAGCTCCAACGCAATCAAACTGACTAACTTGACGACGAAAAAACAGATTATGCCGACCACACACGACAAGAGCGATCTATATATCAGGGCGGTTGTCAGTCAGGAATTAACACCCAAAGAGAGCATCCGACTGAACCAGCCATTACATGGTTTGTTTCAGACAACCCAATTAGCACAGTGTCAATCCACTCAAGGGCGGCTCATTTCAAAAATTTCAGTTGCCTGGAATCAGAAACCGCTGGGTATTCCGCGCAGCCCGTTCGAGCGACTCACTAGCGCCAGAATAGGGTTCTGTATGCCGAAAAATTTCAGTGGCATGTAGATGCTTTCGTCTCCAAATTGGTTGCTTCCAATTTATCGAGGCCGTTAACCAGATCGTCACTTAAGAAAAAACTATGTCAAATTCCATGTTCCAGCCCTTTGCGATCGAACAGTACATGTCAGAAAACGAACATGCGGTAAAATATCACTTTGCCGAGAGTGGCGTGCACCCGCTGACGTTTAAACAACTCTTTGAGTTGGCGGAAGTCGATACTCAATCGTTGTTTGCCACGCTTATAGATTATCCACAAGTAAATGGCCTACATAGTTTGCGAGAGAAAATTGCAAACATGTATATAGGAGCAACTGCGGATAACGTTCTCGTGACCATCGGTGCCAGTGAAGCTAACACACTGGTGGCAGCGACCATACTGCAGCCCGACGACAACATGATTCGATTCCGACCTACTTATGAGCAGCTGAGCGGCAATGCAATAAATCTCGGCTTCGAAGTGAGAACTGTCGAAATGATTGAGTCTGAGGGATGGGCGCTAGATACCGACTCGTTAAAACAGGCGACGGACAAAGATACTCGCATTATTCACGTAGTGAACCCCAACAACCCCACAGGTCGCATCCTAGCTGATAAAGATCGCCAGGCCCTTGTTGCCTCCGCCGATAGCGTAGGCGCTTGGATCGTAGCAGACGAAGTATATGCAGGCACTGAGTTAGATAGCGACACGCCAACCCGGAGCTTTTGGGGAGAATATGAGCGCGTCATCGTTGTCAACTCTATGAGTAAGGCTTTTGGCTTGCCTGGATTAAGACTAGGCTGGCTGATTGCCCCGACTGGCGTGGTTGAGGAGTGCTGGCGGCGCCATGAGTACACTTCAATTGCCGCCACAATGTTTTCAATGAAGCTAGCGGATTACGCTTTAGCTGAAACAGCACGGGAGAAACTTAGAGCTAGAGCCCGACGGCTGATTAGGCGCGGATTCAATACTCTCACCACAGCGTTGAACTCGCACCCAGGCGTGTTTTCAGTGGTGCCTCCTCAAGCCTCAGCCATGTCTTTCCCCAAATTTGATCTGCCGATCGGTTCAGACGAGTTGGCAAGTCGATTACTTAACGAAGAAGATGTGCTAGTGATACCTGGCACCAAGTTCGGTATAGAAAATCACCTTCGCTTTAGCTCAGCGCTACTAGAAGATCATCTACAGTCTGGGCTGAGTCGGTTTAATCGTCTTATTACTAAGGTGATTGCTGAGTACTAAGCAGATCGAAAAGTGCAGCGAAGCTCAGCAATGGCGTGATTGAGCCTCGCTGCATCAGTGTTAGAGAGGAATGAACGCCAAAGAGTAGTTGGGGTTCATTGGTATTACCAGCTGATGCTGTACCGAGTCGTAACACATAGACGCTGCGCTGGGAACGCCAGAGGCAATAATGCGTGCCTCTAGTCCCGGTTTAATCTCAGAAACACTTCCATACCGGACACTGCTGACATACTTCGTTCCATCAGAGAG
>TARA_B100001057_G_scaffold480828_1_pt1 | contig 11116 bp, 9 predicted proteins | sample TARA_B100001057 | Tara Oceans TARA_B100001057 (sample SAMEA2621839) | marine metagenome | biome: marine biome (ENVO:00000447); feature: surface water layer (ENVO:00002042); material: "saline water (ENVO:00002010), including plankton (ENVO:xxxxxxxx)" | depth 5 m | reverse complement strand
GCAATGTCTAACCAATCCCTCACAGACATTGTGCCATCTACGCACAAATTATTCATATATGCTTTTGGAAATGCAGCTATCTTTGGCATAAATTCTTCAAATTAATTTAGCACTTCGGTGCATTTCTGCCAATAAATGGAAATTGAGATAACTCAATCACCTGACCACTTATTGGACCGAATTGATCAGTAAGAAAATTAACCGTCGTAAAGGCAATATCTTCGGGACTAATCATACGGCCAGATGGAGCCTCATCCTTGCCGAGCTTGCTAAACCAATCATCATCCATTCCTTCCGCAATTTTTCTTTTTTTCTCGCCCTCGCTTAAAACCCATCCAGGATTAATCTGATTCACCTTAATTCCATAGTCTCGATGCAAGGTATCACCAAGATTTCGAGTCATTGTCATTAGAGCTCCTTTCGAAGCACTGTAAGCCAGTAAATTAGGTTCCCCTGAGTAAGCATTGACAGATCCAATGTTAACAACATAGCCCTTTGAAACACTTAGCGGCTTTAGTGCTGCTCTTATAAGAAGCATAGGAGCCCTAGCATTTATATTCATCACTCGGTCCCAAAAATTGGCATCATTCTCCTCAATTAAATTTCTAAGTACGGCTCCAGCATTATTTACCAATCCATGAATCTCTCCAAATTCCTCCATTGCCTTTGCAATAATTCCCTCACAGACTGAAGGTAATGAAAGGTCACCCACAATATATGGCATACCTAAAGAATTAGCTACGGTCTCAGTCAAGTCATTCTCCAAACCGTGCACCAACACCCTTCCATTAAGCTTAGCAATTCTTCGAGCAATCGCTTCTCCAATGCCCATTGAGCTACCAGTAACGATATATGTTTTACCTTCAAGGTTCATGATTATAAATGTACTCTATAAGTTTATATTAATTTTATGGAAAAAGAACAGACTTAATCACTTTCCCTTTATCCATCTGTTCGAATGCGAACTTCCATTGGCTGAGGCCGGCTTTCTCACCAATAAGGCCTGATACATCCAAAGATCCATTTCCCATTAAACTAAGTACCTTCTCCCAAACTGGCCAATTATGGCTAAAGCTTCCCTGTATTCTCACATTTTTCTGAACAACTGGATCTAGAGAAAAATCTATAGGCTTTGGGCCCCATCCAACTTTAACGATTGTTCCATTGGGCCTCACAAGGTCGATTGCCATTTTTAATGATTCACTCACACCAGCAGCATCAACAACGACGTCAGCACCGAGACCATCCAAGTCTCGCGCCCAAACATCAGCACCTTCTGTTAGCGCCTTTAGTCCATACCTTTTTTGAGAGACTTCAAGTCTAGATGAATCCGAGACCAATCCTTTAATCGCTGTATCAGCCCCAGCCATTTTAGCGAAAATTCCGCATAAAATCCCAATAGGTCCTGGACCTAAAACCAATACACGGTCGCCAGGCTTAATGGAGGCATTGTTAATAACCGCATTATACGCGACACAACAAGGCTCTGTTAAAGCGGCATTCTCAATTGGCACTCCATCAGGAACTCGGTGAAGGCATCGACTTGGAACTTTCACAAACTTCGTCATTGCTCCATTGACCCCATAACCAAAACCCTTTCGGTCTTTATCCAAATTATAAAGACCAACCCTAGACATTGGACTGTCAGAATTAATGATTGCAGCCGTTTCACTGACAACCATTTCATCTATGCTCCACCCGCCTACCCTTTCCCCTAGCTCAATGATGCGTCCACCAAATTCATGACCAAGAACAACTGGATAATTAACTGGCCAACTATGTGAAGAATGCCACTGGTGAATATCACTGCCACAAACCCCAACCGCGCCAACTTCAACGATAACATCATCTGGACCAGTTGAAGGTCTTTCGATTTCTCTTAAATCAACTGAGCCTGCCTCGCTCGAATAATTAATAACTGCGTATTCAGACATCACTAAGGATAATTAAATTGATAATAGAATTAACATGGCTTCTGTAAGGCTTTATTTTAACACATTAATAAAAACCTCCCATTCTTTTATGACAACTTACAAAGAATGTGCATTTACTATAAATCAGTTTTAAATAATTAAGTTATAATGTGTCCTAGCTCTCCTTTTTGAAAATTTATAGACTAAATGCATCGCTATCTTCACTTATACATCTTTTTATTTATTTATTTAGCATCATGCTCAAAACCACTAAGTGATCCTGCCTTCTACTCCTCTAATAATGATCAAAAACTCATTTCAAGAGTAAAAAGTGAAATACAAGATCTCGAAAAACAAACAGGGAAGAGATTCACTGGGAACTCAATTAAGATTCACAAACCAATTAAAGCTAAATATTCGGATTGGAGAGGAATGCCAGTTGGTAAGATACGAGGAAATTTTCAAGGTGGCTTAACCTCATGGAAGCTACTTGATCAAAGAGCCTCTATTTACTTAGCACACAATAATAAACAAATCCCGGACTGGTTAATTCGCCACGAGTGTCTTCATGCCATTTTACTTAGCAACAATATAATAGGGCACCCTAAAAAATACGTAAAACATTTCAGCAAAGCATATTACTGGACAGAGGAAACCGAATGGGTTCCGAATAAAATAGTTACTAGTGGCGACAGAGAAGTATTGAATGCATCTTGTTCAATCTGTAAAAATGTAGTGATAAGATAATTAATGCCTCAAAAAAAATTCATCCTGGCTACCGCTGGTCATATCGATCACGGTAAAAGCACACTCATTGAAGCAATGAGTGGAACCAATCCCGACAGATTACCAGAAGAGCAAAAAAGAGGAATGACGATCGATCTAGGATTTGCTCATCTAGACATTACAGATTCAGAAGACAAAGATTTAACATTCAGCCTTGGCCTCATCGACGTACCTGGTCACGCTGACTTCGTCAAAAATATGGTATCAGGTGCAGGCTCTGTTGATTTAGCAATGTTCGTAGTTGCCGCAGACGACGGTTGGATGCCTCAATCAGAAGAGCATCTACAAATTCTATCCTACCTAAATGTTAAAAAAGCAGTCATAGCATTAACTAAATCAGATACCGTAGATGATATTGAATTTTCAATTGAGATGATTAAGGAATCTCTCAAAGACTCCAATTTTGAAAATGCGACCATAGTCCCCGTATGTGCTCTAATCGGAGATGGCATTGATGAACTTAAAAGTGTCATCACCAAAGAACTTAAAACTTTACCTTCTCTTGAAGGCCTTGCTAAACCCAGACTTTCAGTTGATCGGGTCTTTTCTCCAAAAGGAGTAGGGACGGTTGTCACTGGAACCACTCATGGTGGTGGTTTTGAAAAAGGTCAGAAAATTGTAATCCAGCCTCAAGAATCAGATGCAACCATAAGAGCTATTCAGAGCCACAGCAGTCAGTTGGAGAATTGTAAACCTGGAATGCGAACAGCGCTTAATTTACCAGACATAGAAATACTCAAAGGGAAATCTAAGGAAGGAATCAGGCGTGGAGACACCGTCACCGTTGATGGCCTTGGAACCTCATCAAGACGCATACATGTAGAAATCGAAAGAACCGAAAGGGAGTCAAAAATTGAATCCATTAAGCATGCTCAAAGGATTAGATTCCATCATTTCAGTGCAACGATCTCCGGAAAAGTACTTTTCTTCGAAAACACAGACCTAAAAAAGGGACAAAAGGAAATTGCTGAAATCAGATTAGACAGACCTATATACACCTTTGCTGGAGACCGTTTTGTTTTAAGGGATTGGTCAAAACAATTTACAATCGGAGGAGGGGTTATTTTGGACCCATCTCCTCCAAGACGAAGTTACAGAACAGAAAAACAAAAAGATTTTCTTATACAACGTGCATCTAAAACGACTGACGCTGTTATCTATTTAAGATCATTACTTTCAAGGGATCATTATATAAAGTCAGTAAATCCACTAAGCCAGTCAGTATTTTCTAAAACTTCAATCAGTGAAGCCCTCAATCAGTCTGAGGCGCTTATGTTTGGAGATTGGATTATAGATAAAGAATGGTGGACTGAAGTTAGGGAGGCTGCCGGAAAAAGGATTAAAACTATTCACGAGAAACACCCTGAACTTCCAGGGATTGACATTAGCCAGTTGAGAACATTCATGAAAAAGCGAGTCTCAGACTCCAAACTTTTTGAATTGCTAATTGAGGACCTATGTGAAACTGGATTTACCAGAACTGGAACTAACCTCAGCTGCAATTCTCATAGAGCAAGTCTCCCCAGTCAGCTAGTCTCTGCCGGAGAAAAATTAAGAAAAGCGCTTAATGCAAATCCCTTAGAACCTCCAAACCCTAAAGAAATAATTGATGGTGAGAATGATTCTGCGGCAATGAAATTCTTGCTGCAAACAGGAGAAGCTATACAGTTTGATGAAAAAGTTATCCTTTTAAACAAGCACTACAATATTGCTGTAGAAAAAGTAAAATCTCATATAAGCCAAAACGGTCCAGCGACTGCCGCAGATATTAGGAAAGTTTTAGGCAGCACTAGAAGAGTTGTCATACCTCTTTTAGAATATCTAGATAAGCAAGGGATCACTATTCGCAAAGGTGATACAAGGGAATTGAAAAAACAGTGACCATTGGACTATTTCCTGTAAAAAAGATTGTTTTACAATTTGTCCTAATTGCATGGGTAATAACCCCTTTGCACTCAGCAGTACAACCAGCACCTAATGTTGTCCTAATTGTAAGCGATGATCAAGGCTGTGCTGATTATGGGTTCATGGGGAATCAGAGTGTCAAGACACCGCACCTTGACAAATTAGCTAATGAAAGCCTGCTTTTCGAGCGCGGTTATGTAGCCGCACCGCTGTGCCGCCCGTCATTAGCATCAATTTTAACAGGACTATATCCCTTTCAACATGGCATCACCGGAAACGATGTTAACGGAAATAAAAACAGGGCTGAGCTAGACATCCCGTTACGCCAAAAATTTTATACTTATCAAAACTTTGTAAGGACACTAACAAATAATGGCTATCTAGCACATCAATCTGGCAAGTGGTGGGAAGGGTCATGGGAAGATGGGGGATTCACTCACGGCATGACGCATGGAGACCCTGGTCGGGGCGGAAGGCACGGAGACGCAGGCCTTAAAATTGGCAGGCAATCAATGCAACCCATAAAAGATTTTATCGATTTGGCCACCCAAAAAAATAAACCATTCTTAACATGGTATGCACCTTTCTTACCTCATACACCACATAATCCTCCAGAATACTTAATTAAGAAATATACCACCAAAGACCGCCCGGAAGATGAAATTAAATACTATGCAATGTGTGAATGGTTTGACAGCACCTGCGGAGAACTAATCAACTACTTAGAAAAAAAAGGAGTACGTGAAAATACACTTATCATTTATATTTGTGATAACGGGTGGGCTGCATCTAGCACTAACAAAACTGATCCCAATCAAAAACTTTGGAAAAGATATGCACAACGATCAAAGAGCTCCCCATTTGAAAAGGGTATACGTACACCAATCATGTTATCGTGGCCTGAAAAAATTCCCCCAAAGCGCACACAGGATCTAGCTCATGCCATTGACCTTTTCCCGACCATAGCCGCTGCAGCACAAATAAAATTAGACTTAGATTTACCGGGCATAAACTTATTGAACAAGCAGCAAAGAACAGAGCGTAAGCGCATCTTTGGCGTCTGCCACTCCGTTTATAACATGACCCCTGACAATCCAGATGGCACATTACAATATCTATGGTGTATAGAGAACAACTGGAAACTTCTACTCAGATATAATGGACTAGATACAACACACTACAAACAACTGCACGTCTGGGACAAACAACCAATGAGACTATACAATTTAGCAAATGATCCATTTGAAAAAAAAGAATTGTCATCAGCTTATCCAAATATTGTTAGACGCCTCACTGAAGAAATTCACAAGTGGCATCATGTTCCATAAACGACGACATTACATTTATAATTTCTCAATCTCAGTTGGCTGTTTAATGATCAATAATCGATATCATTAGAGGCCCGTTAGCTGTCTAGCCTACTAATTAAGGATATATGACATTACATATGCCACTTGAAATTTAGACCGCTTGTTAGAAATTATATTCATGAAAACACTTTTAGCTCTATTCCAACCAATTCAATATAACATGAAATTTACGGCAATTAGCTTGGGAATTATTTTGAGCTTTATCCTAGTCTCTTGTAGTAACCCTGCGGACTCGACGGTTGATGCAGAGATTTCCGAGGTTGCAGAACCTGCGACTTCTTTAAGTGGTCAGACCTACGTATTTAGTGAGAATTCAACAATTGGCTTTATCGGTTCAAAAGTGACAGGAAGCCGTGAAGGAGGGTTTAAGAAATTCACAGGCAGTTTTGATATTAAAGATGGTGAGCCAGAGTCAGGTGAGTTCACAATTGATATGAATTCAACATGGTCGGATGCGGATAAATTGACCAAACACTTAAAGAATTCAGATTTCTTTGACGTAGAAAATTATCCTGAGACCAAGTTTGTAGCCACAGCATTTTCGAAGAAGTCTGATGGAAAATATGACCTTTCTGGTAATTTTACTTTGAGAGGCGTTACAAAGAACATCACTTTCCCAACTACTGTCAAACAGACTGGTGATTCAGTCACAATAGCTGCAGAGTTTGATATTAATCGGCAAGATTTTGGAATCAGCTACGCAGGTAAAGTGGATGACCTAATCCGAGACGAGGTTGTAATTAAACTTAACCTGATTTCTCAGGCTCAATAGATCAAGAGACGGTCGATAAATATATCACTAACCGTTTCCTTATAAAGACCTTGAACCTCATCACCTACAGAAAAGGAATGATCAAATTTCTATTGTAGAAAATGAAAATAATTCTTTTATTAATATTTATTTCATTAAACTTTTTTTCTTCCTCTGCTGAAGAAAAAAATCCCAAAGTTCTTCCAGGGCAATACAAGAAACATCACCGACCAATAATAGCTAAACTGGGCACAGGGCAATTTAAATCCGCCCTCAAGGATCTTAATTCATACCTTAAAAAAGAGCCGGATGATCAAGAGACTCTCTTCTGTCTATCCTTAACTTATAATAAATTAGGTGATGATGAGAACGCATTAAAATTTGCAAAAAAATCAATAGCCCTAGGACTACCTTTGGAACGTTTTGTAGCAGGACCAAGAAGCCTAAATAAAAAATTACTTCAATCTGATTACTTCCTTAATTTAATAAAGTCATCGTCGGTGAAATTGGTGCACGGGCCTATGATTGGTGACCTCTCATCTACATCTGTTAAGATTTGGGTACGTGCATCCAAAAAATCAGAAATCAAGATCGTTATAGAAGGCGTAACAGCTGAACGAGCCCAGGCGCTAAAGGCAAATGATTATACAGCCGTCATTAACATCCAAGGGCTGAAACCAGATACTTTTTATCATTATCAAATATTCCAGGATGATCATGCTATCGATCTTGATGTTGAACCTGGATTTAGGACACAGAAAGAAGATGGAGGAGATCGGATAAAGGTTATCTTTGGTGGAGGTGCTGGCTTCACTCCGAAATATGAGCGCATGTGGAAAACTATTAAAGGCCACAAGCCTGATGCCCTCCTCCTGTTAGGTGACAACGTATATATAGACCATCCAGAAGTTCGTGAAGTCGGGCAGTACTGTTACTACAGAAGACATTCTCGCCCAGAATGGCGAAAATTAATTTCTAGCGTTCCGGTCTATGCCATTTGGGATGATCATGATTTCGGTACTAATGACTGTCATGGAGGCGCAGAAATTGATAAACCAAACTGGAAAAAGGATGTCTGGTCAGACTTTAAACTGCAATGGCCAAATCCAGAATATGGAGGGAAAGAAGAACATCCAGGTTGTTACTTCACTCATAAATTTGGTAAGAAGGTTGAATTTATTTTTATGGATACTCGTTATTACAGAGAACCATCATCAGGGCAAATGCTTGGACCAGTGCAACTTTCATGGTTAAAGAAAAAATTAAAAGATTCTAAAGCTAGGTTCAAAGTTTTTTGCTCATCAGTCCCAATGACTCCTGGAGTCAAACCAGGAAGCAAAGATACCTGGGACGGTTATTCAAAAGAAAGAACGGAAATTTTTTCATTTATTAAAGAGAATGAAATCAATGGAGTTTTTGTGCTGGCTGCTGATCGGCATAGATCTGACGCCTGGAAAAATGAAAACTTTAATTCGAACTATCCAATCTACGAATTTATGAGCTCTAAACTAACAAACCTTCACACCCATAAGATCATAGAGGGATGTATTTTCGGATATAATAAGAAACCAAGTTTTGGTGAAATGATTTTCAATTTCACCAAAGATGAGCCAACAGCAACTTATACTGCTTACTCCATAGATGATGAAAGCGTTGGATCTGTGGAGATAAAACTTAAAGAATTACAAACAAACGATAACCTAATACCTAACGATTAAAAATAAGTTAGAATTAACCTCACTTATGACTAATGATATTTATGAAAGAATCTTCACTGCTTCCTCAAGACTCTCGGTATCTCCTACAGTTATAACTTGAGTTCCCTTTCTTATTCTATTCATTAACCCCGCAAGTACTGGCTTTGGGCTAAACTCAAGAAAAAGGTCATGACCTTCAGCTAGAAGTAATTCCATTGATTGCGCCCACCTAACAGATCCTGTCACTTGGCGCTCGAGAGAATTTATTATTTCATCTGATCCAGACATTGATTTAGCCTCAACGTTTGATATGACTGGAAATTCAGGATCTGAAATTGAGAAATCTCTTAATTTCTCCGAAAGCTTTTCTTGTGCGCTTTGCATCAATTTCGAATGGTAAGCTCCTGCAACTACTAGCTCTTTACCCATTCTACATCCAAAATCTTTAACTTTTTCAAGCGCACTTTTTATCTTAGAAACCTCTCCGGAGATAACAATTTGACCAGGCGCATTAAAGTTAGCAACATCCACATCAAACTCTTTAGCCAAAGCACATACTGACTTCTCGTCTCCTCCAATGATAGCAGCCATAGACCCTTGGGTTTCATTACACGCCTGTTCCATGAACTCCCCTCTCCTTGCAACAACATTAAGTCCATTCTCGAAAGTAAAAGCCCCCGCCGCTGAATACGCAGTAAATTCACCAAGTGACAAACCAGCGGACGCAACAGGTTCAAGATCTGGGCACTGAGCTTGAAGAATTTTCCAACTAGCTAAGCCGTGCAGATAAAGAGCAGGCTGACACATCGAAGTCTTTGTTAATTCTTCGACTGGCCCTTTAAACATCACCTCTGACAAATTAACTCCTAATTGCTCATCAGCTGATTTGAAAATATTTTTTGCTTCTGGAAAATCATCAACTAATGACTTCCCCATTCCCACCTCCTGAGCTCCTTGACCTGAAAATAAAAGTACTACGGATTTTTTCACAATAACAATTGCTCTATCATTAATCGGCAAGAATCAACCTTGTTTTTCAATACTTTTGCCGGCTCCTCCATCGCTACTTGAATAGAAACATTAGAGTCGACCAGAGAAAACACCCTATCAAAGGTTTTATCTATTTCTTCATGAGTTTCAGCAACTCCACAAAATGCAATGACAGGCTTACCGTATTTTTTTGCCATTTTAGCTACTCCATTTGGAGCTTTGCCCATTAGCGACTGTATATCAATGCTACCCTCTCCCGTGATCACTAAATCACAATCCCTTATTGAAGCTTCAAGGTCGGTCATATTCGCAACAAGTTCAAATCCAGGTTCAAGTTTTGCATCACAGAAGGCCATTAACCCAAAACCAAGCCCTCCTGCAGCCCCTGCACCATGATCATTTCTTAAGGATATTTGAAGCTCTTTTTCAACCACATCGGCAAAACGTTTAAGTCGAGACTCGTGTAATTCAATATCTCCCTTACTGATCCCTTTCTGAGCGCCAAAAACTTTTGTAGCTCCATTTTCACCTAACAAAGGATTATTAACATCAGATGCGACAGTGATTTCAGGTAAATCAATTGCTATATCAGGAAATATACTATTCAGATCTGCTAACTTCTCTGGGATTTCTTCAATTTCATGGCCTACATCATCATAAAAACGGACCCCTAACGCCTTTGCCATACCTGCACCCCCGTCATTTGTAGCACTCCCACCAATTCCTAATATAATTCTATCAACTCCAATATCTCGGGCCGCAATTATAAGCTCACCGGTGCCATAAGTAGTGGCTTTCCAAGGAACCAATTCCTCACCGCCCATTAGATATAAACCAGAAGCCGAGCTCATTTCTATGAAGGCAATTTCTGGAACTCCATCCTTATCAAAAAGCACTTCAATTTGCGCTAATACTGTTTCGCCTAAAGGGCCCATAACTTTTACTTCAATAGTCTCCCCCCCCAATGAACCACTCAGTATTTTAGCTGTTCCTTCACCACCATCTGCAATAGGCTTTAGCTCACACTCATGACCAACAAAACCTTCAGCGATTATTTCAGAGACCTCTCGAGCCGTTAACGTCCCTTTAAATTTATCTGGAGCAATAAGGATTCGCATTTAAGAAGTAGCACAAAAAAAGTTCACCCTATTATCAAACATTTGAACTTTCAGTAAAAGCATTTAAGAAGCCAACCTCAATAGCTAATGATTCCTGAACATTTGTTTCAAGATCGCTCCTAAGCCCCTCAAAAGCGTTTACTCGATCCAGAAGATTATCCACAGAAAGAGCATCGCTTAATAAGCTAGTGGCCTCAGAATTTTCTGGGAAATCTAAAAAACCAACATTTTGCTTTTGCCTCAAGGCATCACCTGTCCATGATATTAAGACCTCAACTAATGCCGATCTTTCGGCTAAGTAACGGGATTGAGAAATCGCCTTGTGGTAATCTTCTCTGTCTTTAAGCCATTTTCCATCAGTCGTTTTAGCGTATTGTTCCGATTCTGATTTTTTTACGATGTCTTGATTCTTTTCAGACTCTTCTTTGATGGCTCGCAAAAGATCTGAAAATTGTCTCGATAACCTTAATGCATCCGAAACACTCCCCTTTATTGGCATTTGAGATAATAGTTTTCTTAAATGATCACCATGTTGATTAGCTGCAATTAGTGTTTTTCTTGACTTGAGAGGTACCTGTATACATCG
>TARA_B100001057_G_scaffold466042_1_pt1 | contig 11120 bp, 9 predicted proteins | sample TARA_B100001057 | Tara Oceans TARA_B100001057 (sample SAMEA2621839) | marine metagenome | biome: marine biome (ENVO:00000447); feature: surface water layer (ENVO:00002042); material: "saline water (ENVO:00002010), including plankton (ENVO:xxxxxxxx)" | depth 5 m | reverse complement strand
GGTATAGGAACATCCCGCACCATTAGAGCGCATTGGGCCTTGATCGAACTTGGGCTGCCCTACTCAATAGAAGTTGTGAGAACGCGAACCCCTGACACAGAAACTGAGGAATTTAAATCGGTCAACCCACGTCAAAAAATACCTGTATTAGAGGATGGTGAAATTAGAATCGGAGAAAGTGCTGCAATTGTTACGTACCTAGCCGAAAATTATCGCCACGGAAGCACAATTTTAATTCCCGAAGACAAAGCCTTACGAGCAAAATTTTTTGAATGGATGTCATTCATCACCATGGAATTAGACGCAACCAGCCTTTATGTTTTGCGGCGTCATTGGTCTCTACCCGAGATTTATGGCGACTCACCGGTCGCTAATAAGGCCTCTGAAGACTACTTTCAAAGGATGATAACAGCGGCTTCAAAAATGATAGATAATAAAAAACCATATCTCCTTGGAAATAGTTTCACGGGCGTTGATATTCTTTTAACCACCACTCTCAAATGGGCCGTTGATTATAACCAGAAACTTCCAGCGATCTTTAATGATTATCTCGCGAGATTAAATGAAAGGCCTCAGTATATTGAGGCACAAAGAGTGAATAATCCGACATGACAGGGCCGTTGAATGGGATACGCATTATAGAAATCGCGAATGTTGTAGCCGGCCCCTCAGCAGCAGCGCAACTGGCAGATCAGGGTGCAGACGTAATAAAAATAGAACCTCCTTCCGGAGACATAATACGGAAGTCGTCAAAAACGGGTCTGCCGCCAACGTTTATATCGTGCAATCGTGGCAAACGGTCTTTAACCCTAGATTTAAAACAAAATGCCGCCCACGAAATAGTGTGGAAGTTAATAGAGAAAGCAGATGTATTAATTCAAAACCTTCGGCCAGGCGCAATGGAAAGACTTGGCTTTAGCGGCGAACAAGTTCAAAAACGAAATCCTAGATTAATTTATTTATCTATAAGCGGTTTCGGAGAAACTGGACCCTACTCAAAAAAACGGGTGTATGATCCTCTCGTTCAAGCAGTGGCTGGTTTTGCCGATATTCAGGGCGAGGGAATTCATCCCAAAATGATCCGGACGATAATTGCAGATAAAACGACGGCAGCATATTCGGCACAAGCCGTAACAGCAGCCCTCTATCATAGAGAAAAGACAGGGCAAGGACAGCAGATAAAAATCTCTATGCTTGATGCTATGATTTCACTGCTTTGGCCGGAAGGCATGGCGCCATTTACAATTATTGCAGATAATAATGTTATTCCTCCTCCATCCCATGATAAGATTTTTAAAACATCAGATGGCTATATTACCGCGGGTGCTGTCTCAGATTCTGAATGGCAAGGGATGTGCACGGCACTAGAACACCCAGAATGGCTTGATGATCCAAGGTTTGCAACCCAGCAACTTCGTAATACGAATAGAGATATACGCTATGAACTTATGGCCAGTGCAATCGAGACAGACACAAGTGATAAATGGCTTGATGCATTAGATCGTCATGATGTGCCTTGCGCGCCCGTTCTTCAACGATCCCAGCTATTCGACAATCCTCAGATAATCAATAATGAAATAATTTCAGAATTTGAACAACCGGGAGTGGGTCCCATCAGACAGGCGAGGCCTGCTGCGCGGTTTTCCCAAACCCCCACCGAAAAACCAAGGCCAGCCCCTGGGCTTGGACAGCATAATAATGAAATACTATCTGAACTCGGCTTTAATGAAGCCGAAATTGACAATCTCTCAAAGCTAAAAATCATTGGCTGAATTTCAAAGTAATAAAGGAAAACATATGAAGCTCCCCGTCGACCAAAACCTTAAAATTGGGATCCAAACTATTCATCGTGAACCAGATGATCAGCATGGACCCTGGTTACCTAAAATAGATGAGCTTGTGGAATTTGTTCAATTGGTAGACAATTCTGGTTTTGATTCATTATGGGTGGGTGATCATTTGTCGATGCCCCTGCCATTTTTTGATCCGTTTCAGCAACTTGCACAGGCCGCTGTAGCAAGTAGACGCCTACTCCTCGGGACGAGTGTCTATTTGCTACCACTCCGACATCCCGGTCCAGTGGCAAAACAGGCGATCACTCTGGATCACCTTTCGGAAGGACGCTTACTTTTCGGTGTTGGTATCGGCGGAGAATTCCCGAAAGAATATGAAGTCGCTGGCGTTCCTATGAATGAACGGGGTGCAAGATTATCGGAAAGTATTGAGGTGATGAGGGAATTATGGTCCGGTGAACCAGCCTCATATAACGGTAAATTTTTTAAGTTTTCAGAGGTGCTTATGACTCCCCCGCCCCGACAAGAAGGAGGCCCACCCATCTGGTGCGGCGGGAGAAAAGAGGCGGCGTTCAAAAGAATGGGCCGCTTAGCAGATGGCTATGTCTCCTATGTTGTAACGCCGGATATGTACAGGGATGCTCTTGTTAAAATTGAACAGGCGGCCAACGAGGCAGGCCGGAAATTAAACAATTTTGGAACAGGACACCTAATCTTTACTAGAGTTGATGATAATTACGAAACCGCGCTAGAGACAGCCACATCATCTTTATCAAAGCGATACGCAATGGATTTTCGCCGGGCCGCAGAAAGATATGCAGCTTTGGGAAACCCAGAGGACGTAGCAGCCAAAATCATTGAATTTCATGAAGTTGGAGTTCGACATATCATTGTAGACTTAGTAGGTCCTTACGAAAATAGATTTCAACAGATTGAGCGTTTTTCTGCAGAGGTGATGCCGTTATTGACTGCTTTGCGCTAGACTATCTTCTCTAATTTTTGAAGTGTTCGAAGGTAATCTGGTCTCTCTTCGTCTCCCTGGCTATTTGGCCAATTAGTATAGGCGACTTCCCCTACATAAATATCCCCTCGAGAATCCACGGCCAACCCATGGGGAGCCATAAATTGGCCTAGGTCTAAACCTGGTCCATCTTCGCCTCCCAAACGGGCGAGAAGTTCACCCTCGTTACTCACGATACTAATTCGAGGGCCGAGATTTTTGTAATAACGATTAACCGCCATTCCAGGTCCCAATTCGCCTATAAAGCAATGTGGACATTTACCCCGCGGCATATATAGGCCGCAAGGTCTATGTAAATTATTCCACTGTGTTTCATATTTGCCGTCTGTATTGAAGACTTGTACCCGATGGTTTTCCCGATCAGCAACATATAGCCAGCCGTCGTCATCAGCGACAATATTGTGCACAAGGTTAAATTGTCCTGGTTCAGTTCCGGTCTCACCCCAGGTTTTTACGAGTTTCCCATCAGGAGTATATTTGTGAATACAAGCATTCCCGTAACCATCTGAAACAAATATATGATTGTCAGGGGACAGTGCAGTGTGCGTGCACCGATGAAAAGGTTCTCCACTCATAAATGGAGCTGGCTTCCCTGGCACACCAATTTCCAGGAGAACCTTTCCCTCAGGCGTTATTTTTCTCACAGTATGGTCTCCATCATCTGTGCAGTAAAGCATATCATCGGGACCAATATGTAGCCCATGAGCTCGTGTAAATAGACCTTTTCCCCATTCCCGAAGAAAGTTTCCATCACGATCAAAAACAATCATTGGATGTTCGCCCCTATTAAAAACAAAAACCTGATCTTTGCTGTCAACAGCGACCGCAGCCACATCAAGAAATGTCCATGTATCTGGCAATTTAGCCCAATTATCGATAACCCTGTAACGATGTTCCCCAGTCCCAAGTATCACTGACATTATGTCTCACTCCCTGGTTTTTGATTCCATGTTTATTAAAATTATTTAAAACTATTACCGATTACGAAAAAAACTGAAAGATCTCGACCGCCTACATTCGTTATATGATTTAAAAAAAACACTCAAAAATCCTATTCCACTCCGACCGATAACTTATTAACTTGTTTTGAGTCTTCCAGTGCTGCCATTCAAGGTATCCAAAAATGTCAGATAAAATGCATATTCTTGGTTTCATGATGTATACCCCCATAAATCACATGACACTCAGTTGGGCCGATCCTGACGATCAACAGGTGAGTCAATTTGGATCTATGGAGTATTGGCAAAATCTTGCTCAAACAATGGAACGCGGAAAGTTTGATGGATTGTTCTTCGCAGATGTGCCCAGTGTTTACGATATGTACAAGAACACTACAGATTATGCGATTAAACACGGCGTAAGTTGGCCAGCCCACGACCCAGTGACACTCATAGGAATCATGGGGGCAGCAACAAAGCGTTTAGGGATAGCCCCAACAGTATCGGCAGCCAGCCTTCATCCATTCCTTGCTGTGCGGTCCCTTTCGAGTCTCGACTTCTTAACAAAAGGCCGGGTCGGGTGGAATATAGTGACGGGGAATGCTCGCTCCGAGCATCGGGCCATGGGATTGGAAGTAATGGAGCACGATGAACGCTACGACAGAGCCGACGAATATATGAAAATATGTTACGCTTTGTGGAATGGGATTAGTGAGGAAGCAATTTTGGCGGATGCTGAGCACGGTATTTATGCTGACCCAGCTAAAGTAAAAAAAATCAACCATAACGGTAATTATTTTAGCTGCTATGCGACACCCTCTGTGCTCCCATCTAAGCAGGGGAGACCTGTCTTATTTCAAGCGGGTTCATCGGGGCGTGGTCAACAATTTGCTAGAAAGCACGCTGATGTAATTTTTGCAATTCAGCCTGATTTAGCTCGCATGAAACTGTTTATGGATCAAATTAACCAAACCACTGCACCTTCAGAAGAAACAAAGACACCCCGTGTAACCTTTGCGGTTCAACCATTCATTGCAAAAACAAAGAAGGAAGCAATTGAGAAAAAAAATGAAATGTTATCGAGGATACCGATAGAGGCGGCGCTCACCCGCATTTCAGGAACATTCGGTATCGATTTAGATACCGTTGATATCGACCAACCGTTGCAGGAAATAAAGACCCAAGCATCACAGGGGTTAGTCAAAACAATGTCCCAGATGTTCAATGATAAAAACATGACCCTGAGAGAAGCAGTACGATTATCAGGATTAGCTGGGCTTATTCCCCAAATCATGGGCTCCCCCGAGATGATCGCTGATGAACTGGAGTTGATCTGGAAGGAGACCGGTTGCCATGGTTTTAATATAACACCTGCCGTGGTACCAGGGGGATATGAAGATTTTGTAAACGAGGTCGTTCCCATTTTACAAGATCGCAATATTTTTCGAAAAGAATATGAATCTGAAACATTTAGAGGAAACCTGCTCTCCTAAACACTCGGTGCAACCCTCTACGAATGACCAATAAGGCTACTTTCCGTGAATATTACGTCAGATTGATTTAAAGACCCAACCTGTAAACTCTGTTAGCATTACCAAAGTAAAGCTTTCTTTTTTCATCATCGGAGTAATTTCGGGTTATAAATTTAAGCGCGTTCCACAAACTGTTAAACGTTGTTGTCGCGCCATCTACCGGGTAATTACTCTCAAAAAGACAGCGATCCGCCCCAAAAAGCTCGATGCCAGTCTCTATTACCGGGCGCCAAGCACCCGCTAATTCTAGATAATCCTCCTTTTTATTTTCAACATCAAAACCCCAAACTTTCATACCAAGACCACCAATCTTGACCATAACATTTGGGCAATGAGCAACTAACTTTAATCCATCACGCCACTCTCTAAAAACTTGTTCTTTATCATTCAAATATCCGCCCACCCCCAGCTTGAAACCAACGTGGTTAAGGATAATAATCGTGTCTGGAAATGACTCGGCTAAGTCGGCTAATTCGTTAAGTTGTGGATGAAATAAAACTGCATCAAACGTAAGTCCTCGGGGTTGAAGGTGAGAAAATCCGCATCTAAATTCTGGATCGAGCATGAGCCCTGAGCGCGGGCGGATACTCACGTGGTCATACACTGCTGGGTCGGAAGACCAGTAAACTCCCCTTCTTATTCCTTTAAATCTCCCCTTTCCAGCCTCCATATGAGCATCGAGAACATCAGCGACTTCATTACCCGATTCTAAGTCTGCGTATCCTATTATTCCCTGACAAAGTCTCTGTTCATTAGGCAGTATACTGTCATATAACCCCGCGACAAATTCTGTTTCACCAACGGGATGTAACCATTTGGGACCTTCAGTATAATATTTTTCCCTAACCTCGATATAAACAGATCCGACTATATTGTGCCCGTTCATACAATCTTGCTTATATTTCTCTATCGTATAGGAATGCCTGTCTGTATCGATTAAATGATGATGAGCATCAATTATAGCAAGATCCGGCTCAAGAATCGTCTGCTGGTTACTCTCCATCAATTGCATCCTTTAATCATCGCCGAGGCTTTTTCACCAATCATTAAAGATGGCGCATGAAGCGCAGCATTGGGAATCCTGGGAATAATAGAGGCATCAGCTACTCTCAGTCCAGAAACACCCCGAACCCGCAATTCTGGATCAAGCACTGAATCCTCGTTCCCTCCCATAGCACAACTACCGCATTGGTGATAAGCGGTCGCACCATTCTGTCGGATTTCTTGCTCCAATGCCATATCATCGACGACGTCTTTACCAGGAATTATCTCGCGGGAAATATATTTTTTTATAGCAGGTTGCTGCATCATACTTCTCATTCTTACTACAGCTTTTTTTAATACTTCCATATCCCTTGGGTCTGAAAAGTAACCCGAATCAATTCTAGGGTGGGCCATAGGATCTGCAGATCGAAGTGACACTGATCCATGACTAAAAGGAGAGCCCTGATATATTGTTAAGCCAAACCCATGTTCTTTTGGGATTAAATCTCTTATCTTAAACTCAGCGCCTCCCGCCTTTGTTGGACCCAGTGCTGACAGTAAGACGACTTGAGCGTCAGGAGTTTCCAAACCGGAATCAGTTCGAAAGAACCCTCCAGCGACTGCATAACTCTCTGCTAGTGGACCAGTTCGATTCAATAAATACTCAAAACCTGCTTTCACAGCATTCCAGGGCCTAAGATGCTTACTAGCTGATACCGGCTCAGAGCAAAGATACTGGGGCCTATAACACACATGATTTTGCAGTGTTTTCCCAACTTTGGGCGATACGACTTTTACAGGTATATTGTGTTTCCTTAGCTCATCTTCCGGTCCAACCCCTGAAAGCAGTAGTAAATGGGGGCTTTTTATAGCGCCCGCCGAAATAATGATTTCGCCATCTATGTGTATGGTCTCTACCTGGCCGTCGTATAAATAATCGACGGCAGAAGCTCTGCCATCTTCAATATTCACTTTTAAGGCATATGCGTTGGTATATATATTGAGGTTACTTCGGCTGGAGAGTGGGTTTAAGTACGATTTTGCAGAGCTCATTCGTACACCCTCCCCGCTATTTATATCATAAAATCCAAATCCCTCGATAGCATCGGTATTCATATCGTCCAGAATCGGGAATCCCTCGTCCTGTGCCGCCTGAAGGAAAGCATCGCAAATAGCTAACTTTGGTTCGGCTTGACGCACTTTTACCGGCCCCTCCCCTCCGTGCCATTCGGTTTCGCCTCGCGCGTTTGTCTCTATTTTCTTGAAGTACGGCAAAATGTCTGCGGATGCCCATCCCTCGCACCCCATCTGACGCCAGAAATCATATTCTTTGGAATGACCATGTGTGTAGATCATGCCATTTATACTGCTTGAACCACCTAGAACCCGTCCTTGGAGCCACGTCAGCTTTCTGTTGTTCATAGTTGGTGTAGGCTCTGATTCAAATCCCCAATTAAATCTTGGATTATTTGCAACAGCAAAACCAAGTCCGGGTAAATTCAACAGTAGGCTATCATTTTTTCCACCAGCTTCTAACAAAACCACCTTGTAATTCGGGTTTTCTGAAAGTCTAGCTGCAATCACCGCTCCTGAAGCGCCAGATCCAATTACAAGAAAATCACATGTCTCACGAAAATTTTTCATCAATGAATAACTTTGTATATTTATAAATATCCTGCCAGATAGTAACAGATTTTCATTTATTACCTGCTAGCAATAAAACTATGAACTATTAAATCAGATATATAAATTGCCGCTTTCTGTCACTCTCTTAAAAAATAATGCCCCCGCATCAACCTAACGTCGCCGACATTAATCACCTAAAAAAAACCTTCAGGCTACTATCAAGTGATAGACAAACATACGATGATCATGGCAAAATAGCAGTAGGAAGATTGTTATCGTTTAGTTCTATCAGGAGTACTATTTTGAATACTAACAAAACACATTCGATCCAGGGGACCCCATCCGATACCATGGCGGCGGTGCTTCTAGGGCTATTTGTTGGGGCGTTCTTCATCCTTGGTGTTGGGTTTACCCACTCTGATACTATCCACAATGCTGCTCACGACACCAGGCACTCTACCGCGTTTCCCTGTCACTGACGCTAGATCCTATGATCCGCAAATTATTTTCATCGGCTATTTTAGCTGGATTAGTAGCAGGCCTTTTAATCTCAGCAGTTTATCAATTTACGACTGTGCCTTTGATACTGCATGCTGAAAGCTTTGAAGATTTTAAAGGCCAGGAAAAAGCTACGTTGGGAAACCCTGAAAAATCTCTGCATCCGACTTACAATTATATAATTGTTAAAGCATCCATCGTTCCCGTTCACGGATCAGAAAAACATGCTCCCGAAAAGACTTGGGCACCTCAAGATGGCCTTGAACGAATTTTTTATACAACAGTTACAGCAATTTTAACTGGTATAGGATTCGCATTGCTGCTGATATCAGGCATGATCATGCGACGAGAAAAAATAGACACTAAACGCGGATTATTATGGAGTGGAGGCGGTTTTATAGCATTCGTCTTGGCCCCTTCCCTTGGATTACCGCCAGAACTTCCAGGAATGGTAGCCAGTGATATACTGGCTAGACAAGGTTGGTGGATAACTACTGCTATTGCGTCTATCGTCGGTCTCTGGCTTCTCGTTTTTAATGAAAAAATACATTATAAAATTTTGGCAGTTATTATCGCCCTCACGCCTCATTTAGTTGGAGCACCACATCCTGAGGTACTATCCGCTGATGGAGTACCACCCGAACTAGCCGCCCAATTTGTCACCGTATCTATTGCTGTAGGTGGTTTATTCTGGGCATTCATCGGCGGTTTCTCTGGATACTTTTACGAACGCCTGGAGCGGACTAATAGTTGAGTAAATCATCAATCCGCCCAAAATCTATCAATATTTATGAAATGATACAAAGTACTTGGAGGATTGAATGTTAAAAAAAGTGGCCGTCGTGGGGGCGGGCTTCATCGGCCGTTCTTGGGCAATGGTGTTTGCACGAGCCGGTTGCGAAGTTTCTCTATATGACGCTTATCCCGACGCGCTTGAGCAAGCACTAATTTTGCTCAAAGAAAACCTTGTCGACCTTGAAACGAATAAATTGATAGAATCAGCCAAAGTCGTAAAGTCCCGAATAAGACCTGTAAGTACTATTGAAGATGCAATTGTTGACGCTCAGTGGGTGCAAGAAAATGCTTTAGAACAGGTAGAGATAAAAAGAGAGTTATTTGGTCGGATGGATAAACTTCTGCCCACCCAGACAATCATTGCCAGTTCTACATCGGCTATCCCCTGCAGTGAGATTAATTCCGGAATGCAAGGTGCCGCCCGGATGCTCGTTGCTCATCCAGCCAACCCCCCATATTTATTGCCAATTGTCGAATTGTCCGGATCATCAGAAACAAGTGCTGATACACTGGATCGCTCGAGAGACTTTCTTGAAACAATAGGCATGGAAGTCATTACAGTTAATAAAGAAACCAAAGGCTTTGTCTTAAACAGACTTCAAGTGGCTTTGCTGAATGAAGCCTTCAAACTTATCGAGGACGGTGTTGTCTCTGGAGCAGACCTCGATAAAACTCTGAAACATGGACTTGGTTTGCGCTGGTCTTTCATGGGACCAATGGAAACGATTGATCTAAATGCACCAGGAGGTATTCGTGACTACCTTGAACGATTTGGACCTTCTTTTGGAGAAATAGCAAAGGAACAATCAGAAATACGTCCCTGGAATTCAAGAAAGTATGAAAACCTGGAAAAAGATAGACGTGCAGTAATGAATGCTAGCGACCTCAATGAACGTGCAAAATGGAGAGACAGACGGCTCATGGCCCTTGCACGACATAAAATGGACGTCGACAAGCAGTTGGGAACATAAACCCATTTATCCGCAAAACATTTAGGTTTTAATTTCAAGAAATAACCCTAAGGAGCAAGTGGCATGCTGAAAATTGGTTTACTTGGATTGGGCGCAATAGGTTCTGATGTTATTGAGATGGCGAAGGATGAATTTGCTGATCGAATAGAAATACCAGCTGCATTGGTTCGACGCCCGCGTGATCCCGCGACAATCAATAGAACAGTGATAACAAACGATTTCGATACGTTTTTCTCAAAAGAAACTGATCTTATTTTGGAAGTAGCTGGTCACTCTACGGTTCAAGATTACGGTGAGCGTATCCTCAAAGCAGGTAGGGATTTTATGGTCACTTCTGTAGGCGCGTTCACAGACGATACACTATATCAAAAATGTATCAAAGCAGCCCAAGCTTCAGGAGCACGATTAATCATACCTTCTGCGGGGATCGGGTCGCTCGATACTTTATCAGCGGCAGCAGTTGGCGGCCTGACATCTGTCCATATGATCGTTCGCAAAGATCCTTCAGCCTGGCACGGCACACATGCAGAAACTTTATTTGATTTAAATTCATTAAAGGAGCCCACCGTTATTTTTGAAGGTACTCCGAGAGAAGGGGCTGCTCTATATCCCCAAAACGTAAATATCTCTGCTGCAGTATCCCTTGCAGGTCTTGGATTAGACAAAACACGTCTGACGATAATAGCAGATACGGAAATTGATACACATGTCTGCGAAATACATGCTGAGGGCAATTTTGGTTCCTATTCTTTCTCAGAAAACCTTGCCGTCGCCGAAACAAATAGAAAGACTGGAAAAATAGTTGCGATGGCGGTTATGAAAACGGTTCGTCAGATGGTGAGCCCCGTTATCATTGGGGTTTAAAAAGTTCGGCTGAGTTCCATCATCCCATCATGACCAGAAGCGGGAGGAAGGTTCTTCTGGTGCTGCCCGGATGTTCACTGAGATCAAGAATGACGGGG
>TARA_B100001057_G_scaffold203981_1_pt1 | contig 11120 bp, 7 predicted proteins | sample TARA_B100001057 | Tara Oceans TARA_B100001057 (sample SAMEA2621839) | marine metagenome | biome: marine biome (ENVO:00000447); feature: surface water layer (ENVO:00002042); material: "saline water (ENVO:00002010), including plankton (ENVO:xxxxxxxx)" | depth 5 m | reverse complement strand
TCCGGCCTTGCCTGGCTATCTGGATGGTAACTGCCCGGACGGCTTCAATGGTTACACGCCCGGCCCGGAAGTGCTGGATGCGGCCCGCCGTTACGCCCGTAGCTTTCACTATCGTGATAAGGGCACTCGAAAGCCTGATCTGGACAGTCTGTTCCTGATGGGAAGCCCTGGCACCCTCGGCCACTCGGTGGCCAGTGATCTGGATGTCTGGCTCTGCCACCGTCAGGATTTGCCGGCGTCGGGCATTCGGTGCCTGGAGCGAAAAGCCGAAAAACTGTCGGAATGGGCCGGTGGCCTGGGGGTGGAGCTGCACGTGTTTGTGTTCTCTGCCGCCGATTGGCGGGCCGGGCGACAGCGCGTGGAAGTCACCGGGGAAAACTGCGGCAGCGCCCAGCATTTTCTGTTGCTGGATGAGTTCTACCGCACCAGCATTCACCTCGCCGGCCAATATCCGTTGTGGTGGCTGATCCCGGTAGACCGGGAGGCCGATTACGACCACTGCCGGCGACAGCTGGTGGAGTGTCGGTTTATCCAGGCCAGGGATTACATCGACTTTGGCGCGGTGCCGGACATTCCTCCCGCAGAACTGCCTGGCGCTGGTATCTGGCAGCTCTACAAAGGAATCGATGCGCCCTGGAAAGCCATCCTCAAGCTACTGTTGATTGAATGTTACGCCACCGACCGGGAGCGACCACTGCTCTCGGCCAGCTTCAAGCAGGCGGTTCACAATGGTGTGATCAGCGCCGATGCCCTGGACCCCTACGTGCTTTTGTACCAGAGACTGGAGCAGTGGTTGCTGGCCCGTGACGGCGCAGACCGGCTGGAGCTGGTACGCCGAAGCCTGTACCTGAAATCCGGCTTGCCGCTCAGCCGGGCGGGTATGGTGGGTGATCCCTGGCGGGTCCAGTTGTTGCGCAGTCTGGTTGAAACCTGGGGCTGGTCGTCGGAGGATCTGGGCCGGCTGGATGATCGTCAGCGCTGGTGTGCCGAGGAAGTGATGGGACTACGCCGGCGGGTGGTTGCCGAGCTTACCCACAGTTACCGCCTGCTTGCCAGATTGGCCCGGGAACAGGATGCACAGGCGTCGATCAGCGCCAATGACATCAATCTGCTGGGCCGCAAGCTCTATGCCGCCTTCCAGCGCAAGGCCGGTAAGGTCGAGCTGATCAATCCGGGGCTGGTGCCCTCGCTGGCAGAAGAGAACCTGTCGTTTCACCATCGCAGTGAACAGGGGGCAGCCGGAGACGGCTGGCTGTTGTACCGGGATCTTGAAGATCCGTCCGACGCCTTCTGGCAGCCGGTTATTCGCCGCGCCGGCAACCTGGCTGAGTTGCTTGTCTGGTGTTACTGCAACGGTCTGCTCAGTCGCAGTACACGGTTGAATGTGCGAGCGGGCCAGAGCGTGGCGTCGGTCAGCGAGTTGAAGGAAATACTGGATGTGCTGGCTGGTTTCCTGCCGGTGCCTATGCCCCCGGCGCCCCGCCAGGCCCTGTCCCGTGCAGTACGGCCCTTACGCAACCTGTTGTTGCTGAATGTGGCGGTGGACCCACAGGCTCATCTGACTGAGCGGGGGCTGCATAAACTCAGCGCCCGCAACGACTCGCTCGGGTTCAGTGGAGCCCGGGACAACCTGGTGGTGACCATCGACCAGATTACCCTGAACAGCTGGCACGAAGTCAGTCTGCAGCATTACGCGGCCGGGGACACCCTGATCCAGTGTTTGAAGAATGTGCTCGCTCAGGTGGCGATCAACCCTGCGGAATTGCCGGATATCCGAGTGATGGCGCCCAGCCGGGGGCACGGACAGGCCATTGCCCGGCGTGTGAGTGAGCTGTTTGCCGATGTGCTCCGACAGTTTTTTGCAGGCGGCACCGGCCCTCATCCCTTGCGTTATATCATCGAGATGGATCAGCGTTATTTTCTGCTCCAGTTCAATGGCCAGGAGCCGGGGTTTGTTGCCCTGGATAGCCGCGCGGCATTGATGGATGCCTTGTTCCAGCCCCAGGACAGTTTTCTGCCGGTGGTGCCGGATCGCTATGCTTTTCAGGATGCTCCCCTATTGAAAGCGGTATGTGAAGCCTCCGAAGCCGGTAACATCCAGGTATTCTGGCAGCTGCAGGGAGACCAGGGCCAGCTCTGGGTGGTGGATGAGTACGGCAGTCTGTGGCATCGCCAGCTGAAGGCCCAGCAACGCCGTCATCTACTGGCACCGTTATTGCGATTTCTGGACAGTGTTGTTGAGCGCCGGCAGTTGCGCCAGGCAGATAATCTGGAGCCGGTCGCCGGTATCCGGTGTTACGAACTGGTACTCAGGGATGGCCGATGGCAGGCCGATCCGAGACCAGAGCTGGTCGCCGGAATGCCCGTGTCCGGCCTCGAAGTGCAGGCGGTGGGCGTGCAACAGGGTGACAGCATTCTGCGCTTTGATCTGTATTGCAACGATCAGGAGTTTACCGTGCAGGAATATGGCGACCGTTTGATTCCAGCAGTGGCCCATTACATCCGCTCCCTGCGGCAGAGCCCGGACCCCTATCCGGTGTATCTGACTGACCTGCATCTGCCCCACGATCTCGACCCACAGCTGTATCAGCGCGATATCCAGACCAGCCAGTACCTGTTCTACCGGGCGCAGTTGGAAGATGCCCTTAACCAGCACCTGTCCTGATCATGTGAATCCTCGCGGTGCGGCCCGGGTGTCGGGTATACTTCGGCCATTATTCACTCAGGGGATTGGGTATGCAGCTTGGGCTTGTGCGCCGCCTGGCCGTCGCGCTCTCGGTGTTTGTGGTTTTGATGGTATCCGGTTGTGGCCAGAAAGGGCCGCTGTACCGGAACGCGCCGGTGCCCGACGCCGTACCATCGCAGACTGGTGACACCGCGGCAGCCGCAGAAGCGGGCGAGAATGCCGATGAGGACAATGAACGGCCCTGAGCCAGACCACCCCGACCTTAAGCTTTCAGGAACAGCATGGATCACTTCAATTACCGTAACGGCGAACTCTACGCCGAAGACGTTGCCGTTGCCGATATCGCCGAGCGCTTTGGTACGCCAGCCTACATCTATTCCCGGGCGACGCTGGAGCGCCATTACCGTGCTTACGATGAGGCCCTGAAGAATCGCCCTCATCTGGTGTGTTATGCGGTCAAGGCGAATAGCAACCTGGCGGTGCTCAATGTGCTGGCTCGTCTGGGGGCGGGTTTTGACATAGTCTCGGCCGGAGAGCTTGAGCGTGTGCTCCGTGCCGGTGGGGATGCCGGTAAAGTCGTATTCTCCGGCGTTGGCAAGCAGGAGTGGGAAATGAAGCGGGCCCTGGAGGCCGGCGTTCGCTGTTTCAATGTCGAATCCGACACCGAGCTTGATCGCCTGAACAAGGTGGCTGGCGAACTGGGAGTGAAAGCGCCCATTTCCCTGCGAGTGAATCCGGACGTGGATGCGGGCACCCACCCGTACATCTCGACCGGCCTGAAGGAAAACAAGTTCGGCATTGACATTGCTGAGGCGCCAGCAGTCTATGCCCGCGCGGCCAGCCTGCCCAACCTCGATATCCACGGGGTGGACTGCCACATCGGCTCACAGCTGACTTCAGTTTCGCCGTTCCTGGATGCCCTGGACCGGGTGCTTTCTCTGATCGACACCCTGGCAGAGCAGGGCATCCGTATTCGCCATCTGGATATGGGGGGCGGTCTGGGTGTGACCTACAACCAGGAAACCCCGCCGCAACCGGCAGATTATGTGAAAGCGCTCAATGAACGCCTGGGCGATCGGGAGCTGGATCTGGTGCTCGAGCCAGGGCGCTCCATCGCAGCGAATGCGGGTATTCTGGTGACCCGGGTAGAATTCCTGAAGTGCACCGAGCACCGGAATTTTGCCATCATCGATGCGGCCATGAATGATCTGATCCGACCGGCGCTCTACAGTGCCTGGCAGGCCATTATTCCGGTTCGGCCCCATCAGGACAGTGAGGAAAGGCCCTGGGACCTGGTGGGCCCGGTGTGCGAAACCGGCGATTTCCTCGGCAAGGATCGCGCTCTGCGCCTGAAAGCCGGCGATTTGCTGGCGGTGCGCTCGGCCGGGGCCTACGGATTTGTTATGGCCTCTAACTACAACACCCGCAACCGGCCCCCGGAGTTGATGGTGGACGGAGATCAGGTGCACGTGGTGCGGCGCCGGGAAACTCTGGACGACCAGCTGGCGCCGGAAAGTTGCCTGCCGGAATGAGCGGGGAGAACGAGATGTCTCAGCAACGACGCGGCCAGGGCCCGATTCTGCGTTTTACCAAGATGCACGGGCTGGGTAACGATTTCATGGTGGTAGACGCCATCAGCCAGCCATTCCGGCTGGCCCCGGACACCATCCGGGAACTGGCGGATCGCAATTTCGGCATTGGCTTTGACCAGTTGCTGGTGGTGGAACCACCGGGGTTGCCGGATGTGGATTTTCGTTACCGCATTTTCAATGCCGATGGCTCAGAAGTAGAGCAGTGCGGCAACGGTGCCCGCTGTTTCGCCCGTTTTGTGCGCGATCAGCGTCTGACCAATAAACGCGTCATCCGGGTGCAGACCGCCAAGGGTGTGATTGAACTCAAGGTGGGTCGGGACGGCCTGGTGGCCGTCAATATGGGAGTGCCGGAGCTCAATCCACCCGCGATCCCCTTTGCGGCAGATCAGCGCAAGGATGTGTATACCGTCGACGTGAATGGCCAGACGGTCGAGCTGTCGGCCATCTCCATGGGTAATCCCCACGGGGTACTGGTGGTGGACAATATCGATACGGCGCCGGTTGAAAGCCTCGGCCCGCAGTTGGAAAAGCATCCCCGGTTTCCGGCCCGGGCCAACATTGGCTTTCTGCAGGTGATTGATCGCCGCCGTGCCCGGTTGCGTGTATTTGAGCGGGGCTCCGGCGAAACACTCGCCTGCGGCAGCGGTGCCTGTGCAGCAGTGGTGGCCGGTTGTCTCCGTGGCCTGCTGGACAGCCGGGTCGAAGTCGAGCTGCGCGGTGGCCGGCTGGTCATTGAATGGCAGGGGGAAGGTGCCCCTGTTATGATGGAAGGGCCTGCAACCACGGTATTTGAAGGCCAGTTGCGGCTGCCTGGCGAACCCCAGCCCCGGCGCCGCAGGAGTGCCCGCCCGAACACCCGACCTCATAAAAACGGGGCCTGAACCGATCAGGAGAACACGATGACAGAACAAACGGCCCGCCAGAAGGCCGGCGAACTCACCAGGGAACAGGTCGCAGAATATCTGAGGGCCAATCCGGACTTTTTTATCGGCCAGGACGAGCTCCTGCGCAGTTTGACTCTGCCCCATGACAGCGGCCGGGCGATTTCCCTGGTGGAGCGCCAGGTGCACCTGTTCCGGGAACAGCGGGACACGTTACGCCGGGAGCTGGTGGAACTGGTGTCCATCGCCCGCCACAACGACCGGTTGTTCGAGAAAAGCAAACGCCTGCTGATGCAGGTGATTGAAGCCCGTAATCTGCAGGATATGGCCGCTGCCATTGATGACAGTATCCGGGGCGATTTTGGCCTGGATGCCGCGTCGGTACTTCTGTTCAGTGAAACCGGTCAGCTTCAGTCACAGGGTGCCTTGCATATGGTGGATGCGGCCGCGGCACGTGAGCGGTTGGGAAGCCTGCTGGAGGGGGAACGGGCCGTTTGTGGCCAGTTCCGTGAGAATGAGCGTGAATTCCTGTTCCCGGACCGTGACGATCCCATCGCCTCCGTCGCCCTTGTACCCCTGCGCCACGAAGGTCTGGTGGGTGTGTTTGCTGTCGGCAGTTGTGAACCCGGTTACTTTGATCAGAGCATGGGCTCACTGTTCCTGAGCTACATCAGCGACACCCTGAGCCGGCTTTTGCCTCCCATGCTCAAGCGCCATGGTACCGGCGCTCCGGTGACGGACCTGACCGCGGAGACCGGCCAGGGGTGAGCGCGGCGGCGAGTGACCACAAAGGATCAGCGAGCCAGTTGGCGGCGCTGACCGGCTTCATTGGTCATCTGCAATCCGAGAAACGGCATTCACCCCGTACCTGCGAACACTATCAGCGCGACCTTCAGCGCCTGATCTCCTGGCTTGCGGATAATAGCCTCAACGACTGGTCAGAGCTGTCTGCCCACGATGTTCGGCGCTACGTAGCCCGACTCAGCCGGGATGGACTGAGCGGGCGCAGCATTGCCCGGCACCTGTCGTCGATTCGGCGCTTCTACCAGTACCTGCTTCGCGAAGGGCTTGCGAGCGATAATCCAGCTCTGGACATCAGGGCGCCGAAAAGTGGTCGGCGTTTGCCCCGCGTTGCGGATGTTGATCAGATTGGCCAGTTACTGGATGCCACCCCCGAAGACCCCCTCGAAATCCGTGATCTGGCCATGTTCGAGCTGATGTATTCCTCCGGCCTTCGGCTGGCGGAGCTGGCCGGGGCCGATCTGTCGGCTCTGGATCTGAAGGGCCCAGAAATCCGCGTTCTCGGTAAAGGTAACAAGGAGCGCGTGCTGCCGGTCGGCCGTAAGGCCGTGGCGGCGTTGCAACAGTGGTTGTCCTGCCGGCGGGCACTGGTCACCGAGGGTGAGAAGGCACTGTTTGTCAGCCGGCGGGGCACCCGCCTGAGCCGGCGCAGTATCCAGAGTCGCCTGTCTCGCTGGGGTATTCTGCACGGCGCGGACCAGCGTTTGCACCCCCACCTGCTCAGGCATTCCTTTGCCAGTCACATGCTGGAATCCAGTGGCGACCTGCGCGCGGTTCAGGAATTGCTGGGTCATGCGGACATTGCCACAACCCAGGTCTATACTCATCTTGACTTTCAACATCTTGCCCGGGTTTATGATCAGAGCCATCCCCGGGCGCGCCGCCGAACGACCGATCGCACCGGGTGTGAAGAGGAAGAGCATCGTGCCGGCCACTAAGGGAGTAGTTCATGGCATCTGAAGATTCCTGGAAAGAGAAATATCTCAGGGAACTGGAAGAAGCAGAGCATCGGGAAAAACAGTGGGAATCCGAACGTAATCTGCTGGAAAGAATGCTGGTACGAACCAGTCTGGCCTCCGAAGGACAGCGGCCGGAGCTGGATGAATTGCTGGGTCGGTTGCGGGAGGATATCCGTAAGAAGCAGATCAACCTGCAGCACTGGCGGGAACTGCAGGACCAGATTGACCGGCAGATTACCCTGCTGGACGAGCAGGCCGGGCCTCAGGCTGTGTCGCCCACACCGGAACCGCAAGCCCCGGCAGAAGGTGTGGATCTGGCGGATACCACCCAGCGACTGAGAATTGCACGCCGCATCGGCCAGTTACTGGGGCAACTGTTGCAACAGGCTTCCCTGGAGCCGGCCGCAGAAGCAGAAGCCCGGGAATTACAGCAGACCTTGCTGACCAGCAACGACTGGGAAGTGCTCCGGGAGGGGTTGAACCGGGTCGCCGATCTGGTGATTGCCGCCATTACCCGCAGCCAGCGCGAATTCGAGGCCTTCCTGAAACGTCTGGATGAACGCTTGCAGGCGTTGCGGGAGCATTTTGCCCAGCAGAGTGACGCCCAGACTGGCCGGCAGGACGCCACAGCAACGCTGGACCGGGAAATCCGTGCCGAGCTGGACAAGGTGGGGGATGACATCCGCGCCAGCGAGGATATTCAAGCTTTGAAGCAGTCGGTCAGTCAACGCCTGGAATTTATTGGCAGTGCGCTGGAGCGGTTCCGGACGTCGGAAAGCGAGCGTGAAAAACTGCTGGCGAACCAACTGGAAGCCATGCAGGAGAAAGTCGCGGCCATGGAGGCCCATTCGGAACAGATGCAGGCCCAGGTGCGTGAAGAGCGTCAGCGAGCCCTGACCGATCTGCTCACCCAGCTGCCCAACCGTGAAGCCTGGCAGGAACGGCTGTCGTTTGAATACAATCGCTGGTTGCGCTACCGGCACCCGCTCACGGTGGCTGTGCTGGACGTGGATCTGTTCAAGCGCATCAACGATTCCTATGGCCACAAGGCAGGGGATCGCGTGCTGCAGTTGGTGGCCCGGGAGATGAGCACTCGCCTGCGGTCGACGGATTTTATCGCCCGGTTCGGTGGCGAGGAGTTTGTGGTGCTTCTGCCGGAAACGCCCACAGATGAAGCCCGCAAGGTATTGGATTCCCTGCGCGAACATGTATCCGGCCTGCCGTTCCATTTCAGCGGCGAGCCGGTAAGCATTACCTTTTCAGCGGGGCTGACCGGTTTTCAGGACGACGACACCGAAGAGTCGGTGTTTGACCGGGCTGATCGGGCCCTCTATCAGGCCAAGGATGAGGGCCGAAATCGGGTGTCGGTGCTCTGACCCAGCCAATCAGCGCCTTAGCAGGGCATCCAGTTCATCAATCACCTCCGCCCAGTCGCTGTCATCTTCCAGCCCTTCCTCCAGAAAATGGGATTGGCTCTCTGACCAGAAGGGCGCATCCTGGATAGCGACTTCACTGGGTAATGGTGAATGTCGGGCGATGAAATGCTCGACTTCCGATTGACCGGAGGGCAGACCCAGTTGTTCGAACAGGGTGCTCAGGCTGTGTTTGCTGGTGTCCATGGTTACGTACCTCCATCAGCTCATTGGCAAAATGCAATCCTGCCCGTTTGCAGGTATGGTTTTCCTGAAATGTAGTGGACCCGCCGAGGATATCCAGTGAAGTCTCGTTCACAGTTCATGTTTTGCCTCCTGTTGCTGCTTTTTCAAGGGGCCGTGTTGGCGGATCCACCCCAGAATTCGCCGGCGCCCGTACTGGGCGTTGAAGATCTGCGTTGGCTTGCAGAACAGGATGGCTTCAATGTGGGGGTCAGGCATACCCAGGTGCCGCTGGTGTTCGATACCGGGGAGGGGCGCATGGCGGGCATCTGGGTGGACTACCTCAACCGCTTGTCCTCCAAGCTGGGATTGCCCATTGAGCCCTTTCTGATGAACCAGATGCTGGGCACTGAGCGGCCAGAGCCGGACCTGATCCTGACCACCCGACTGCCCGGCGCCCCGGTTATTCCCGGCGTGCGACACACAGCGCCCTTGATGTCACTCACCTACGGGGTGTTTGTGAATGCCGGCGACCCGGCAATCCGGACTCTGTCTGATCTGGAGGCAGCGAAGGTTGTCATTGTCGGCGACGACCCCAATCAGTTTCCGCTGCTGGACCCGGTGGAAAGCTTTACGCCGGTACCGGTTTCCAGCCTGGGTGAGGCGGTCAGCCGGGTTATGTCGGGCGAGGCAGATGCTTTTCTCGGGCCGGTTCCGGTGGTGTCTGACTACCTCGAATCGGCGATGATCAATGGTGTCGGGCTGGCGGTGTTGCTGGATCGGCGACCTGTGGATGTGGTGCTGCAGGTTCCCATTGAGCAGGAGCGCATGTTTCGGGTGTTTGATCGCACGGTATCGTCACTGACCCATCAGGAACATCGCAATATTCGCCAGTCCTGGTTGGCGGGGGAGCTGCCCGAAGTCGAGACCCGAAACGTGGCCCTGACCGCCGGTGAACTGGAATGGCTGGCCAGTAACTCGGAGATTACCGTCGGACTGAGGCCGGACTGGCCGCCGTTCGAGTTTGAACAGGATGGCCGGCCCACGGGGCTGGTCGCCGACTTGCTCAGCCGGCTGGAGAAGGATCTGGGGATTCGCTTCCAGCGAGTGACGGTAGACAGTCGGGCCGGCGCCGAGGAAAAACTGAAATCCGGTGAGCTGGACGTGCTTCCCGGCATGTCCCGCACGCCTCGTACCGAGCAGGAATTCCTGTTCACCCGGGCCTATGTCAACGTGCCCATTGCGCTGGCGATCCGCGACACCGGTCGCTTTATCGGAGACCTGCGTGAACTTCGGGATGAGCGGGTCGGCGTGGTAAACCGCCAGGCCAGTCATGACTATCTGCTGATTAATCATCCGAATCTCGACCTCTATCCCCAGCAGACCGTGGAAGACGGGCTGCTTGCGCTTTCCAACGGCGATCTGGATGTGATGGTGACGCATATCCCGGCGGTAAGCTACACGGTGGCACGGCTCGGTCTGTCGAACCTGAGGATTACCAGTATTACCCCTTACCAGTACGATCTGAGACTGGCGGTCAGCCCGGCCCAGCCTGAGCTCCACCGCATTCTGAACAAGGCGCTGGGCAGTCTGCCGACGTCCGAAACCGAAGCCATCTATAATCGCTGGATTCACCTGGATATCGAACAGGAAGCCGATTACACCGTGGTTCGGCGGATCATTCTGATAGCCATCGTGGTGGTGCTGATCTTCCTGTACTGGAACCGCAAACTTTCACTGGAAGTGGATGAGCGAATCCGGTCCGAGAACGCGCTGCGCCGGAGTGAGGATGAACTCCGTGCCGCCAAGCTTGAGGCGGAGCGGCTGGCCCGGGAAGCGGAGGCTGCGAGCCGTGCCAAGAGCGAATTCCTGGCCAACATGTCCCACGAAATCCGAACGCCTATGAACGCGGTGATTGGCTACAGCGATCTGCTCTACAATTCGGTCACAGATCCTCAGCAGCGCAATTACCTCAATGCCATCCGGGCGGGCAGTCGAAGCCTCCTGATGCTGATCAATGACATTCTGGACCTGTCGCGGATCGAGGCCGGCAAGATGCGCCTGGATTTCGGCCCTGTGTCCGTGCGCCGGCTGCTCAGTGATGTCCGCCACATCTTTGACCTGCGGGCGACGGAGCAGGGCATTACCCTGGAAGTGAGCGTGGGGTCGGGTATGCCCTCGGCGATGATGCTGGACGAAACCCGCTTGCGACAGGTGCTGTTTAATCTGGTGGGCAATGCCATCAAATTCACCCACGAGGGCGGGGTTACCGTGCGAGCGGTGGCCAAGCCGCTGGGCGAGCCGGCGGATGCCGATTCCGAGGTTTGTTACTACCGGCTGGTGGTGACCGTAGCTGACACCGGTATCGGCATAGCCCCGGACCAGCAGGAGCGCATTTTTGAAGCCTTCGAGCAGCAGGAAGGCCAGAGTTCCCGGCGTTATGGCGGTACCGGGCTGGGGCTTGCGATCAGCCGAAAACTGGTGGAAATGATGGGCGGCAGACTGACCGTGAAAAGTGAGGCCAATGTGGGCTCGACGTTCAAGGTGGTACTGCCCAGGGTAGAAGCGACGGTGGAGCAGGCTGATGACGATGGCGCGCCGGAGGA
>TARA_B100001057_G_scaffold105263_1_pt1 | contig 11121 bp, 15 predicted proteins | sample TARA_B100001057 | Tara Oceans TARA_B100001057 (sample SAMEA2621839) | marine metagenome | biome: marine biome (ENVO:00000447); feature: surface water layer (ENVO:00002042); material: "saline water (ENVO:00002010), including plankton (ENVO:xxxxxxxx)" | depth 5 m | reverse complement strand
GGCTCAGGTTCTGATTTTGGCTCAGGTTCTACTTCCGGCTCAGGTTCTGGTTCTGGCTCTGGCTCTTGCTGTAGCTCAGGTTCTGGTTTTGGTTGTTGTTTTAACTGTCGCTTAGTTTTTTTATTTTCTAACTCAGGTTTATCTTCTTGATTAGTTTCATTTAAATCAAAACTATCATCATCTTTCGATATGATTTGCTTTTCTTTCCCTTTCTTACCATAAGAAAAAAGCTTTTTAAAAAAATTCATTAGTTCAAGTTAAATTAAATTTTAACCTGTTACAAAAGTATATTGGTTATTTTTTGGATAACCAGTCGTTAACAAGATCAGCAGGGAGAATCTTTTCAGAAAAAACATAAGCATTGGATTTACCTCTTACCATCTTTATGACTTTTGTTAGTTTTTTAGAACCAGTTTGTAATGTAGCTACGGTTTTCTTTGCCATTATTTAATTTCTTTATGAATCGTGTATTTTTTTAGAATTGGATTGAATTTTTTCAATTCCAGTCTGTCAGGACTATTTTTTTTATTTTTTGTGGAGATATATCTTGAAGTTCCTGGCTTACCAGATTCTTTGTGCTCGGTACACTCTAAAATTACTTGAACTCTGTTACCTTTTTTGGCCATAATTAAATTTTTACTCCTCTTGCTCTTGCATCTTTTAATACAGCTGAAATTCCTTTCTTATTGATAGTTTTTAAAACTGAGGTAGAAACCTTTAATGAAATCCATTTATCTTCCTCAGGTATATAAAACTTTTTAGAAATAATATTGGCATTAAACCTTCTTTTTGTTTTATTTACTGCCTTTGAAACGTTATTACCAAATTGAACTTTCTTACCTGATATTTGACAAATTTTAGACATAATCTTCTGTATGGTCTGCAAATAAACAACTTTTTTAGTTTTTTGACAAATTTTATTTGTCTAGGTTTTCGGATATAAACTCTAGTGAAACTTTGACTGCTTTGTTGATATTAGCATCTCTGTTACCCTCTAGTTTAAAAAATTTTGTTTTTGTTTTATTTTTGAAATGAAATGAAATGTATAGCTCACCTACACTAGATTTTTCATCGTTAAGTCCTGGACCTGCATTTCCAGTTGTTGCAAAGCCTATATCTGACTTAAAAAGATTTTTAACATTACTTGCCATTAAACCTGCGATTTGATGACTTACAGCTGAATGTTTTCGTATTTTTTCCTTTTGAATTTTTAAAATCTCAATTTTTGACTCATCAGAATAAGCTACTAAAGAACCTTTAAAAAAACTTGATGAACCTGCAAGTGACATTAATTTTTTAGACAAAGCTCCACCTGTTATACTTTCTGCAACCGAGATCGTTAGTTTTTTGGAATTCAATACATCAAAAATAGTCTTGATCATTTAATTTTTATTTCAAAAATTTTCTCTTTATCAATGAACCCCTCTAAAAAATCACCTATTTCAACCTTACCGACTCCCTCAGGTGTACCAGTAAACATTATATCACCAATTTTTATTGTGAAATATTTAGATGAATAATGTATTAGTTCTGTTATTTTCCATATCATTTTAGATGAATTGCTTTTTTGAACTATTTTTCCATTTTTTTTTAATAAAAAATTAATGTTATTCAAATCAATTTTACCATCATAAGTTATCCACTTACCAATTAATGCGGAGTTATCAAATGATTTTGAAATTTCCCAAGGTAAACCTTTCAATTTCAAATCATTTTGTAAATCTCTAGCTGTAAAATCAATCCCTAAACTGAAGTGACTTATGTAGTTTAAACAAAAATCTTTGTCAATATGTTTTCCAACTTTAGAAAACTTCAAAATCAGTTCTAGTTCGTAATTGATTTCATCAGAAAATTCAGGAATAAAGAATGGTTGATTTTTTTGAATAATTGATGAATCAGGTTTCATGAAAACTGTTGGGTTATCATCAAAGGAACCATTCAATTCTTTAATATGTTTTACATAGTTTTTCCCAATACAAATAATCTTCATGAGATCTTATTATTAAGTTCTGATAACCTGATTTTATTGAGTATATTTTTGGTGTACTTTGGAAAATCTGATTTCATTATCCAGCTATAATAACCTGGATCTTTTTTTAATACATCACTAATCTCATTTCCTTTATATTTTCCAAACGAAAATATTGGTTTACCTTTCTCATTTTCAAGAATATAACCGGAAAGATCCAAATTCCTTCTCATTCTAGAAAAGTTTGACAAAAACTTTATATTTTTTTCTAACTCATTGTATTTTTCTAGTTGAGATTTAAAAACCTCATATGTAGCCCGAGCATCACTCAATGATGAGTGAGCATTTTCATGTTCCTTTCCACAATAAAACTTATAGGCAGCTGATAGGGTTCTCTTTTCCATTTTGTGAAATATGTTCTGAACGTCAATCATTTCAATATTTGATATGTCAAAATCAAAGTCTGCTCTTAGAAACTCCTCGATCAGCATTGGAACATCAAACTTATTCGAATTGAATCCAGCTAAATGACAGTCTTTTATAAACTCGCTAATTTCAGTTGCTAACTCAGAAAAGTTTGGCATATCCTTAACCATTTCGTCTGTTATTCCATGAATAACTGACACTTTTGGTGGAATTGGAATAGTTGGGTTAATTAACCATGTTTTTGAATCCTCAGTCTTATCAAGATTAATTTTAATAATAGAAATTTCAACTATGCGATCATTACTTACATTAACTCCCGTAGTTTCGAGATCAAAAAAACAAACTGGTCTATCTAATTTTAAATCCATATTTACATTGAAATATCACTTTTCCAGTTTTCAATAAATTCCTTGATTTCTTTGAGAAACAGTCCACCAGTAGCACCATTAATAATTCTATGATCAAAACTTAGCGACAATAAAATAATTTTTCTTATTCCAATAAAATCACCTTTATCTGTTTCAATAACTCTTGGAAGTTTTCTTATGGCACCGAAAGCTAATATTGCAAGTTGAGGTTGATTAATAATTGGGGTTCCCATTATGTTATCAAATGTTCCAATATTAGATATAGTGAAAGTACCATCTTGAACATCATCTGGGCTTAAATTATTCTTACGAGCTTTATTTACTAAACTATTGGATACTTTAGAAATACCTGCTAAGCTAAGCTGATCTGCATTTTTAATTACAGGAACAATTAAACTCCCATCTTCTAATGCCGTTGCTAAGCCAATATTGATACTCTTTTTATGCACAACTTTATCATCCATCAAGCTTGAGTTTAGAATTGGATAGTTTCTCAATACTTTTGATACAATATGAATTAAAGGGTGAGTAAAGGTCAATTTTTCATCATAATTCTCTAAAAATCTGATTTTTTTACTATCTCTCCAATTTGCTAATTCCGTTATATCTGCTTCAATGAAAGTTTGAACGTGAACAGCACTGTTTTTACTATCAAGCATATGCTTTGATAATATTTTTTCCATTCTACTTAGATCACGGACCTGACTTTCATTTTTAGTACTATTAATTAAGTCTTCTTTAAAATTGATATTTTTATAACTATTGCCTTTAATGAAACCTAGAAGATCTTTTTTTGTTATTCTTCCAGATTTTCCGGTACCCTTAATTTGATTTAATTCATCACCTGAGATATTTTCTTGCTTAATAATATTTCTTACTAAAGGCGACAAAAAAACATCATCGGCTTGTCCAATCTTGAAATCATTATTGTTATCTTTTGGTAACATTTCAATATTTGGTATCTCCTCAATTATTGGTTCATCAACTTTTATTTCCTCAATTAATTTTTTTTCAACTTTTGATTCTGTTTCAATAACACAAAGAGTTTCTCCTACCTTTACAACATCGTTGACCTTAAAGCAATGTTCAACTACAACACCCTCAACATCCGTAGGCACTTCGGAATCGACTTTATCAGTTGCAATTTCTACAACAAAATCATCAACCGATACCTTCTCACCAATGTTTTTAAGCCAGCTAACAATAGTTGCCTCATCAACGCTCTCACCCATTTTAGGTAATGTTAAATTAAATTTTGCCATTGTTAAATGTGTAAAATTACCAAATTAAATTTATAAAGATTTGTATTTAGTTTTGATCAAAAGGAATACGTTTAACAATACTTCTTCCTAAAGTAATTTCATCTGTGTATTCAAGATTATCTCCTACAGAAACTCCTCTAGAAATTGTACTGAACTTAATTGGATAATTATTAATTTTTTTGAAAATGTAATAATTAGTAGTATCACCTTCCATAGTTGCACTCAATGCAAATATAATTTCATTAATATTATTATTTTTTACCCTGCTGATTAATTTATCTATAGTAAGTTGATTAGGTCCAATACCATCAATAGGTGATATTTTACCACCAAGAACATGATATAAACCATTGAATTGACCGGTATTTTCAATAGCCATTACATCTCTGATATCTTCCACGATACATATTGTTGATGAATCTCTTTTATCATTTGTACAAATTCCACATACTGGCTTATCAGATAAGTTACAGCATTCCTCACAAAATAGAATTCCATTTTTTAATGATTTAATTGCTGTAATTAATTTCATAACATTTTCATCATTTTCTTTTATTAGGTTTAACGCTAACCTCATTGCTGTATTTTTACCGATTCCAGGAAGTCTAGATATTTCATCAACTGCATCCTGTAATAATTTTGATGAAAAATTCATTGAGTAAATATATAACTTGATTTTTACAGAACCATAATTAATTATCTTTGAAAACAAGTATTATGAGTTCTATTTTAATTCTGGGAATTATTGGTGTTTATTTTTTAAGCTTATTTGCAATATCACAACTAACAAAAGGAAGATCTGATAGCAGGACTTTTTTCTCAGGAAATAGAAATTCTAAATGGTATATAGTCGCTTTTGGCATGGTTGGGGCCTCATTGTCTGGGATTACTTTTATTTCTGTACCGGGTGATGTGGGGGTTTTAAATTTCACATACTTTCAAGTTGTGCTTGGTTATTTGGTGGGATATTTTATTGTTGCTTATTTACTTTTACCCATTTATTATAAAAAGGGTTTAACATCAATTTATGAGTTTCTTGGGGATAGATTTGGAATATACTCTCACAAAACAGGAGCTTTTTTCTTTTTTGTGTCACGGGTTTTAGGTGCTTCTTTTAGATTATTTCTTGTGGCAATTGTTCTTCAAGAATTTATATTTGATCAGTGGGGAATTCCGTTTGAAATTACAGTTACTTTTTCAATACTTCTAATATGGGTTTATACTTTTCAAGGTGGAATTAATACAGTGATTTGGACTGATACAATACAAACGTTTTTTATGATTCTTTCTGTTTTAGTCTCAATATTTTTTATAACAAACAGTTTTGGTCAAACATTTTTTGAATTCTTAGACTCTAAATTCTACTTGGAAAAAAGCCAGGTTTTTATTTTTGATGACTTTTATAACAAAAACTATTTCATAAAATCTTTTTTGGGAGGAATGTTTATTACAATCTGTATGACAGGGCTGGACCAAGATATGATGCAAAAAAATTTAACCTGTAAAAACCTTAACGATGCTCAGAAAAATATGATAGTATTTAGTCTTGTCCTAGTTTTCGTGACATTTGTATTCTTGATTTTAGGTTCAATTTTATTTAAATATATTGAGATAAATGACATTTTAATCCCCAATCTAAATGGACGTCCAAATACGGACTTGTTATTCCCATTAGTTGCTTTTAGCGGAGATTTTGGTATCATTTTACCTATAATTTTTCTAATTGGACTAATCGCTGCTGCATACAGTAGTGCAGATAGTGCATTGACATCGTTAACTACGTCCTTTTGTGTTGATTTTTTAAACATAGAACAATACAATCAAAAAAAACAAAACAAAATCAGAGTAATAACTCACGTATCAATGAGTATTGTTTTACTAATAACTATTGTTATTTATAAAAATCTTCTTAGTACTAGTGTAATTGATAGCTTATTAATAATTGCTGGATTTACTTACGGTCCGCTACTTGGATTATTTAGTTTTGGGATTTTTACAAATCATAAAATACACGACAAGTTTAGCGTTATTGTTTGTATACTTTCAGTGGTTTTTACAACTCTGATATTCTACGATCCATTAAGTATTTTTAATAAGTATCAAATTGGTTATGAACTTCTGCCAATAAATGGTTTAATTACCTTTTTAGGATTGTTTCTAATTAGAAAAACTACCACTTAATTACTGCACTCCCCCACGTAAAACCACTACCAAAAGCAGCAAGTACAATAATATCATTTTCTTTTATCAACTTAGATTGATGTGCCTCAGTTAAGGCAATTGGAATTGAAGCGGCAGTTGTATTTCCATATTTCATAATATTATTAAAAACTTGGGAATTAGATAGTTTTAGTTTTTTTTGGATGAACTGACTTATTCGAAGATTGGCTTGATGCGGTATAAGCAATGAAATATCCTCAGTTGTTAAATTAGAATGTTGCAAACCTTCATTAATTACTTGTTCAAATCTTACTACTGCATTTTTAAATACGAAACTACCATTCATATAAGGCCAATATGATTCATCATTGTTTTCAGATTTAATTTTATCAATCCAGTGGGTAGTTGCTGGCTTAATAACTGCTAGTTCCTCAGCGTACTTTCCTTGTGAATGTAGGTGAGTAGACAATATTCCATTCTCAGATTTTGTTGCAGTAATTATGGCAGCTCCAGCCCCATCGCCAAAAATTACAGAGACAGAACGGCCATTTGTTGATTTATCCAATCCACCTGAGTGAATCTCACTACCTACAAGTAAAATGTTTTTATACATTCCAGACTTAATATATTGATCAGCGATCGATAATCCATAAATAAATCCTGAACACTGATTTCTAACGTCTAAAGCTCCAATTTCTCTTATACCAAGATTTCGTTGTAAAAGAACACCAGAGCCAGGGAAATAGTAATCGGGACTAAGCGTTGAGAAAATGATAAAGTCAATATCATTCTTGTCAATTCCAGCATCTGCAATTGCTTTTTCAGCAGCGTATGTACCCATAAGAGATGTTGTCAACTTACTATCATTGACCCATCTTCTATTTTCAATACCAGTTCGTTCTATAATCCAATCATTTGAGGTATCCATGAGTTTTGACAAATCATCATTAGATACGACATTTTCTGGGACAAAAAAACCTAATCCTGAAATCTTAGACCTGACCATATATATTTGCAATTTAGTCAAAATTGTCATTTTGTCTGTATTTTTTGTTTGGTATATGATTTGAAAATATATTTGAAAAAAAAAGTTATGGCTAAAGGAAAAATTAATGTAGCAGTTGAAAATATTTTCCCACTAATTAAAAAGTTTCTATACAGTGATCACGAAATTTTTCTTAGGGAATTAATATCTAATGCAACAGATGCAACTTTAAAATTAAAACATCTTTCAAATATCGGAGAATTAAAAAATGATTATGGTAATCCGATAATTGAAGTTAAAATCGATAAAAAAAACAAAAGCCTTCACATCATTGACCAAGGAATTGGTATGAGTGGTGATGAAATAAAAAAATATATTAATGAAGTTGCTTTTTCTGGTGCAGAGGAGTTTTTAGAAAAATATAAAGACTCTGCTAAGGATAGCGGTATAATTGGCCACTTTGGATTAGGTTTTTATTCTGCATTTATGGTGTCAGATTCAGTAGAAATTATTTCAAAGTCACATAAAAATGAGCCCGCCGTACATTGGAAATGTGACGGATCACCTGAATATAGTCTCATAAAATCTAATAAAACTGATCGTGGAACTGAAATTATTCTCAATATTTCAAAAGATTCTAAATCATTTTTAGAGGAAAATACAATTAGAGATCTTTTAAAAAAATATAATCGCTTTATGCCAATACCTATCAAGTTTGGACAAAAAGAAATTTCAAAAAAAGTTGGAAAAGGAAAGAATGAGAAAGAAATTAAAGAAAAAGTTGATGATATAATTAATATAACTGAACCTGCTTGGACAAAAAAACCTAAGGATTTAGTTGATCAAGATTACAACAAGTTTTATAAAGATTTATATCCAATGAATTTTGAGGATCCACTTTTTAATATTCATTTAAATGTTGATTATCCTTTTACATTGACAGGCATATTATATTTTCCAAGAATTAAAAATGATATAAATATCCAAAAAGATAAAATACAATTATTCCAAAACCAAGTTTTTGTCACAGATAATGTTGAAGGAATTGTTCCTGAATTCCTAACACTTTTAAGAGGGGTGATTGACTCGCCTGATATTCCATTAAATGTTTCAAGAAGCTACCTTCAGGTTGACTCAGCTGTAAAAAAAATATCTAACTATATTACCAGAAAAGTTGGTGATAAATTAAACTCATTAATAAAAAAAGATAGGAAGAAATATGAGGAAAAATGGAATGATATTAAAATTATCATTGAATATGGAATGCTAAGTGAAGATAAATTTTTTGAAAAATCAGATAGCTTTTCTCTTTATCCTGATACAAACAATAACTTTTTTACTTATGATGAATTAATTAATGATATTAAAAAAACACAAACTAACAAGGAGGGTAAGACTATTATTCTTTATGCGTCAAATGCAGATGAGCAAGATTCATATATAAAAGCAGCAGAAAATAGGGGATATAAAGTTCTCTTATTAGACTCCCCCATAATTTCTCATTTAATTCAAAAACTTGAATCCAAGAAAGAAAATATTTCATTTTCGAGGGTTGATTCTGATTCTATAGATAATTTAATTAAAAAAGATGATAACACCATTTCAAAATTAGACGATAAAGAAAAAGAAAAATTAAAGGGTTACCTTGAGGAAGTTATTCCGAAAGAAAAGTACACAATTCAAATAGAAGCATTAGATAGTAAGGAACTTCCATTCATTATTACACAACCAGAATTCATGAGAAGAATGAAAGATATGCAACAATCTGGTGGAAATAACATGTTTGGATCCATGCCAGAAATTCATAATGTAATTGTCAATGTTAATAATGACTTAGTAAATACAATTTTTAAAGCAAAATCTAAAACAAAAAGAAATAAGTTAATTAATCAGTCATTAGATCTCGCTAGATTATCACAAAACTTATTGAAAGGAGAAGAACTTACTTCTTTTATTAAAAGAAGTTTTGATATTATAAAGTAGTTAAATGAAGTATTTTTTAGTTTTATTTTTTTTTATTTTCAGTTGCACGAAGACTGATAATGAAAATTATTTTTCATTGAGTTTAGAAATAGAAGATTTAAAAAAAGGTATTATTTATTTAGAAAAAATAAATGATTCTAGTTTAGTTGTAATCGACTCAGTGTTATACAATGGTAATAATTCAATAGAGTTTCAAGGAAAAATTAATGAACCTGAAATCATGGTAATTTCATTGATTTTTGAAAATCAACCTGAACCCAAAAGATTTCCTTTTTTTATGGAAAAATCCAATATAATATTAAAAACACGTTTGAAAGATTTTGGGTATAAGATAGATTCAAAAGGGTCTAAAAATGATTCTATTTACAGAAAGTATCTGGAAATAAATAAAAAATTTAATAATGAGAAATTAGATTTAATTTCCAAGTCTTTAGGCTTTCAAAAATCAAATAATAAAGATTCCATTTCTTTTTACGGTTCTAAACTTGTGAGTGTTAATAAAAGACAGTTTTTGCACAATGCAAACTTTGCGCTGAGGTATTCAAATTACGAAATAGCGCCATACATTGCAATTACAGATTTGAGAGAATCCAGTGCTATTTTGGACACTATTTATAAAAGTTTGGATAGTGGTATTAAAAATTCAAAATATGCCTTGGAACTTAAAACCCTTCTTGATTAATGATATTACCCAGAATATTCTACGTAATTTCTAGGGGTTTCATACAGAACTATACTCAATTCGCAATCTAACTTTATTGCACTATTAAGTTTATTCCAAATAAAGATTGCTAAATTTTCAGTTGTTGGGATAGTATCTTTAAAGTGAGGAATATCAAGATTGAGGTTTTTGTGATCTAGTAAATCTTCAACTTCTGTTTTAATTATTTTTTTTAAATCAGATAAATCCATAACCATCCCAGTTTTTGGATTAATATCACCAAGTATTTTAACTATTAGCTCATAGTTATGACCATGAAAATTTTCATAACTACATTTTCCAAATATTTCAAAATTATCTTCATTTGATAAATTTGGATTATAAAGTTTATGGGCTGCATTAAAATGAGCTTTTCTACAAATTGTTATTTTCATAATTTATAAAATATTTCGAATAGTCTTTAACTATTTTTTTTAACCAAAAGGTAAATTTAGTTGGATTTTCTTCAATTTTTAGTTGAAGCTGTTTAAAATTCATCCATTTAAAACTAGATGCTTCATCATTATTTGGAATTGGATCTGAATTATATTTTCCAAAAAATACGTGATCATACTCAAATTCAATCAATCCATTACTGAACTCAGTTCTATATATAAAAGAAAAAAACTCTTTCAAATTTGCTTGAATACCCATTTCTTGAACTAACCTGTCATTTGCATATTGAACTAGTGGTTTATCATTATATGGATGACTGCAACATGTATTGGACCATAGACCTGCAGAATGGTACTTTAAGTCAGATCTTTTTTGTAATAAAATCTCTTTATTATCATTAAAAATAAAAATGGAAAAAGCTCTGTGAAGTAGTCCTTTTTTATGAGCATCTAACTTATCCTCTGTACCTAGCTCTTTGTTATTTTGATCTACTAAAACTACCCTTTTGAACATATAATTTATGCTTCACCCTTTGGTCCAAAATTAATTGGAATGTTTTCAAATTCAAAACCTTTTATTTCACCAAAAGTCTTTTCATATCTAGATATATTTTCATTAATTGCTTTTAAAAACTTTTTAGCATGCTGAGGGGTTATTATTATCCTAGAGGAAACTTTGGCTTTTGGCGAACCAGGCATTATGTTAACAAAATCTAGAACAAACTCTGTAGGTGAATGATTAACAACAACTAAATTTGAATATTGTCCTTGAGCAGTCTTTTCATCCAGCTCAATATTAATATTCTTTGTCTTTTCATTCTTCATTATATCGGATTCTTTTATTTTCCAATAAATCTTCATACTCATCTACAT
>TARA_B100001057_G_scaffold49577_1_pt1 | contig 11128 bp, 11 predicted proteins | sample TARA_B100001057 | Tara Oceans TARA_B100001057 (sample SAMEA2621839) | marine metagenome | biome: marine biome (ENVO:00000447); feature: surface water layer (ENVO:00002042); material: "saline water (ENVO:00002010), including plankton (ENVO:xxxxxxxx)" | depth 5 m | reverse complement strand
ATGCCCATGTACATTTTTACATAAGCCATCGTGTCCGAAAAGAGCATGGCCCGCCTCAAACTTAAACTCTTTAGTAATTCTAACAGTACTACTCATTTATATTAGATTTTTCTAAGTATATCTTGTGCAGCTTTTTCTAAAGCCAATTTTGCAGTGATTTCAGCATTTTTAGGAAGTAAAATATCCCAATGATCTGTCTCTTTCCAGTGAAGTTTTCGAAGACTTGTATTTGCTTTTTGTGGATATCTAGATAATCTAGTAGCGGTTTTTAAAACTTTTTGATTAAGAGTTTCCTTGGATTTAGAAACTGATCTATACAGCCCTTTCTTTTTAGCCCATTTCGCCGATTTCCATTTATTAGCATCTAATGATAACTCTCTAAATGCGGCAGCTCCAATTTTTCTTGATACAGCAGGTTCAATAACATAGGGTCCGATCCCAATAGATAATTCTGATAGCTTTACAGAAGCAGCTTCAAGGGCAAAAGCAATATCACAGGCAGCTACTAGACCAACACCTCCACCCACAACTTTCCCTTGAACTTTGGCAAGTATAAACTTGTTTAGTGAACGAATGGTGTTAATGATATTTGCAAAACCCATAAAAAAAGCAGTTGCTTCTTTTTTGTTTTTCATTTTTTTCATTTCATCAAAAGATGCTCCAGCACAAAAGGTACTGTCGCCATTACTTTGAATTATTATAACTTTTACCTGTCTATCTTTAGAAAGGATTTTTAGTTTCTGTTCGAGTTTTTGTAGTAATTCTAAAGGCAATGAATTTGCGGATGGGTGTCCGAATTCCAGGTATCCGATACTATCTTTTTCAAAATGGCTGACATATGATTTCATAGAAGATGTAAAAGTACATAACTAAATCCTTTTTATTAGTTTTTCAAAACAGTGAAATGGATCCTTGCTCTGTTTTGCAAAGTATACATCACCTAATTTTTTATAACCCCTTTTTCTATAGAATTTAATATTTCTAGGATTTTGGCTAAAGGTGTCTAAACGAATTGATTTCATCCCTTTTTCTTTACCAAAATTTTCAGCAAAGTCCATCATTTTACGGGCAATTCCTTGTTTTTGATTTTTTGGATGTACTGCTAAACGATGGATATATAAATTATGGCCGTCTGGCGTAATCCATTTTACATTGTTATAATGCGGATCTTTTTCCTCAGAAAACATTATACAACCTACAATTTTTCTTTTATCTATATATACGTATAATACATCTTCCTTAATATCTTTTTCAAATGTAGCTAAACTAGGATATTCCTTATTCCATTGGAATATATTCTGATCTATTAGATTTTGAGTACAAGCATCAGTAATTTTCTTTATTATTATTAAATCAGTTTTTTCTGCTTTTCTTATCATTGTTTCCTTCAAAATAGTAGTTATAAAGATAGAGTTAGTAGTTTTGAAAAAAAATTAGATGCGTAAAATACTTGTATTACTCGGGATTTCAAATTATGCAGAGAGTAATTTCACTTATACACTAGCTTTTCCAGCTTATTTTAAAAGCACTATATATTTAGCAGACTTTTATCCTGTGAACTCTTCTAAGGATATTTTTCCCAGTATTAATAAACGTTTAAAAGAAGAAAATATTAAACAAATCAAAAAGCTTGTTATTAAAATTACTTTAAAAAAAGCCCTTTATTGTTCTTTGCCTTTATTAACTCTTAAAAATAAGAACTAGAATTTCAATTTGAATAAGCAACTATTATTTTTTTCTATTTTTTTCATTATATCAACGATGTTGATGAGTCAAAAATATTTTGGTTTAAGTGTTGACAACGACCTTTATTTTGGAACAGATCGTTACTACAGCAGTGGAATTTTCTTAAAATATGGAGGCTTAAAAAAGGGCCCCAAAGATTCCCTTAATTATCATACCTATACATCAGAACATTGGACATTTGGACAAGAGATTAACACACCTTCTTTGAGGTTAACAAATGATTTGGATAAGATAGATTATCCATACAGCGGGTGGCTTTTTCTGGGTTTTCAAAAAGAATATTTTAATAACTTAGATTTTGGTTACGGCTGGGGGATTCAAATAGGCACTTCAGGGGCAAATGCAAGTCTTGCAAAATTTTTTCAGAATAATTACCATATATACATTCTTAACATAAAACCACTTACTTGGGCTTACTCCATCCCACAATCCTTTCATGTTAATCTTGAGGCATCTATTTTGTGGGGGACTAAATTGAGTAATAAAACAAAGCTGGTTCAGGAAAACAGAATATTTGCAGGAAGTTTTCGAACTAATCTTAGCAGCCGTATTGGGATTCAATGGGGGACCTTACCAGGGCTTCCATTTTTTGGTCAACGGTTAGAGGATCTCAGCAAGGGATTTGCATTTTTTGCCGGAGCTAAATTTACAGTAAATTTTCATGATTACTCCTTGACTGGAAGTATATTTGAACCAAATTCGTTATATAATTTTAAAGCAAAATTTTTTAGAAAAACCCTACAAGGGGGATTGATATATTACCGTTCTAGTTGGCGGGGTAAGTTAATGTTGAATTATACTTCAGCATACATTACTACACAAAGAATTAACAATCACCTTTATTTAAACATCAGCCTAATTAAATTATTTTAATTAAAAAATACGTAATGAAATCAGCCCTGATCTTTATTTTATTTCTTCTGACATTTTATTCTTGTAACCTAGTTAAGAAATATAAAAGCACTGAAAACATAAAAGAGATTCCAAGTAAACCTAAAAATGAACCTCGCATGATAATTCCTTCAGGAAAAGTAATCGAGTTTAGAAACGGAGTAACTCAAGAAATAATGTTTTTAGGAAAAGAAAATTTACCTAGAGAATCCCCTTTTATCAAAATTTATCTAGAGAAAAACGATGAATTTGAAGGGGCTAATCTTGATTTTATTGGTTCTGAGGAAGGTGAAAAGTTCAAAATAATAACTTCTTATCCAAGCCCCCCTTTAATTATAATTAATGGTAAATTTCAGGAAGATTTAAAGCTTTTGAAAGATCTTGATCCAGAAACCATAGAATCAATAAATATAATTAAAGGTGATAATGCAATTAAAAAATTTGGTGAGCAGGGCGCCAACGGAGCCATAGAAATAATTTCAAGAAAAACTGAATTCTAAAGGCGTAACTTACTTTTCCATAAACGGAAATTAATTCCCATTTGAAAGCCTAAAGTATTATTAGTTTGAGACTGTATTGGAGGGCTTGTTCTTCGAACCCATCTAAAATTCCCGTAAATCAAAAACCGCTTAATATAATAGGCAACTTGCAGATTTGCACCTAATGTATTTTTAAAAATTCCTTCTTCATATAAAGTTATTACTTTTTCTATTTCTTTTTCAAGCTTTTTATCTCCATTTAAATAGATCTGATAGACAGGTCCTAGCCCAAAGCTAATTTTTGTTGTTGGCTTGAGCCTTAAAAGTAACGGTAGACTAATATATTTTAATCTATCGGTTGCTGTGTAGTCTCCTTCAATGTAAGAATAGCTAATAGGGGTATATTGTGCTCCAATTACTAGACCTGTAGTTTTTGATAATCCGTATTCAATTTCTATGCCTCCTCCAAATGTAAGTGTTGGAGAGCCTGTTCCTAAGTCCGTATTTATTCTATTAATTTGAGGACCAATTCTAAGTGACCATTTAGAAAAATTTTCATCCAATCCAGGCCCCTTACTGTATTGTTGAATTAGAAGGTCACCACCCTGAGCAAAGCAACTAAAACCCACCAAAATGAAGTAAAATAAAATGAATGATAAGATTGATTTATCCATATCGAATTAACTTCTACTTGGTTATTAATGATGAAAAGAACTTTTTATTGTTTAGTATATCATAAATAATCAATTGGCGTCACTAAACTGGATTAAGTTTTTTAATTATGTTTTGTGATGAAAATAAATAGTTATATTGTTAAGTCAACTATTAAAAATGAAGGGTAAATTGCCGTTTTGGGCCATGTTTTTTTTTCACATTTTTTCAATGCATAATCCCACTTGGACTTATGCTCAGTATAATAGATTTGATGTTAAGAAAGACTTATTATTAGTTCATTTTGATTGTAAAACGGATGTAGATGATATACAAACAATGGCAGCTTTTGCTACAATATTATCCAACCCAATGTATGCAAATATAAATTATTATGCAGTTACAGGGACATATGGAGTTCAGGAGGGTCTATATGCTCAACCAAATGAATTACTTGATCTAGCTTTTAAAAACCATTGGACTGATGCACATAATAACTTTACTATAGCAGTAATGGATGTTATGTTAAGATTAAAGCCAGTTTTAGATAATGGGGGGGATATATGGATTGCAGACGCAGGTCAATCTGACTTTACTTCAGAAATTATTCAGGCAATAAAATTAAATTACCCAAATATAATTACTACTGATCATATTCATGTTATACAACACAGCGATTGGAATGAATCAGTAACTTCTCCTTTAGCTCTTCAATTTGTAAAAAATAATTCTGATTATAATAAAATACCAGACGGTAATGGATTAGGCAATGGATCTCCTGGATTTAAGGATTCTAACTTTACCTATTGGGATAAGCTAATTTCTGATCCTGATTTATTAAATATTTGGCAATTAGCCGTAGTCCTAAGCAATCAATATAACGGTAAGCAAGGGCGTTACTTAAATGAAGCCATAGCATCAGGAGGGCTAGATTTTTCCGATCTTTCGGAGATTTGCTGGATTTTAGGCCTTGAAGATATCACCGATATTGATGATTTTTTTAGTAGGTTTTTAAACTAACCAGCTTTATTCAAAACGGAACGTTGAATTTCACACATAGATTTTCGAAATAAAAGCTTTAATATTCTAAAACAACTGCAGTATGCATAGTAAAGGATGGAACTTTCACCTTCAATGTACCACTTATTATCTCAAAATTCAGTTGTGACCCGTCAGGTATATTATACACTCTTTTGATTGGACGTTTCAATCGTAGTTCTAAATTCACATTACGGATTTCTACAAAATCCTCAATTACCTCGACATTATCTGCTCGCAATAAAGGAGGAGAATAAAGAAGGTGAACAACAAAACGATTTTTACTTTTCTGATGAAGTAGACTTACTTTTCCTGCACTTGGTAAATTATTAACTTGAAGAAGCGGTTGATAATCTAATTTTACTATGGCATTTTCAAATAGCTGTCGATGAATTCTCATTCCATGATTAAAATATAATTTATCAATTTGATGTGCAAAAAAGATTGTATTCTCATTTTGTATCACTGCAGGAAAAATCGAATTACTCGGTTTATAAGGCGTTTCTCTGTGACTTGAATAAGATTTATAGGTTCTATTAAAATAAGGCTCTCTAATCATTGCTAACGGGACACCTGAGGTTAATTGAGTTCGAATTCCAGATTCGTAGTTAACAAATGGGGTGCTAACAACTTCTTTTCCTATGTTAGAACCAACAACAGTATAATCAAAATCAAAAGGTGAATTACTTACAAACTTAACACCTAGGTCAACTCCAAATTGTTCACTGTCTTTTAGCATACCACCTTTTTCGAATACAATTAATTTTCCTCCCTCTGAAACCCATTTTTGAATGAGTTTGGCATCTTTTTCATTTAGTGTTTTTTGACTTGGTAAAATAATCAAATCTAGTTCATCTAAATTACTTAAGTCAGCAACTACAAAATCACGATGCATCTGTAATAACATTTTTACAATACCATAATCTGAATTTGGAATAAGACTCAACCATACACCTAAATTTGATAGTGGCTTACCTCCAGGACCATAATCCTCAATTTTTTCAACGTAATTATAGGCCTTTCCAATATTTCGATAAGTTTCCATATCCATTTCACCCTCAGGATGCAATTGATCACCAAAATTACAAGAGGCTCCGAAAGAAATCATGGTAGCGGCTTCAAATTTTATTGCATCAGGATGTTTAAATCCACCAAATTCTCCCCAAGCTTTGTGGAATTTTCCACTCATGGCAACTACTGGTAAATTTTTACCTAGATGAAATTTAGCTTCCAATGGTAGTTTGTCATAACCGCCCCAAGTTGTAGGCAAATCTTCTAATTCCACATGTGTATTCATTTCATAAAGGGCCTCTTCAAAAATTGATTTTTTAGTAAGGTGAGTTGCCTGATTAAAAAATACTGTAGCCTTTGGATGATAGGAATAAACAAGGCTCCTCAATTCTTTCATATGCAATTTAAGCGCTAAGGCATAACTTTTTTCAACAGCTGCAATATCATTTAAGTTAATTCCTTCACTGAGCATACGAGCTTTGGAATAGGTTGTAAAGCTAGAATGTTTTATGTGGTAAATATCAAACCAAAAACCATCTAAATTTTTGTAACGCTTACAAATTTCTTCAACATTTCTTAAAATAAAAGTATGGTAAGGCCCGCCTGGTGTAGGATCTAAACTTTTCCAACTGTAATGCGGCCGTTTATCCTCAGGCTTTGCTTTGTTATTTATATTGATTGACATTTGGTTTCCACTAGCATCTTTCATAACCCATTCAGGATGTTGTTCAGCATCCAAAACACTCCACCCGACAGCAAAATAAAATGGAGCTTTGACACCTATTTCGTGGCAAGCTTCCAGCTGAGCACCCAAAAGATCAAAATCAAGGTTAGGATGGATAGTTCCTACTTCAGTTGGGTAATAACTGTAACCGTGATGTCCCTTACTAAAGATGTTGATCTGATTAATTTTACCTTCAATTAAAGCTAATTGAAATTGCTTTTTATCAAATTGAGCTCCAATATTTGGAATTTGTTCAGATGTATGAAAATCTAGATGGACTTGTCTTGTGGGAAGTATTTCTTCTAAACCCCTCTGTTTTTGACTCATTGTTATGTTTATGGAAAGAAAGCAGTAACAAATCAGATAGTTTAGTTTCATAAGTTTAAATTTATTTAGCAGTTTCAAAAAAGCCTCTAAGTTCTCGATCTCTTTGTGCTAGTTTTCGAAGCTTATCAATTGTTGATGGACTCACTTTTTTTATCCATGATGAGATGGGCTTAACATTCCAATATTCAGAGGATAAAACTACTTGGTCATTATATTTCGTTAATTGTTTTTGTAATTCATTTTGGAGCTCAATTTTTTTCGAATCAAATTCTTGGACCTCATAAAGGTTTTCTATTTCCCAGGGATCTGATTTAAGATTAAATAGCTGTCCTGTTTTTTGACCTTTGACGAGATATTCAATCAATTTAAATTTGCCTTTTCGAATTGCACGTTGACTGTTTTTATAGGCAAAAATTAAACTGGTTCGTTCAGTACTTTTTCTGTTTTTAAAAGTACCAACTAAGCTGATTCCATCAAGTGATTTTGATTTTTTCGTTCCAGTTAAATCACAAATAGTTGGAAATAAATCAGTTGTATAAACCAGTCGGTTATCCTTCATCCCCTCAGGTATCCCTGGGCCTTGAATAATTAATGGAACTTTTATGCTGTGTTCATACAGATTTTGTTTTCCCATAAGTCCATGCTGTCCAACTGCAAGTCCATTATCAGAAGTAAACACAATGATTGTATTTTCTCGGAGACCATTTTCATCTAATGATTGAATAATTTTTCCGATTTGCTCATCCATATGGGATATCATTGCATAATAGGCTAAAATGTTTGCTTTAATTTCAGCTCGAGTTCGTGGGTAGCCTGCCAACCATTCGTCTCGTATATCTAGTTCACCGTTGTCAAAAGGATGATTTGCCATAAAATTAGGAGGAATATTTATTTCAACATTATCGTATAGGTCTAGATATTTTTGAGGCATATTTCTTGGGTCGTGAGGAGCAGTAAATGAGACCTGTAGAAAAAATGGATTTGATTTGTCATATTCTCGGATGAATTTTTCAGCTGCTGAAGCGAATAAAACAGAGGAGTGAGTTGAGTCTATTTTGACTTTAGAAAGTTGATGGTTAGCATAAAGATCTTTTGTTGGAACTTGATAGTGATCACTCATACCACCAAAAAATATTTTTGATCCTTGAACAAATCCTTTAAGGAAAGCTTTTTCACCATTATGCCATTTACCAGTATGAAAAGTGGTATAATCATTCAATAAAAGTGCTTCTGCTAGCAAGGTGTCAGGCATGTCGAGTTCATCACCTGCATATGGATTTATATCAAAAAGAGATCTTCCAGTAATAATCATTGCTCTGCTAGGTGCACAAACAGCACCATTCATCGCTCCCATAATATAGGTGTTATAGAATGTGGTACCCCTAGAGATAAGTTCATCTAAATTTGGGGTTATGATTTCTTTATTACCTAAAGCGTGAATTAGATCATAACGCTGATCATCCGCTAAAATAAAGAGAATGTTGGGGGGGTGTGTGTGAGGTTTATTGGATCGTGGATTACCACAGTAAACCAAAAAAAGCATGGGGGTATAAAGAAATATTTTACAAAAAAACCTCACTAGTTTCTTTAAGGGCATCATTGAATTTCCAATTTGATATAACATAGAAATGATAGATCTATTATCCATAAGGATCTATTGTTCTTATAGTTCCATCTTTAAAATAGTTGATCTCAGTAACTTTTATAGATCTGAGATGCGTTACTCCTTTTGACAATGAAGAATCATGATAAAAGAGATAGGTTTTATCTCCAACTTTGCAAATAGAATGATGTGAAGTCCATCCTATAACCGGATTTAATACACGACCTTTGTAAGTAAAAGGGCCATAAGGACTTTTCCCAATAGCATAACAAATAAAATGGGTATCACCTGTTGAGTAGGAAAAATAATATTTTTTGTTATGCTTGTGAAGCCATGCTGCTTCAAAAAATCTGCGGTCGTGATCGCCCGCAAGGAGCAAGGACCCATTTTCATCTAAAATCTGAATTTCTCTTGGCTTTTCATCAAACTCTAATAAATCCTTTCTCATTTTTGCTACCAAAGGCAGAACAGCTGGCTCCTTTTCATCTGGGATAAATGCAGTTGGGCTTTCTGGCTGATCACTATTAAAAAATCCTTTTCTCCAACGCTGTAATTGACCTCCCCAAAGTCCTCCAAAATACATGTAATAACTGCCATCATCGTCTTTAAAAACAGCGGGGTCAATTGAGAAACTTTCTTTTATTGCCTCACGTTGTGGCATAAATGGTCCAGATGGGCAATGGCTTCTTGCGACTCCAATTCTGAAAATACCTTGATAATCCTTTGCCGGAAAAAACAGATAGTAAACACCTTCTTTTTCATTAGCATCTGGAGCCCACATTTGTTTCTCTGCCCAAGGCACATCTTTTATATGCAGCGCAACTCCGTGATCCACAACTTTACTGTCTATACGATCCATCGAAAGAACGTGATAGTCTTCCATTGCAAAGTGACTCCCAAGATCGTCAAAGGCTTCTCCAGCATCAATATCATGGGAGGGATAAATATAAATTTTTCCTTCAAAAAAATGAGCAGAGGGGTCTGCTGTATAAATATGGTTTACTAGCGGCTGGGAGATTGCTCTTTTATTTAGATCATCAAAATCAATATGGTCTATATTATCTTCTGGCATTTTTTATTGGATTCTTCTTTGTTTTAATTCTGCTTCAATTTGAATTTCCATATTCTTATTTATTTCATAGAAAAAAAGTAAGCCACAACCTATCAAAAATGGAATTGAAGGGTAGATACTGACTAACATTCTAGTTCCTTCAATTGCACTTTCAGGTTGAGTAATTAGCTCTTGGGCAATCCCTGAGGCTTCAGCTGCTTCCTTGGTGATATAACCGTAAGCACCTATAATTGACGTTAATAAGGAGCTGCCAATCGTAAGCCCACCTTTTAACCCTACCATCATAGCTGAAAAAATAATTGCCGTAGCACGTCTGTTATTTTTCCATTCAGAATAGTCAGCCACATCGGCAATCATTGCCCAGAGTATAGGGATGGTGATTCCGTAGAAAAACCCATGGCCAATTTGTGCTGCAAACATCAATTCTACAGAACTTGTATCAAAGAAGTAAAATACCAATATGAATAAGGTAGAGATGAAAAGAAATAAATTAAAAACATCTCTCTTACCATATTTATCTGCTAATTTTTTAGATAAGCCTATCCCAAAAATCATAAAAATAATTCCGCCAGCATTAAAAAGACCAAAGCCTGCAGATAGTGGGTCTGCTCCGAAGAAATTAACACCAATTCCTGATAAAAAATCTAAAATAGGGCTGATGAAGTTTGTCAACCGTTCTTTATTTACATAATTTTTAAAATAATAAACGTAAGATCCACCCTTCATTGCAAGGGTAATGAAAAGTAAGGTTGTCAGTGTTAACATAATTAACCAAGGTCTACTTTTGATTAAATCTGCGAGATCTTCTCTGACACTTGATTTTTGCTCTGGTTTTGGAATTATTCTTTCTTTGGTTGTGAAAAATGTAATCAATAACATTACCGTTCCAATTATTGCAAGCCAAGTCATTACTATTTCAATTCCTTGGGCTTTATCTCCTCCTCCAGCAGTTTCTATAATTGGAAGCATAAATACCTGGACAAAAAACTGTGCAAACATTACAGCTACAAAACGGTAAGAGGATAAACTGTTTCGATCACCCATATCACCTGTAATCACACCACTTAATGCCGAATAGGGTAGATTGTTGGCAGCATAAAGCAACAATAAAAGGGTGTAGGTGACCGCTGCATAAATTACTTTTCCTTTATATTCAAAATCAGGGGTGCTGAAAGCCAAAAGGGCAACTATTCCTAAAGGAATTGAAGAGAATAGAATCCAAGGTCTGAATTTTCCCCATCTGGAATTTGTACGATCACTCAATGTTCCGATAATCGGATTGAATCCGAAGGCTGCAACTAGTCCAACTACAAGTATAATAGCTGAGGCATCAATAGTCTCAAGTCCGTAAATATCAGTATAGAAAAAGGCAAGATAGGTAACTAAGGTTTGAAAAACTAGGTTTGCAGCCAAGTCACCGAGACTATAACCTATCTTTTCTTTTACGGACAATACTTGAGAATCTTGATTCATAATCTTCTTGTTAAAATAGAGTTTATTTTTTTAGATTCACTATACTGTGGTAAGCTTCTTTTTTTTGATATTTACGATCAAACAAAAGAGGGTAGTTCGTTCGACCTTTAATA
>TARA_B100001057_G_scaffold308987_2_pt1 | contig 11130 bp, 6 predicted proteins | sample TARA_B100001057 | Tara Oceans TARA_B100001057 (sample SAMEA2621839) | marine metagenome | biome: marine biome (ENVO:00000447); feature: surface water layer (ENVO:00002042); material: "saline water (ENVO:00002010), including plankton (ENVO:xxxxxxxx)" | depth 5 m | reverse complement strand
CTATGAAGGCGCCGCAACTTTGGTAAATGCCGCCTTGGTAAAATCACGTCCCGGAGTACAACAGGGTTCTGCAACATCTTCTGATGACCAGTCTGAATCAGGCACTGAAGAAGATCCAGTTAATAATGTGCCATTATTTGCTTCAGAAGTATTTCCTGGTTTAGAAGGACCTGGTAGCGACCCTAGAGTTGCTGAAGAATATTTAGAACAACTAGATGAACAATTAAATTTACCTATGCCAATTTTTACAAGTGTAGATGAAAATTTAAAAACAGGCACAGTTAAAAGTATTGAAAGAGGTTCTATTAGAAATACATCATTTGCTCATCTAATGAACTCTTACAAAACTGGTGCTGTTTCTAATCTCAAAATAGATATGGAGTTAAGAGGAGATCCATGGTACATGGGAAAAAGTGACTTTTATGACGGAAATAATAATGAAGGTATTGAAGGCGCGACTAAAAGAGCAAGTTCAACAGAGGTTCCAGCAGATGTTGTAAATAGAGCAGATGAAGAAGGCACTGATATGGACGGCATTTCATACAATAATAATAGTAATCAATTTTTGTTAATGATAGAATCTCCCAGAAAATTTGATTTTGATGTAGAAGATGAAGACCAGAATACTGGATTTTATAATTTTGAAAACCTTAATTATACTATGAGCGGTGTATATTTTATAACTAGAGTAATCTCAAGTTTTAGTGGGGGCATGTACACAAATAAAGTACAAGCAAAAAGAATGACACATTACGAAACCAGTAAAATAGTAAAAGTAAAAGAGATGTTAGAAAGAGAAGTGCAAAAACAATTAGAAGAAACTGGTGATAGTTATGGTGGATTCCTTACTGGCGGTATCCCAGCAAATGCAGAACTCCCTGAAGGTGACATATTAGACCAGGAATACTTTTATGATCTTTTTAAAGCAAATAATCCATACGGTGGTGATTATAATGATGGAAAATTTAAAAATAAAGATGGAAAATATCCTTGGGAAATCGATTACGAAAAATATTTAGAAGACACAGGACTTGACGGAGACTAAGGAGATATTAATATGATATTCGGCGGCAATCCCCCAGAAATAGATCAAGATTCTAGTTTTCCTGCTGGACTTTCAAAAACAGTTAATGATGGCAGGCTAACAGGTATTTACGTAGGTACAATTACAAATACTAAAGACTACGATTTGAGTGGTGAACTTACTGTGGCTATGCCTGTGCTAGGTGCTGTTTTAAATGACGACATAGAACCTGATCCTGAAACAAATTTAAAGCCTGGTGAAATATTAGTTAAACCAACAACTCCTTTTGGCGGAACCACAAATGCATTAAAAGATATTTCCGCTGATGTATCTGCAAATGACTATAAATTTGCACCACAAACATATGGATTATTTACAAATGTACCAGATGAAGGAAATAGAGTATTAGTTTGTTTTAATTCAGGTAATGTTGATGATCCTTATATTTTAAGTTATATACCTGGTCCTAAAGGCAAAAATTTTATGGGACCTGGTAATACTGCTTCTACATTAAATTATGACGGTATTGGTGTACCTTTACCCACTACAGAAAAAAGTTTAATTGATCCTATACAACAGGAAGGCACAGACCATCCTAGACCTGTATATCGTGATGCCGCAGAACCTATTGTAAAACAAGGATTAGTAGGCGATAGTGTAAGAGGTCCAACACCGCATGGTGTTAAAGCAGTAAGATCACAAGTTATGGGAATACTTACACCTGGAGCAGAATCTCCAAATAAAGAAGACCCAAGATCTTTTAGATTACCAGGACATAGTTTTGTTTTGGACGATAATCTTGATAGCAGTGGTATAAGACTTCGTACAGGAGGTGGTGCTCAAATTTTAATGAACGATCCAGAAGGTATTGTTTATGTTATAAATGGTCCTGGTACTGGCTGGGTAGAAATATCAAAAGATGGAAGTATTAATGTATTTGGTGAAGGCTCTATTAACATGAGAGCAAAAGGCAGTTTTAACTTAAGAGCAGACAAAGATGTTAATATTGAAGCAGGTAAAAATTTAAAACTTAAAGCCGCAGGAGATATGCTTAAAGGAGAAAATGTAGGCATGCCTCCAACATATGATACAAAAATACATACAGGAGCAATAGGCTCAGGCGGTTCTGTGCATATAGAATCTGTAAGTGGTACTACAATACAGGCAGGAACAAATGCTGTATTAGATGCACAAAACGGTGATCTTAATCTTAAAGCGGCCAACAGATTTGCGGTAGATGGCAGAAAAATAGATATTATAAGCACCATAAAAAATCCTCCTGTAGGAGACACAGAAGTAATTGGTGGCATAAACATTAGTGCCGCAGGTGGACCAGTAGGAATTTTAGGTACTACAGGGTTAAACTTGGTAGGCACAGCAGGTATAGGTTTAGCAGGTGTGCCAATTTTACTAAACTCGCCACCAGGTGCCGCAGGCCTTCTTCCACAAATAGGTTTACCTGGCAAGGGTGCAACCAGATTACCAACTATTGATCATGTAGATTTATCAACAGACCCACCTGAATTTAATATTGATGCAGACAGTGATTCAGCATTAATGCCTAATCAAGGCACAAGGGAAGAAATTGCAAGTATAGAAAGTATTGCAGATGTTGTACTTACTGCAGAACCTTACGCAGGACATTATAAGTCAGATGCCTTAGCAGATGCTAGTACAGATTTAATGGAAGAAGATTTTACAGCAGACGAATCAGGAGACGATGAAACAACAGCAACAAACGATCCTTACGCAGGTTATAAAGCAGAAATCAAAAAAGTACTTACAGAAGTTACGAAAAAAAGACAAGAACAAGACGAATCATTTCTCAAAAAAGGAATTACAGCATTAAACATACCAGGTATAGACTTGTCATCTATACTGCCTGATATTAGTAACTTTGATTTAGGACCTCTTAAAGGAGAAATTAATAGCCTAATGAATTATGAAGGCACACTACAAGGTTTATTAAATGTTGAATTTCCATTTAATATACCAACAGTAAATTCTTTAATGGGAGATTATGTAATAGGCTTTGGCATAAATTTAAACCAATTCCAATTTGATATAAAGCAATTACAAGTGGATTTAAACGGAATAATGGCAGAGGCACAAAATCTTCAGCAATTAGCAAATAATCCAATGGGTGCTATTAGTAGTTTAGCAAACAATACAATAGGAGACGTAACAAAAAGTTTAGGTGTAGATAATATTAAAGATGTTGGAGATGTAAGCAATCTCACAAATAGTATTATGTCGAATTCGGGACTTACTTCTAATGATCTTAACACAATGGTAAATGATATTACAAACCAAGCAAACTTAGGAGATGGTGATGGCTAAGGTAAGTGAAATAAAAGTATTACAGGAAATAATTAAAGGATTAGTCAAAAATGATATTACACCAATTTTCGATGGTCCTAGCATTATTTTAATGGATAAAAAAGGTAATAAAGTAATAGATTTTACAAATGGTTTAGGTCCTGTAGGTCAAAATATTACAATGATGAGCAAACTAGAAACTGCATCTATGTTTATAAAAAAATATGTTGAAGCACAATTAAGCGATAACCAATTTTTAGCATTAGCAAGTTTTGTAAGTCATGTTGGACAAGATAATTTCATAAAAAGTGGTGTATTAAGAGAATTAAATAAAAACAGATACGAATATATTCCAATGATGCTTCAAAGATGGAGAAAAGGTGCTGTTGGAAAAAATAAACAAGCAAGAGTAAGACCTGACTTCATACACAGGAGACAATTCGAAGCAGAATTATTTGTTACGCCAGACATTGTAAAAATTGATTTTGATATAGACGAAGACAATAACAAAATGACTTGGAAACAACTTACTATAAAATTAAGAAAAATTACTAGAAAAGCATTTCAAGAATTAAGAGCCAGACAGGCTAAAGGCGAACTTTTAGAAATTGCAGATATATCGAATTTAATTAAGTTAGCAACAAAATTAGAAAATCCTTTAGATGAAATTGTAATAGGCGGTCCTGTAGATCCTGGTGGTCCTCCAGGTACACCTGTTTTTGGTCCAGGCTTACCAAAAGTATATTAGATATTTTTTAGTTTTTTTTGTAAATCACTAATTTTTACATAAGCACGATATTTTTGATCTTGTTCTTCCCTAATATTTTGCTCAAGTAGTTTAATATGATTTTTAAGAGACTGACATTCGTTGTTTTTTTCTACAAGTAAACGTCTTAATTCCTCTTCTAGTGTATCATTTAATGTGGATACTTCTATTGACATTTTTATTCCTCAAATATTAATTTTTGCAACATATCTGTTACAAAGTTATTTAACAAAACTTCACTATGGCCTGCTTCTATTGTGATATTTTCAGTGTTTTTAAACCCTGGCGGTGTTGCACTCTGACTATCAACTGTAATCATTCCATCATTTGCTTTGCCTCCTAAACCTGCAACAGGATTTGCTCCGCGATTACATACAATATTTGTATGTTTACCATTAAAGTTTTTTTCTTGCAATAATGCTAATACTTCTGCACCTGGCTTAGTATTTTGAAACACTTTGGCATTCCTCCAAAAATATCCAAAAATTCTGGCTACAGGAGTTCCTTCCCAAGGTGTTGCAATAGTTACTAAGTGCTGAATACTTTTAGGATAAACACTAGCATACCAACTAGCAATTAATCCCCCAAAACTATGGCCTACAACTACTACAGGATCTTTTCCGAATTCTCTCTCTTTTTTAATTCTTAATATTTCAACAATATCGAAAGGATCATCTTCCATATCATATGCTGGAGCAAGAAACTTATGCTCAGGCAACTTTAAAGTAAAGTAATTAAAGTTTTCTGGACTTGCATTAGCACCGTGTAAATAAACCACATTTTTCATAACTTATATTATACATTAATTTAAAATAATGTCAAGCAATTATAACTAGTTTTAACGAATATGATAAATAACAGTATGGCAACAATATTTAAAGGTTTTAGTACAGTTGATAAGGTTAGAGCACCTTATAGCCTATTCGATCAAGAACTTGTTAAAAGAGATCTTTTAAACGAATTTAACACTAGAAAAGGCGAACGTTTAATGAAACCTAATTTTGGGTGTATTGTTTGGGATCTATTAATGAACCCTGAAGACAGTATCACAGAAGAAGAAATTAGAGAAGATATACAAAGAATTTGTGATAAAGACCCAAGAGTTAAAGTTTTAGATATAATTTTATATACCGCAGACCATACAGTAAGAGCAGAGGTACAATTAAAATATGTACAAAGTAATACTGAGGATATATTATTTCTAGAATTTGTAAATAAGTTAGAGATTGATTAATGGCATATTCAGAAAGACAAAATAATTTATTTGCCGCTGAGGACTGGAAAATAGCCTATAAGGCATTCCAGAATGTTGACTTTACATCTTATGATTTTAATTCATTAAGACTCTCAATGGTAAATTATATAAGAAATAATTTTCCAGAAAATTTTAACGATTACATAGAAAGTTCAGAATTTATAGCAATAATAGAATTAATTGCTTTTGTTTCACAATCGTTAGCATTTAGAATGGATATGAACAGCAGAGAGAATTTTTTAGAAACTGCTGAAAGAAGGGATAGTGTTTTTAAACTTGCAAGTATGCTAGGATACACTCCTAGGAGAAATGTTCCTACATCTGGAATTGCTAAAATAGTTTCAATACAAACTAATGAACCTTTAAGTGATAGTTTAGGAAATAGTTTAGGAAACAGAAAAGTATTTTGGGACGATGCGAACAATCCAGATGCTTATGAACAATTTATTACAATTTTAAATGCATCTTTAAGCAATACAAACAGATTTACATCACCATCTAAAAGCGGTAAAGTTGCTAATATACAAACAGAAGTATATAGAATTTTAAGACAAGTTACAAGCAAACAAGCATTTCCTTTTACAGCATCAACAGGAGGCTCAAACAGAAATTTTGAAGTTGTAGATGCAGATTTTACAGACGGATCATTTTTCTTCGAAAGACATCCAGATCCACTTAATAGTTTTGGAATAATTTACAGAAATGATGGTCAAGGAATAGGAAGTGCTAATTCAGGATTTTTTGTATTATTTAAGCAGGGTGTATTAGACTCACAAACATTTAACTTTACTGCTCCGATTCCAAGTAGAACACAAGATGTAAATGTTAATAATATTAATCAAACAGACTTGTGGTTGCAAGAAATTAGACCAACTGGTTCTGTGTTAAGTAAATGGACACAAATTCCAAATACAGTTGGACAAACTGTAAATTTTAATGCTCAACAGGCAAACACTAGAGACTTATATGCTGTTGAAAGTTTATTTGGAGATCAAATTAGATTTAAATTTACAGATGGTAATTTTGGTAGGATTCCTACAGGTGTTTATAGAACATGGTTTAGAACAAGTGATGCTGAAAATTTTATAATTCAGCCTAGAGATATACAAAACAAATCAGTTACTATTCCATATACAAATAAAGATGGGAATAATTTTAATTTAACATTAACTTTCTCTTTACAAACTGCGGTTAATAATGGACTGCCTACAGAAAGTATTAATAATATAAAAAGGAATGCTTCTCAAGTTTACTATACACAAAATAGAATGATTAGTGCTCAAGACTATAATGTATTTCCATATAGCAGAAGCAGTAACATACAAAAATTAAAAGCAGTAAACAAAACTCATGCAGGCCACAGCAGATATATTGATATAAATGATCCAACAGGCACAGTACAAAATATAGAATTGTTTGGCGATGATGGGTATCTTTATAAAGAATATAAAGAATACAACACATCTACAACAATAAGTCCTAACAATACAGCAAATAATTTTGTTGAAAATACTTTACCATTAATTTTAAGAAATCAGGCGTTAAATAATTACTTGTATGAAACAGCAAGAAAAAAATGGGTAAGTTACAAAAATAATTCTTTTGACTTGGAAAGTTTAGATATAACATGGAGACCATTGCCTGTAGCAAGTGTTAGCAATACAGGTTATATGACTGAAACCTCAAGTGCTACTTCTGGAGGGTCAGAATCAGTTTTAACAAATACATATGAAACATTTAAACAAATACAAGAAAACAATTTTATAAAATTTGTAAATCCTGATAATGTATCAGAATTTAAGTTTGTAAGAATTACAAAAGAAACTAATGCAGGTCTTCTCACAAGCGGTTTAAGTACTGCTACAGGTCCATGGACATTAAGTGCTGAAGTTCCTAGTGGTTGGAAGGCCCATGAAGTGATTGTTACATTAAGGAAAAAATTACAAGGCACCGAGATATCTTCAGTACAAAGTCAAATTGAAAATAAAAAAACATTTGGCTTAGGTTATAATCCTACATTTTTAAGTTCATCATTATTAGCAGATACTTTTTATATAATAGAAAACGAAAATTTAGATAAAACTGGTCCGTTTGATGTTTTAGATACTGGTAAAACTTTAGGCACACCTATTGATAGTAGTTGGCTACTTTTATTTACTTATGTGCCCATAGATGAAAATTCTTACAAGTATGACATATCTGTAAGAGGAGAAAACTATGTTATACAAAGCAATAGTGAAATAAAATTTTACAATATCAATAACGTTAAAGTTGTTGATTCTAACAATAAATCCAATATGGATAAAATTAGTATCACAACATTAAATAACAAACCTGGTAGTACTGAAAGATTTAGATGGTATAATAGTAATCCAGGAGTAGATAATTTAGGAGACTCTTGGTACAGCGAAGAAACAGGTGCATTTACAACTCCTGCTTCTAGTTCTTATAGTATAGGACTTCCTTTAAGGTCCAGAGATACTAAATGGTTTGATGTAGGATTTAATTGGGAAAGTAATTTTGGAATTTTAAGAGTGCCTAACTCAGGCTTAAAAGCAGATGTAATAACATTGAATACTTTTGTAAATGATACCTCTGTTTCGGTAAATACATTTTTTGATGATGGTACTGCGGCCGCTCTTACAAGTAATGTTACAGTAGCAAATAACTTAGGTAGAGTTAGCAAAATACCCGGAAATATAACTATACCTTTTACAAATACAACATTTGGATATAACATTTTAAATAGTGAAGGCAATGTTATGTACAAGCAATACAATACAGGCACTAGTACAGTGGAAATTTTCCATGCAAACAGCAGTGGTGTTACTCATAGTTTTGGAGTGAATGGAGCCAGCCATAATGCAAGTTCTTTAGGAAGACTAATTTTAGCAAATGTTGATGTTGCAACACAATCAGGAAATTTAATATATACAGATTTAGAAAACCAAAATTATTTATATGCTGAAGATTCTAGCGGTCAAAGATTTACAGACAAAATAGTAATAGAGTACGAAACATTTAAAGAAAGATTAGATAAAAATATTAATTGGCATATTACAGGAACGGTAAGAAGGCCAGATGGATACACAGACCCGAGTAAAGTTATTGTGGCGCCATTTGATACAGATAACGATTTAGTTCCAGATAGACCCTTACAATTTTCAGAATTTGTTGATGGTAATGATTTAGTTTATTTTGAGGAATATAATGATTTTGATGGTTATACATATGAAAAACCTTCTAAAGGCCAAATATTAGATTATAGAGGTGAAACTGCATTAGTAAGAGATGACTCTGCAGATACAATAAGCGAAGGTACATATAACAATCCTGTTTCGTTTGTTAATACATCTTGGATAGTAGTTGACAAATATGATATTGTAACAACACATTTACAGAATAATACAGGTAAACTTAAAGGTGTAAAAGTATATGTTGTTGAAGACGATACAACATACGTTATGACACCTAATAGTACTAATGTTAGTCAGATTAGACCAGTAGCATCTACAAAATATTCCGTAAAACAAGGAAGAGGCGAAACTCAAAATACATTACTTCCAGAACAATTACCTATGATATTTAAATGGGAGCATATTGCTGATAAAGATGTTAGAGTTGATCCTAGTATTAGTAATGTAGTAGAAATGACTGTATTAACTAAAACATATTACAATCAAATATTAAAATATATTAATGTACCTGGCACCAGTTATCCATTAGCACCTACAAATAATTTACTTGCAACACAATTTGAAAATTTAAATCAATTTAAAAGTGCAAGTGATACTATTATATTTAAAAGTGGAGAATTTAAAAGATTATTTGGAACAGATGCAGACGCAGATTTACAAGCAAAATTTAGAGTTGTAAAATTATCTGAAACAACAAGCGACAATGAAATAAAATCAAAAGTAATTAACGCAATAAATCAATACTTCGATGCGGCAAATTGGGATTTTGGTGAAACTTTTTATTTTACAGAATTAAGTTCCTTTATACATCAAAGATTAGAGGGAACGATAGGCAGTATTGTTTTAATACCTAGAAACAGTAAAGGTAAATTTGGAGATTTATTTAGTGTTAAACCTGCATCTAACGAATTGTTTATTAATACTGCAAAGGTAAATGACATAGAGATTGTAAGCAAATTAACAAGAACAATACTTGAAGTAGAAGATACAGCGAATGTAATAATGGCAACTGATGCCGTATCAACTAGTGGTCCTTATGCAATTAACGGGTATTACCCATTATATGCAGATGAATCAATATCTAATGCGGCTTCTCCAGTAGGCGCAAGTCATATACACAAATTTTACGGACAAGTATTTTACATGCCTGATGGTTTAGTACAAAACAAAACACAATTCCATGGAAATTATACAGGAAATAGTAATGAGCCTTCATCAAGTAGTAGTTCATCAAGTAGTAGTTCATCTTCCAGTACTTCAAGTTCTGGAGGTGGTAGTTCCGGCGGAGGCGGCAGTTCCGGCGGTGGCGGTGGCTACAGCGGCTATTAAAAGGTAAAAGTTTATGGCTGAAAAATTATTTAAAAAGTTACCAGACGTTTTACAGACTACTGCTGTAAAGAATTTCTTTGACAGTACTGTAGAACAACTTTTTAGTCCAGCAAATGTTGAGGTAATTACAGGATTCATTGGAAAACAAAAATCCAATGACTACAATGTACAAGGCTCTTATATTAGAGAACAAACTGCAAACAGATTACATTATGCATTATCTCCAGCAACAAACGTTATAAATCCAGGTACAGGTCAAAGCGAAAACTTTACCTTTTATGATGAACTAGTAGAGATTATTAACGTAAGTGGAGTAAACACTAGTAACCATAATAAAATTTTTAGCACAGACTATCAAACATTTTTGCCTCCAATAGACATTGATAAATTTGTAAACTTTCAAGAATATTATTGGAGTAATAACGATTTAGATGCAATAGTAGTTTCAGGAACATTAGAAAATCCTATAGACATAGACTCTGACGTTGTAGGTAAAAAATCGTTTACATCTACAAACGGCATTACACTTAAAAATGGAATGTGTGTAAACTTCTCAGGAGAGTTTGTAATACCACAAAATAGAACCGGAATAGATTTTTATGTAGAAGGTGTTGGTAAGGCTATACAATTAATACCAAAAATACAAAATGTTGCTACAGGATATTCTACAGCAACCTTAACAACTTGGGACAATACAATTTTTACAGAACTTGATAGTAATGTAAAGCATACAGCAGGTAACATTGTTAGTGTTGTAATTGACAATCCTGGAAAAGGATTTTTAGACCCAGTTATTGCATTTACAGGTTCTAATACAACCTTAGCAACAGCAACAGCAAATAGTAATATATCAGGCTCTATAACAGATGTAACTGTAACAGGCACTGGTGCTGAATATAGTGCGCCTATAGGGATAACAATTACAGGCACTTCAGTAAGCACATCTATAAATGCGGCAAATACATTAGTTTCAGAAAATAACGAAGACCAGTCAACAGTTTTAAATCCATATAATAGAATAACAATAAATGACAGTAGTAATATTTTTATAAACCAAGAAGTAATACTATATAACGAGCAATTTGTAGATGCTGATTCAAACGGAAGAGATGATAACACAGGGGAAGATTTTACAGAATTTCATGATCGTACAAGAAGAAGAACTACTGTATCTAGTTTGTCAAATGGTTCTATAATTTCTATTAACAACATTACAAATGCATTCGATTCAAATCGAACA
>TARA_B100001057_G_scaffold261107_1_pt1 | contig 11135 bp, 11 predicted proteins | sample TARA_B100001057 | Tara Oceans TARA_B100001057 (sample SAMEA2621839) | marine metagenome | biome: marine biome (ENVO:00000447); feature: surface water layer (ENVO:00002042); material: "saline water (ENVO:00002010), including plankton (ENVO:xxxxxxxx)" | depth 5 m | reverse complement strand
TCAAGAATTAGCGGTATTAAACCTAGCGATATTAGCGTTCTGCTTGTTAAGATGGGTAGATAAAAGTTCCACGTGAAACAGGCACTTAAAAAAGATAGAATGATTTTAAGCACAAAAGATTATGTTGCTTCAAATGAGCATTTCAATCTTTTTCTTGATAATAAGACGAACATTGTTTGGACAGATGTAGCGGAAGATCACAACCATAACAAATACTATGAAAATGAAAATTATTTTCCTCATAATAAAAAGAAAGGGGTCCTATCCTTTTTTTACAATCTTTCACAAAACATTATGTTTTCATATAAATTAAAAGTTTTAAAAAAAATCTTACAACCATCAAGTATAATTTTAGATTATGGATCTGGTGATGGACATTTTGCTGAATTTTTGAAAAAGAAAAAGATAGATGTTAAAGCGTATGATCCAATAATAAATAAAACAAAAAAACCTCAAATACTTGAAAATCAGTATGATATGATTATGATGTGGCATGTTCTAGAACATGTCCCAGATATTAATGAGACGGTAATAACGTTAGAAAAAAAATTAAAACATAATGGCGTTCTTGTTGTGGCAGTTCCAAATAGAGATAGTTTTGATTCAAAAGCATACAGAAAACATTGGGCTGCTTGGGATGTGCCAAGACATTTATACCATTTTAATCATAATTCTTTAGAAAACCTTATGGAAAAAAAAGGTTTTAGTTTAACTTCTAAACACCCCTTGTGGCTAGATTCTTATTATGTATCCTACCTCTCATCGAAATACAAAAAGGCTATTTTTCCATGGATTAATGCATTGGTCATTGGCTCCCTCTCTAATATATTAGCACTTTTCACATCTAAATACTCTTCTTCGTTCTATATCTTCAAAAGAGTTTAATCCTCAGGAGTATTAATAAGCCTAGTAAGTTTAATAGCAAAATTTTTGAATACAATTTTAGCATTTACATTTCTAGTAATGGAGTATTGAGAGTCTTCAATCAAATCGATAATTTGAATTAAATTTTTACTATGGATAAAAGGAGACAATTTTTCAATATTAAAATTAGAGCCAGAGACAAATGAGGTTAGGTTTTTTGATTTATAACTAATAAGCATAGCTTCACGAATCATATAAGAGCAATAGCTTAAAAACTCTCTCTGGAAATCTCTAGAGTTAGATTTTGATGTAATCATTTCCACCCATTTTGTAAGATCAAGAATAGCTTTTTTATTTTTTTTAGCTAAAAAAGCAAACCTTAAGCAATCAACAAAATTCTTTTCATGAGATATAAGCTCAGCATCAATATTTAAATACTTTATAGATCTTGATATACTACCCATTGATGACTTTATAATAAGATCATAATCAATCTCTTCCTTCAAGTCTTTCAAATATTTTTTTTGATCTTCAAAATTGATAGGATTTAAATTAGAAATTTGACACCTCGAAATTATCGTAGGCAAAAGATGATCTAAGCTTCCAGTAATTAACAGAAAATAGGTGTTCTCTGGCGGTTCCTCGAGTAATTTTAGCAACTTGTTTTGTCCATACACATCTATTTTTTGCATATTCCAAAGAATAAAAACTTTCGCCCCACCTGAAAAAGATTTAAGATGAGCTTTTGAAAAAATAATATCTATTTCAGCTTTTCTAATTTTTCCCTGATTATTAGTTGATGTGTTTTTCCAATCATTAAAATCAATAAAAATATTTTTTTTGATTAGATCTAACCATGAATCAACAAGGTCTTGGCTAGTTTGTTTGTCCACAAAGGTTGGGTAAGAAAAATACAAGTCGGGATGATCTAAAACATCTCCATTAAATGTCACGCCTATTCCAAGTAAATCTTTAGCAATTTCAACCGCTAGATTAAGCCCTCCATATCCATCCTTGTCAACAAGAATTTTAGATTGAGGAAAATTACTTTTGACAATTGAGTTATGCATCTTTTCTTTAATATGCTGCTGCCCTAAAATTTTCTGCAAATTCATATTCAAATATATATCATATTATATCTTTGTCGACATAATAATATTAACATGTTAGACCTTAACAATCAAGACTTAAATAATAAAAAAGTCATAATAAGAGTAGATTTAAATGTCCCTTTAGATGAAAAAGGTAACGTAACAGACACAACCAGAATTAAAGCGTGTAAAAATACAATTGACTTTATATTATCAAAAGGAGGTATATGTATTTTAATTTCACACTTAGGAAGACCCACAGGGAAAGACCATAACTTCACTTTAAATAAAATTGTTAAGACTTTGTCTAATGTCCTGAACCAACCAGTTTTTTTTCATAATGACTGTATTGGAAACGACGCTAAAAGAGCTGTATCAAAACTTAAACCTGGAAGTATTATGCTCATGGAAAATTTAAGATTTTATAAAGAGGAAACTGAAGGAGACCAAGAGTTTGCTAAAGAATTATCAAGATTAGGTGATATTTATGTAAATGACGCTTTTGGAACCTGCCACAGAGAGCACGCCTCAACAGCAGTAATTGCAAAGTATTTTGATAATAGAAAATTTGCAGGTTTGCTTCTTCAAAAAGAGTTGGAAGCCATAAATCAAATTTCAAATCATGGGCAAAAACCGGTTTTGGCAATTTTAGGGGGCGCAAAAGTTTCCAGCAAACTCAATATACTATATAATCTTATTAAAAATGTGGATAAGATAATAGTTGGCGGAGGGATGGCTTTTACTTTTATTAAATCACTAGGCGGACAAATAGGCACCTCCTTAATTGAAGAGGAGCTCATACTGAATGCTAAAGAAATAATAAATTTAGCAGAAGATCAAGGAAAGGAAATTATATTACCGATTGACACAAATGCTTCAAAGGATTTCAATAATAATAAACAGGTTAAAATTTTTGATTCAATGAAAATTGAAGAAGGGTGGATGGGACTTGATATTGGCCCTAAGTCTGCTGAAAAGTTTAATCATGAGATATCAATAAGTAATACAATTTTTTGGAACGGACCCGTTGGAGTTTTTGAAAAGGATTTATTCTCGTCTGGCACAAAATCAATATGTAAATCACTAAAAAACGCGAAAGAAAGAGGGGCCAATGTAATAGTAGGAGGAGGAGACTCTATAGCGGCTTTAAAAAAACTTGGAAATAAAAACTGGGTTAATTATATTTCAACAGGAGGAGGCGCTCTTTTAGAAAGCTTAGAGGGTAAAATTCTTCCTGGAGTTAAAGCTCTAATGACATGATTTTGAAAAAAGCACTATTAACAACCTTAGTTTCTGCAATTTGTTTTTCTTGTCAATCAGACAGTTCAAAGGCATATGTGCCAGAGTCAAACGGTAATATCAACTCCTTGACAGTAGTCATGAATAAGAGCTCATGGCAAGGTAATCTGGGTGACGAAATTAAGCTTTCTTTGATGGAGCCATACGAGGGTCTTCCCTTCGATGAGCCTAAATATGATTTTTACTATTTACAGCCTTCAGTTTTTACAGGATTCGCAAGAAACAGCAGGAATGTAATTTATTTTAACAAAGATACACTAGGGCAAGGGTTTAAACTAATTAAAAATTTGTGGGCACGTCCACAAATAACAGCCTTGATAACAGGAGAAGACGAAGATGTGATGAGTTTCTATTTTCAGGAGAACAAGGATCTTTTATTTAGATCTCTCTCAGAGAATGAAAGAGTTGAAAAAATTAGAAGAATGAAAAAATCTTTGAATAAAGAAACAGAACTTAGCGATAGATTTGGAATAAATTTAACTTTTCCAGACGCATACAAAACAGTAAAAGACACCTCAAACTTTGTCTGGATTGAAAAACAAGTAACCAAAGGCCACCTGAATATTGTTGCCTATACATTGCCTGAAAATATTAATCTTGATAAGATAGAAGAGAGAATACCAAAAATAAGAGATTCAATTGGAAAAATATATGTTCCAGGGAGAGTTCCAGGATCATATATGATTACAGAAAGAGCATATTTACCATATTACTACAAAACACAAGTTAATAGATTAGATGCCATTTTAACAAAGGGAACATGGGAAGTACAGAATGATTTTATGGCAGGACCATATATAAATTATATAATAAGCGATACAGTTAATAAAAGAAAAATTGTAATAGAGGGCTTTTCGTTTGCCCCATCTGAAAGCAAAAGAGACTACATGTTCGAACTAAACACAATTATTACAACAATGAGATTTGTTAATTAGAATAATTATTCTTTAGATTCTTCATCTTCTTCTTTGCTAGCTTTTTTAAATTCCTTAATACCACTTCCAAGCCCTCTCATAAGTTCAGGAATTTTTCTGCCACCAAACAACAAAAGAACAACGATAATTATTAAAATAATTTGAGGTCCACCAATCATATTTGAAAAATTTAATCTAAAATCTTTTAACAAATCTACTGAAATATTTTTTGTAATCTGAAATTATTAATGAGATAATAACTTGTCCTCAACTATATCTATATTTGTATAAATGGTAAAAAAGAAAAAATCCAGCTTCATAGATAAATTATCAGAAAGATTTCACATACTGTTGGTAAATGAAAAAACTCTTGAAAAAAGGAAACTTATTTCTTCATCAACGATCAATATTGCAATATCATTTTTAGTGGGATTCTTGCTACTATTGTCAACTACCTTTTTATTAATCTATTTTACCCCTTTAAAGGAGTATTTTAGAGGATATACAAGTCTTGAGCTAAGAGAGAACTCTTTGGAAAATTCTATGAAATTAGATTCTTTAGAACAGCTTTATATTACTCAAAGTAATTATATTAAATCATTAAAAGATTTACTATCCGGAAACATCTCTTTTGAGGAACTTGATCTTAATTCAGAGATCATCAACAATAATCCTGTGGGACTAGAGATTGTAGGCACAAATGTTGAAGATTCAATTTTAAGGGCTATAGTTGAGGAGGAGGATAAGTACAACGCATTTGATATTCAAGGTGAAAGGTTTACATCTGTTTTATTTCCACCTGTAAAAGGAGGCCTATCATCACAATTTGATGAGGAGAGCAGCCATTATGGAGTGGACATTGTAATGCCAGAAAACTCTCCTGTTCATTCAATTAGTGAGGGAGTAGTAGTTTTTTCTGAATGGACTTCTGCTACAGGGTTTGTTATTATAATTGAGCATTTAAATGGATTAACATCAATATATAAACACAACTCTTCCATCACAAAAAACCAAGGTGATATTGTTGAAACAGGTGAAATAATAGCTTTTACTGGCAATACAGGAGAGTTAACTACGGGACCGCATTTACATTTTGAATTGTGGTATCAAGGAGAGGCAGTAGATCCTGAAAATTACATAGAGTTTTAAATGAAAACTATAATTACAATCCTTTTTGCAAAACTTATAAAAAAAAGAAACCATAAATGGATTTTAAATCCTTTAAAGACCCAAACAAATACTTTATCAAAACTTATTAAAGCTGGGTCAACCACAACATTTGGATTAGATCATAACTTTTCAAAAATAATTTCATATGATGATTTTAAAAAAAACGTACCTGTCAGAGATTATGAGGATTTTAAACCTTATATCAATAAAGTTGTCAGTGGAGAAAAAAACATTCTGTGGCCTGGCAAACCATTATATTTTGCAAAAACAAGCGGAACAACATCCGGGGCTAAATATATACCAATTACCAAAGAATCAATAAAAACACATATTAATTCAGCACGTGACGCTCTGCTAAATTATTTTTTAAAAACAAAAAACTATAAACCTATTAACGGGAAGCATATGTTTTTACAAGGCAGCCCTATATTAAAGAAAAAGAACGGAGTTTATCTGGGAAGATTGTCAGGTATTAGTGCTCATTATATACCCAAACTATTCTTATCAAACAGAAAACCATCATGGAAAACTAATTGTATTGAAGATTGGGAGGAAAAAATTGATGAAATAATCAAAGAAACTGTGGGGGAGAAAATGACAATAATAGCAGGAATACCATCATGGGTTCAAATGTATTTCGAGAGAATTATGTTAAATGAGAATAAAAAAATAGGAGATGTTTTTCCTGACCTATCACTTTATGTATATGGCGGAGTGAGTTTTGATCCATATAGAGTGACTTTTGACAAGTTATTTGGAAAAAAAATTGATACTCTTGCAACTTTTCCAGCTTCAGAAGGTTTTTTTGGTTATCAAGATAATTTTAATAATAAATCTACAGACCTTTTATTATTATTAAATAATGACATTTTTTACGAATTCATCAAAGCAGAGGATTATCTCAAAGGAAATTATGAGAGGATAAACTTGACGGATGTTGAGATAGACATTAATTATCTATTAATTATATCTACATCGGCAGGACTTTGGGCATACAATATTGGAGACACTGTGAAGTTTACCAATATAAAGCCATATAGAATTATAGTAACAGGAAGAATTAAACATTTCTTATCTGCTTTTGGAGAGCATGTAATTTCAGAAGAAGTAGAGAAGGCCATGAATGTAGCGACTAATTTACACGATGTTTCAATAAGAGAATTTACAGTTGCGCCCAATATTAACCCTTTAAAAGGCTTGCCTTGCCATGAGTGGTATGTAGAGTTTGATAATAAGCCAAATAATGTAAAAGCCTTTTCAGCCTCATTAGAAAAGGAAATGATAAGCCAAAATATTTATTACCAAGATCTTATTAAAGGAAATATTATTAAACCATTAGAAGTAATTGCCGTCGATAAAGGAGGGTTTAATCATTATATGAAATCAATTGGAAAACTTGGAGGTCAAAATAAAGTTCCAAGACTCTCCAATGATAGAAAAATTGCGGATATGCTTAACACTTTCAACCATTGAAAAAAAATGCCACAATTGTTTATTCACTGAAAAGAAGTTTTGTGAAGTCAGATATCATCATTCTTGAAGCGTTAGATTATAATGTTTTTGAAATCCAATCTAAGCCCAGCAAAAACATATTTCACTTCCTTTACAATAGACTTTATGAGACACTGAAATCTTTTATTTTTTTAATCAGATCAAAAATATTAATTATCTGGTTTAATGATTATCACGCACTAATACCAATATTAATCTCAAAAATTCTTTTCAAAAAATCTTTTATTGTAGTCGGGGGATATGATGCAATTGTTGATAAAGAAAACAGTCACGGTTTATATTTTAAAAAAGGATTGAGATCAATGATAGCTAATATTAATTACAGCCTTGTAAATGAGGCATGGGTCGTACATAAGTCTCTGGAAAACGGATGTGATTTAGCAAAAGAGAAATTTAATATAATCTCAGGTGTTAAAAAACTTTGCAATAAAAAAGTTCTAATAAAGGAAATTAACACAGGCTATGACTCAAGGTTCTGGAACTTTAATGAAAATAATGAGAAAACGGGAGTTTTAACTGCCGCTTTTTTTTCAGATAAAAGAGTTATAAATATAAAAGGGCTTAAGCTTTTTAATAAGCTCGCCTCATTATTACCCGATATTCCTTTCACTATTATTGGTGAGTCAAAGATTCAGATTAAAGATTTTATAGAATTAGAGCCTAATGTAGAAACAATGGGTGTTCAAACCAATTTAAGGATGAAAGAATTATATCAACAGCATAAATTTTATTTTCAGGGCTCAAGATTAGAGGGTCTTCCAAACTCTGTATGTGAGGCAATGTTGTGTGGGTGTATTCCTATTGGCTCTAGAGTCTTCGGAATTCCAGACATAATTGGTGATACAGGGGTGTTGTTTGATACGGAAAATGATTTTATGAAAATAACAGATTTTATAAATTCAAAACCAGGGATTAATAGCGCAAAAAAATCAAGAAATAGAATCAAAAATTTATTTGATATATCTAAAAGAATTCAAAAAATAAAAGAAAGAATAAATTTATGAGTTTAGGGGTTTTAGGATATTTGGGGTCAAAGAATATTGGAGATTTTATTCAAACTAAAGCAGTTTTAGATCTAGTTAACTCAAAAAATATTAAATATATTGATAGAGAAAACCTTCATCTGTACAACGGTAAGGTTATAAAAACCATTATTAATGGGTGGTTTATGGAGGACCCTGACAATTGGCCGCCTAGTAAGAAAATTATTCCATTGTTTATCTCTTTTCATATTACGCCAGCTGTAAAATATAAATTACTCCAAAAACAGTCTTTAGAGTACTTTAAAGATCATGAACCAATAGGGTGTAGAGACTTTTATACAAGAGATATACTTTTAGAAAACGGTATTAATGCTTTTTTTTCATCCTGTGTAACGACTAGTATTGAAAGAGATAAATATCTTAAAAAAAGCATTCCAGAAGGGATAATTGTGGTTGGACCTTTTGATAGATTAAAACCAAATTTAGATTATAAGTCAATATTTAAACTTCTAATTTCTATTTTAAAGTTTCCTGTAAAAGCAATTAATTATAATCTCAAATTAAAAAAATTTAACAAATACCTTCGGAAACAAAAGCAATCAGTCAAAGTATTTGATCAAATTACCGCTCATGAAATTAAATCTCACACAGAAGGATTACGATTCGCTAATGAAATGCTAGAGAAAATAGCAGAAAGTGAGATCATGATTACATCAAGAATCCACGCTGCTCTTCCAGCAGTTGCAATGGGTTTGAAGGTTATATTTATAGACGAGGGCCTTAAACATGAAAATCATAGACAAAGACTCTCTGGCCTAAAAAATTATTTTACTTATGTAAATCTAAAAGAGTTTTTAATGCTTAATTTAGATGATATTCAGTTAATGAAAAACCACAAGCCATACATACAAAAGAATAAAGATTTAATTGCTAAATTTCTTAATCAATGAAAATTCTAGTAATTGGATCTGGGGGTAGAGAACACTCAGTGATTAAAAGTATATCTAAAAGCTCAAATTGCTCAAAAATTTTTGCTCTACCTGGAAACGGGGGAACTTCATTATTGGCCCAGAACATAGAGGGAGATGTAAATGACTTTGATTTTATTAAATCAATTGTAATTGACAAAGGCATAAACTTAGTATTTGTCGGCCCAGAAGATCCGATTGTACAAGGAATTTATGATTTTTTTAAATTAGACCCTGATCTTCAAGACATCAATATAATTGCACCGAGTAAACATGCTGCTCTTCTTGAAGGAAGTAAGGACTTTGCGAAAGATTTTATGGAAAAGTATAAAATACCCACTGCCAAACATAAAACTTTTACAAAAAAAAATATAAAAGAATCTGATAGTTTTTTAGAGAGCATGAGTCCTCCTTATGTTTTAAAAGCAGACGGATTAGCAGCAGGTAAAGGAGTTCTCATAATTAATGATCTTGACGAAGCTAAAGCTGAGTTAAGAAGCATGATACTTAATGAGAAATTTGGAAAATCATCAGCAAAAGTTGTTATAGAGGAATTTCTTAAGGGGACTGAGCTTTCATGCTTTGTCCTGACCGATGGAAAAAATTATAAAATACTACCATATGCAAAAGATTATAAAAAAATTGGAGAGGGAGACACGGGCTTAAACACTGGCGGTATGGGCGCAATATCACCAGTTCCTTTTACTGATAGTAAATTTTTATCCAAAATTGAAAATAAAATAATTAAACCAACTATTGATGGAATATTCAAAGAAGGGATGCAATATTTTGGTTTTGTTTTTATTGGACTAATTAAAGTAAAAGATGACCCATACGTAATAGAATACAATGTAAGAATGGGTGATCCTGAGACTGAAGTTGTATTTCCAAGAATTAATAATGACTTGCTTGAATTGTTTAATTCAATGGGAAAGCCAAAATTTAATTCAATTGAGTTAGACATTAAAACAGATAATGCAGCAACTGTAATATTAGTATCAGGTGGATATCCTTTAGAGTACAAAAAAGGAATGCTTATTGAGGGTATAGAAATAAAGGATGATACTATCGTTTTTCATTCTGGAACTAAAAAAATCAGTGATAAATATTATACAAATGGAGGAAGAGTCTTGGCGGTTACATCTCTTTCTGAGAATTACCAAAAAGCATTAAAAAACTCATATGCAAAAATTAAAAAAATAAAATTTGAAGGAATGTATTATCGAAAAGATATAGGATTCGACTTATAAAAAAGAATGCGAGGTACTATCTGTGTCTTCCTCGTCATTATCATCAAAATCTTTGAGTTTTTTAATCCAATAGGTAGCTCCAATTACACCAATTAAAATAAAGGTCCAGCTAACTATATTAGCCAGGTACCAACTATCATATTGGATAGACCTTAAAATATCAAAGGGAATAAAAAACACTTCTTTAAAAAGCCAGCCTAATGAATAAAAAAATTCTTTAACCATATATTGTTTATCACAAAATTAATACATTGAAATATGTTTGCAAAGACTTTTGAAAAATTTAATTACTCCTCATTATTAATTTCTTCCTTATTAATTCTAGGCATTACATTTTATTATACCTCTCTAGAAATTAAATGGTCTTTTGTTGAATCAAAAATTTTAAATGGGTGCTTAATATTTGGAGCCCTAATGCTCACGAATTATTGTATCGACACAGTAACCAGAAAGTTTACCATTGAAAGGTCAAGCAGGAAAGCATTCCATTTGTTATTATACCCATTAGTCATTATGTGCTACCCAATGGAATCTGTCGATTTAAAGTTTATATTATCGTCAACAGGTGTTTGGGCAGCATGGAGAAATATGAGAATATTTATTGAACAAACAAATAATACAAAAAGAATTAAAAGATTATTTGACGCCATAATTCTTCTAAGCTTTTCTTCGTTGATAATTTTGGATAACCTGATTATTTTTTTCTATCCATTACTAGTTTTAATTACAACAAATATTAAGAAAGATTTAAAGTATTTTATGATAATTTTTATAACTCCACTTATTATTTTGCCATCAGCATATGTCCTTTTATCTTTTTTATCACTGGATAGTTATTTGTTTAGTTCATACTTTTTTGCAGATCAAACTCAAGCGATAGATGAGTTTAACTCAGTACCTAATTCATCTAGGTTTTTTTTGACGCTCTTAACTGAGTATAAATTTAATCTAACATACTCTTCTGTGCCAATATTTATTTTGTTTCTCTTATTTGTAATTTCACTTATATTGAAATACTTAAGAACCTATAGCTTGAAAAGAAGAATTCTTGATCTAGTAGGTGTCTTGTTTATGATATTAACTT
>TARA_B100001057_G_scaffold9271_1_pt1 | contig 11136 bp, 12 predicted proteins | sample TARA_B100001057 | Tara Oceans TARA_B100001057 (sample SAMEA2621839) | marine metagenome | biome: marine biome (ENVO:00000447); feature: surface water layer (ENVO:00002042); material: "saline water (ENVO:00002010), including plankton (ENVO:xxxxxxxx)" | depth 5 m | reverse complement strand
CCATGGAGATGGTGCAAATTAAATCACAATGTAAAATAATACTTTCTAATAGTAGAGTTAACAAGGTAGAAATAGAGATTTGAAGACATTTTTTGTTTTTTTCGAATAAAAAATGAAATTAATCTCTTTAAAGCTGTAAAATTTATCAAAATGTTCGAAAAAATATTCAAACTTAAGTCAAACAACACCTCAGTTAGCAGAGAAATCCTAGCTGGAGTTACTACTTTTGTAACTATGGCTTATATTATCTTCGTAAATCCCCAAATGATGGCAGTAAGTGGTATGGACTTGGGTGCGAGCTTTGTTGGAACATGCCTAGCAGCATCTATAGCCTGTATTATTATGGGTATTTATTCTAACTGGCCTGTTAGCTTAGCTCCAGGTATGGGCTTAAATGCTTTTTTTACTTATACAGTAGTTGGAGAAATGGGGTATTCATGGGAAGTTGCTCTTGGCGCGGTTTTCCTAGCAGGTGTCTTATTTTTTATAATGAGTGTTACAAGCCTAAGAAGATGGATGCTTGACAGTATTCCGCTAAATCTTCGTGTTGCAATGGGTGCTGGCGTTGGTCTGTTTATAGGGTTTATTGGCTTAAAGAATGGTGGGTTAATTGTTTCTAATAGTGCAACTTTTCTTAGCTTAGGAGATTTAACTAATTTAGAAACGTTATTAGCTGCTTTTGGCTTTCTAATAATTTGTTCACTCTCAGTCAGAAATGTTCCCGGAGCAATTCTCATAGGTGTAATGTTGGTAACAATATCTGGTATTTTTCTAGAGTTAGTAGAATTTGAGGGGTTGGTCGCTATGCCTCCAAGTATTGCGCCAACTCTAATGAAAATGGATGTGCTGGGTGCATTAGATATTGCGATGCTTAGTGTGATAATGTCATTTCTCTTTGTAAACTTATTCGATACTGCTGGGACACTTCTTGGGGTTGCTACTAGAGCAAAAATAATTGATGAGCATGGAAATGCAAGAAACTTTGATAAAGCTTTAAAGGCTGACAGTGGCTCAAGCATTTTTGGAACTTTTTTTGGCTGTTCTCCTGTAACAAGTTATGTTGAAAGCTCTGCTGGTGTAGAGGCTGGTGGGAGAACAGGATTGACGACTGTGGTTGTTGGTATTTTATTTTTGATCGCCATTTTTTTCTCGCCTCTAGCTGCTATTGTCCCTGCATATGCTACTGCTGGCGCATTGATTTATGTTTCCATTCTTATGATGAGTGGTATGGAAAAGTTAAATTGGTCTGACTTGACTGAGCTTCTACCCGCACTTGTAATAATAGTTATGATTCCTCTTACTTTTTCAATAGCAAATGGGATTGCTCTAGGTTTCTTGTCTTATGTTGTTCTTAAAATCTCGAGTGGCGAAATTAAAAAAATTTCATCTGGAGCATGGTTTTTAACTGTTGTTTTTTTATCAAAGTTCCTTTTCTTATAAAAATGTTTAGTTGCTCTTTTAGGGTTTTAATTGCCTTATTTACAGTTAATCTTTATGGATTCGCTGATCTCCAGCCTTCGATTTCTATTAATGAAACTAAGATTTATGGTAACTTGCATAAAAATAAAGAGGTTGAGGCATTTCTTGGCATCCCTTTCGCAAAACCTCCTTTAGATGATCTTAGATGGAAAAAACCTATTGCCTGGAGCCCACTGCCGAAAAAGGAAATTGATGCTACATCATTTAAGCCTGCATGCTTTCAAAATCAGAGAATTGTTATTTGGTATAAAAGACTAATAGAGGATTTTGGTGGAGATCCAAATACTTTTGATGTGCCAAAATTTAGTGAAGATTGTCTTTATCTGAATTTATGGCGACCTAAGGGCGTTAAAAAAGATTTGCCAGTTATTGTTTATATACATGGTGGAAGCAATAAGGCTGGCTGGTCATACGAACCTAACTATCTTGGCCACAATATTGCTAGACAAGATTTTATATTAATAAGCATTCCTTATCGCTTAGGAATATTTGGTTTTTTTTCTCACCCAGAAGTTGAAAGTCCAAATCTTGCATTATTTGATCAGCTGATAGCTCTTGAATGGATTCAGAAATATATTGCATTTTTTGGAGGTGATCCATCAAATATAACTCTAATTGGCGAATCAGCTGGGGCAGGCGGAATAAGCCACTTGATAGCCTCTCCACTTAGCAAAAACCTATTCCATAAAGCTATTCATCAAAGTGGAGGTTCATCTTTTACTTATCCAACTTTACGTTCTCAGGCAGAAGCGCTTGCATATCAATTTAGTAAATCGTTTGAGGATACTTCCATTAAAAACCTAAGAAGCATTAGTGCAGATAAAATACTAGAAGTATCAGAAAATGTTTTTGCTGGGCATTATTTTAACTATGTAATTGATGGCTTCTCGATAAAACAGAGTTTGTCTGAAGCATATGAAAACGGAAATATTCAAAATGTTGACCTTATTATTGGGTCAAATAATGATGAATGGTCTCTCTATTTTGATGGAAATGTTGATGTGGATCTATGGCTAGATCAAGAAGTAAGCAAAGAAAAAAAAGCAATACTTTTAGAACTCCTTGTTGGTGTTGATAATCCAATTAGGAAAATGGATCTTCTGGTCACGGCCAAGAACTTTGTTTGTCCATCTTTATTTATGGCAAAAAAGCTTAGAGAAAATGGTAATAAAACTTGGGTATATAAATTTAATAGGGTAAGAGATGATGAATTAGCAAAAAAATATGGTGCTTTTCATGGTGCTGAGCTTCCATATGTTTTTGATACTCATGATGAATGGCTTCCGACTAATGAGACAGATAAAGAGCTAACTTCAGTAATTCAATCTTACTGGTTATCTTTTGCAAAGACTGGAAATCCTAACGGAAATATCACGCAAATGTGGCCAGCCTATGAGCCAATTAATGATCCTACTCTTGTGCTAGATACAAAAATATTCCCAAGGGTGCATGAGAGTTCAGATATTTGTAAAGCAATGAAATTATTTTAAAAGTTGGCAGGGTTTTTCGGCGTAAAGCTGTTGTAGTATTCTCTAATATTCAGCATGTCCTGTTTATCATTGCCAGTTGGTATAAACTCTTTTCCAAAAACTAATTCCTTTTTCAAAAAATCTAGTGAAATCAAAACAACTCCAGAGTTAAGCTCCCGAGCAATTCTTAAGAAGCCTGTTTTCCACTCACCTACTTTTGATCTTGTTCCTTCTGGAGCAAGACCAATCAGACCATTTTTTTTATCTTCAATCTGTCTCATAAGGTCCTTTATAAGGCCTCCGGGTTTAGATCTATCAACTGGAATTCCGCCCATGTATTTCATGAATTTTCCTAACAAACCAGTAAAGACTGTATGTTTGCCTATGAAATATACTTTCAGATCAATCGCCGCAATAGCTGCCAAACCAACAACTGCATCCCAGTTTGAGGTATGCGGTGCAACGATTGCCACAAATTTCTTATTCTCGTAAAGATCTGAGATTTGCCCTTTAATTTTCCAGCCTGAAAGTTTCATCAATATTTTTCCTAGCAATTGAAAAAACTTTGGTCTATTTGCTCTGTAGCTTTGGGGAAACTTAAACTTCATTTTTTGTGATATATGTTTTTAGAGAGTATATTAAAATAAGCTAAAAATGTCTTATTTTAGACTTGTGGTCGCTGCAGCTGAGCGATTGATTTCTCCATAATGTTCAAGCCATCTTTTATCAATTTATCTTCTATTATTAGACTTGGCGCAATTCTTATAGTGTTGTTATTAGCTTTCAATACCATGAGCCCATTTTTATAGCACTGCTGAAGTACTGTATCCAGGTTGGTAGTTTCGGTGATTTTAAGTTTGCAACCAATCCAAAGCCCTGCTGTATTTATTCTCTCGAAGCAATCGAGCTTCTTGTTAATCTCTTTTAGTTTTTTGATAAATAGCTTTTCTTTTCTAAGCACGTTGTTAAGAACTGTTTTTTTTGACATTGATTTTATTACTTCAAGAGCTACAGAACATGCTAGAGGATTGCCTCCAAAAGTAGTTCCGTGAGCACCGACCTGCATCGACTCAGCTATATGATCTTTTGTCAAAATCGCTCCAATTGGAAAACCATTACCTAAACCTTTTGCGGTAGTAACGATGTCTGGTTTTATGTTGAATTGTTCATATGCAAAAAGAGTTCCGGTTCTTCCAACTCCTGACTGGACCTCATCCAATATAACTAGTACATTCTTCTCCTTGCATAGTTTTTTTACTTTTGCCAAAAAGTTTTTCTTAGCTTTGATAATACCCGCTTCGCCCTGAACTAACTCTAGAACAACTGCTGCTGTTTTTTTTGTAATTACTTTTTCTAGCCCTTTTATTTCATTATAAGGGTGATGTTTGATGCCAGATGGCATCGGCCCAAATCCTGCAGTCATTCTCTCTGATCCATTTAAAGCAATAGTCATCATTGTCCTTCCATGAAAAGCATCAGTAAAAGCAACAACTTCATTTTTATGCTTTCCATAATGTGTATTTGCATATTTTCTCGCTGTTTTGACTGCGGCTTCCATTGCCTCTGCTCCGGAGTTAGCAAAAAAGACTTTCTCAGCAAATGTTAACTTACAAAGTTTTTTTGCAAGATCAAGTGCAGGAGCATTTGTCATAGCATTAGATAAATGCCAAATCTTTTTTGATTGTTCATTTAGGACTTTCACTAAAGGAGGATAACAATGGCCAAGGCTAGTTACTGCAATGCCTGAAGCAAAATCAATATACTTTTTTTTCTTATCATCCCAAACTATAGAGCCTTTGGCTTTGGAGGGAATAAAGTTAGCCGGATTATAGACAGGCATCATATAATCGTCGAATTGTTTTCTTGTTGCCATGCTCTAATTATACGTGATTTTGACTTTAAAAAATTATAGGTAGCATGTTTAATGATCGCTCTTAATATGCTCAATTAAAAGAGTTGGAACGCCACAGGTATGAGATTTAATGGTTGCAACTAAGGTTCCCTTTTTGAGGCCTTCTTTTATAGGAGTTACCTCAATGCCGCTTCTGACTAATCTTTTGTGAGCGTCTTCAATTGAATCGACTTCCCAGGCAAGGCCCCAAAGTTCATCGGCCAATTCTTTCTTATCTTTCTGTTCAATAACCTCTATTGTGGTTGCGTTTGTCCTAAAAAAAAGCATCCTCCTTTTCCAGTGCTCGATGGTTTTATCTAAGGCTAGTCTTATTTTATAAACACCTTCATAAATATTTATAAATTCATCTGCGTCCTGTGTGTTTATTACAACATGATCAAGCTTTTTTACATTTGAGGTATCTTGGCTTGCATACTTTTGAAGATATCCTTCAGTATGTTCTATGATAAAGACGAATAACTCTCTACTTAGTGCTTTGGGTAAAAAGATATTTTTCCAACGCCTTATCTTTTCATCCTTTTCATTAGTTGCCTTACCAGTGCTGATATCAACTTCATGTCCATCTTTATTTAAGACTTCTTTAACATATTCTATATTTTGTGTTCCTAAAACAATCCCCGCCAGATGGTCACCCTTATCTGCAAGTAAAGAATTAACAAAATCTGTGCCAGGTCCTGCATCACATGGTGACAGTATCTCTAAATATGTATTCTCTAAGTTAAATATTGCATTTCTTGTCCCTAATTCTGGATGCTTGCCTTTCCAGCACGGGGTAATACCAAGAATTTTTTCATAATCATTTAAAGCCAGATTTAGATCTTTTACTGCAATTATTAAGTGGTCTACAGATGAAATCATTTTCTTATTAATCTTTTATATCATTCATTCTTTCAATAAATAGCTTTGCACCGAGTGAAACATTGTCTATCCAATCATCCTTTGCCTCGTCATTGGCATTATCTGAAATGAATTTAAAGCATCTAAAGCTTATATTTTTTAATTTACATACTTTTGCTATAGCAAAAGCTTCCATGTCAACAATATCTGTTTTCAACACTGGAGTTCTGGTTACAAACTTATCTCCTGTGCCACATGTAACTCCATCTCTACCAAAAGTGATTTCAAGAGAATCTTCGAAAGGAGTTTGTCCAACTTTAAAGCCAAGCGGTGAGGCATCCATATCACGCTGAAAGAAAGTTGATACCTCAACCAATCCACTTACATTTGTGTTCAATGATCCGGCTGTTCCAAAATTTATGATTTTTTTTGGATTATGTTTTTGTAAAGCATTTAATGTGTTTATAACTGCATTAACTTTTCCAACGCCAATATATTCTATTTGATGGCCAGGAAGATCCTCTCTTTTTAGCTCATCTTCAATGGCAACCAGTATAAGAGTGCTCATTTTTTTAATTTACTGATTTATAAATATTTACAATCGTAACACCAATAACAATAAGGAAAAGCCCAAGGGTAGATTGCCAATTAAGTGTTTGTTTATAAATAACATAGCTTAATAATGCTATTGTGAAGACTCCTATTCCAGACCAACTGGCGTAAACAATTGATAATGGTAGTTTTTGTGTGACTATGGCCAAAAAATAAAAAGATATTGCATAAGAAAAAAGTAAAACTGTAGTTGGTAATGGCTTAGAAAAGTTTTGTGATGCTGGCAATAACATTGTTCCAACTACCTCAAAGATTATTGCGAGGAAAAGAACAATATAGGGATTCATTTAGCTTTATGAATGGTTGCTAGGTAATATCGTGGCAGTCACATTCAAGCTCCTTACAAAGCTGATAGTTTTGAGCGTGCGCATAAACTACTAGAGCTGACCCTGTAAGTGTAAAAATAATTACGTATGACTCAGAAAGAAAGGATTCTGATAATGCTGTTGCAATTAATGTGATGAGACCAGACGACCCAATAAGAAATACCATCTTGTCTTTATGGTTTGATACACCAGTTACAAAAGCATACATGCTAACAGGTAATGCCAAAAATAGTATTGCCCAATGAATAAATTCATTATCTATTGAAAGTGCTGCTGCTCCAGAGGTAACAATTAAGAAAGATGGAACTAGCAAACAGTGCAGTGCACAAGCTATGGATAGCCCGGCAGCGAACTTATCAGTAATTGGATGAGTCTTCATGGTAAAGTTAATTATACAATATTTGTCAATAGTCTAGTTTGGTAGTTGAGTGATCCACTCTCTTACCATTTCAACTGCTTCCTGATGAGTTAAAGCCCTGCCTGACTCTGGCATCATTATTCCAGGATCTATGGACTCTATTCTATAAAGCAAAATAGATTCTTCAGGCTTTCCTGGGACTATAGAATATTTACTACCGCCGCTTCCACGCCCTGTTGCTACTGGTTTCTTATAAATACCTAGATTGATATCTCTTGTTTCTACCAGATCTAAATAGAGTCCGGTAGAGTTTGCATTTCTAAAGTTTTACTTTGAACAGCAAGTACACTGGCAGCAATCGCAACAATCACACATTGTTATATTATAAACAAAATTTAATCTTTTAGCCTGTCTGAAAGCGAGTTTTGAAAATTTTTAATAGATCTTTGGACTACTTCTGAGATATCGGCATCCTCTAAAAAACTAAATTCATCTATGTTTTTAATTTTGGATCTCTCAATAAAGCCAAGATTTTCGTACTTAGCTATTATATTTTTATATTTATTTGGGGCATTTATTGTTTTTGGGAAAATAGAGACAATTTTTTTACCCGATGAAATGGCTTCCGATATCATTGTTGAGCTATCTTCAGTAACAAAGATATATTTTGAAATAAAAAGGAGGTGATCAAACTTTCCTCTTGTCTTTTCATTATGGTAAAGAACAGACATGTCTGTATTGTGATTATTCTTTATATAATCCTCCACGTTTTGAGGTGTTCTTCTTGAGGTTATAAATAATGGGACAGTGGCCTTTGATTTGCAGAAATTTATAAACTTTTCTACTATTTCGTGCCATTCCTCTCGCTGATAACTATATCCAATGCCATCACCTCCAAGAATTAATAAAGAGAATTGTGTGTCTTGGATATCATTTTCATCAATAAATCTCTTACCTTGTTTTTCGCATTCTTTTGGATCAAATAAATTAGGAATAATGTCTGGGACTAGGTTTGAAGATGAGTTTGAGACCTTGCTTGAAGTTACATATGCTGTGAAATCAGAGATGTCCCAATCTCTAGGTGTGCTTAAGTGTATGTTCTTTAACTTATATTTTTTTGCTAGTGCAAGGTTTAGGGGTGCTAAATTAGCTCCGCTTGAAATAATTACATTGATGTCTTCTGGAAAGATAAATTTATAACAATGTGAAATAATGTTTATCGATAAAGAGTTAGGGCGTTTAGTTAGTTTTCTTGAAATAAATCTGATAACTCCTCTTAATGGCCGAATTCTCCATTCAACTTTTATTGTTGTTGCTTTAACATCAAAGCCTGCATCTTTAAGCGTTTTAATAATGCCAAGAGCTTGGCCATCATGTCCTGCGATACCCTCACTTAAGTGGCAAATATTAAGCTTTGTCATATATGAGGTCGTAAATAGACGATGAAAGTTTCTCTAAACTAAAGTTTGTTTTTACATTATTAATAGCATTAATTGAAAGTCTTTCTCTTATCTCTTTTTGTTGAAGCTTTATAATTGCATCTGCAATCTGTTGCGGTGATTTAAGATCAACTAATAAGCCACCATTTTCTTCTGGCATATCTTTAAATATCTCAAGCCCTCCGTCAGTTTTTGTTGAAATAACAGGTAATCCGCACATCATTGCCTCTCCAATGATTAGACCAAATGGCTCATATAGGGATGGTATACAAAAAACATCGCTTTTCATAAACTCTTGCCTTAAAGATGGACTCCAGCCCATTACTTTTATATTTTTTAGATCAAGTTTACTTATTTCTTGTTCTAGTCCACTTTGTGTGGGGCCAGTTCCAAATATTTTAATTTTTGCTTTGATTTTTCTTTTTTGGAGAATGTGGGCTGCTTTTAGCAAGATTTCAAATCCTTTCTTTTTAACAAACCTACCCGCTGATATTATTTCTAAGTACTCAGACGTTTTTTTGTGAGATCTTTTTTCAAGTTCTGTTGTCTCGAACCCATGACAAATTACTACATTTTTTGACTTATTAAGTGGGTGCTTTTTTAAAAATCTTTTGAGGCCTTCATTAGTTATAAATATGTTACAAGCATTATGGTTTGTATTTCTGAGCTTGCCAGAATGGTTGATAAGGCCGGCTTTACTATAAAACTTTTTGAAATGTCTTAAAAGTTTGGAGTTATGAATAAAGATCCATTTACAATGGAGTACTTCTTTTGCCAGCTTTGTTTTAAACATGAATCTTGTGAAAATATGAAAATAAAGAATTATTTTATTTAGAGAATATATTTCTACATTGTTGTGAGTTTGAAGATCTTCTATCACCGGTGCGCCCTTTGGAAGAATTATCAGGTGATTTTCTCCAATAAGATTTAGAGCTTTAGAATAAGAAGTAATACTATTAGCTATTCCGCCCTTGCTTCGGTCAGTAGTTATTGAAACTATCATTTATGACTTTTCAAAACCATTGATCCCTTCTAGTCGGCTTTCTTTGTCTGAGAGCCAACTTCTGCAGCTATTGAATTAGGTACAAGCATGGTTAATGCATAATGAGCAATTTTCCATTCTCCATTTATTTTTAGGATAACGCCAGTGCCCCTGCAATGACCCAACTTCTCATTTAATAGAATCTCATCAAACCAGCGTATTTCGCCATCTCCTTCCCAATTACGCTCAATCACTTCGTAAGTCCAGCCATGGCCATCTTCAAAAGCTGGTTCAGCATAGGTTTTAAATTCTTCAAGGTTCCATCGCTCTGTTTTATCTGTTCCTAAAAAGACAGCCTCAGAGCTGTAGCGGTCAAAATAAGCCTCATAATTTCCTTCATGTGCATCCTGGTGTAAGCCATCTAGGAGGGCATCAATTTCAGTAAGCTGATCATTGAACATTGGAGCAATCTTGGGTGAGCAAGAGATTAGAAAAACAAATGGAATAATTAAGGTAAATTTCATATGTTTTTATTTCATTATTGCTGAGTAGATTAAAAGATCTACTTTAATTAAACTTAGTAATTAATATTATACCTATGAATGTTCCCAAGATAATTAAATCAAAGGCTGCAGATTTAGAGCGTGTTAAATCAGTTCTTACTTTAGGCTTTTCATCTGACGCTTTATTGAGGTGGATTTTCCCTGATGCTTCCTCTTACCTCAGATGCTTCAATATTTGGATGGAAGAATTTTCAAAGGTAGCTTTTGAAAATAATATTGTTTATTCAGAAGAAAATTTCTTTGGTTCATCTCTTTGGCATCCTCCTGGGGTTGAATTTGATAGTTTGGTTCTGGCGCCAACTTTTGAATACATTCCTGCAGATCGAGTGGAGGTTGTTATAAGATTTTTTGAAGAATTTGAGAAATATCATCCTGATGATGCTTGGTATTTGCCATTTATTGCTGTTGATCCTTCGCAACAACGTAAAGGTATAGGATCTTTTTTATTAAAAGAAGCTCTCAAGATGATTGACGAAAAAGGAGATAGAGCGTATTTAGAGGCTTCTAATGAATTAAATAAGGCCTTGTATGAAAGACATGGTTTTGTAGAAATTGGAAGAGTGCAATTTGAGGATTCTCCGCCAGCATTTCCAATGATAAGAGAGTCAAATTAATAATCTATTTTTCGCTGTTTTTTAGTAGTTGTCTTCTATAAACAAGAACACCAAACCAGATCAAAAAGGTTAAAACCTCAAAGGTTAAAACCTATCAATGTCCAAAAGAGTGCTTTTCTATCAAAATTTATTTTTCTTTTCATTTAATTTGAAAACTTTTTCCATACCATCTGCCTCATCTAGCGGTTGTTTCTATCTTCGCCCCACATAACCCTTAGGATCACCGCATTGTGGACATGTATGTGCTTTATTTGAAAGCCCATGTCCACAGACATTGCAAGGGCTCATATTAGAATTTTTGCCACATCTCCCGCACCCCCAGTAGTTGTATGCTCTATCACCTAAAAAATACATTATATAACCTGGTTCATAACTTCTTAAGTAGGAAGCAGTAACTTGTTTATTACAATTGTGACACTAAAATTCCATGATTAGACAATATTAGATGAAAACGACAAAGGGGTACAGAAATTAGATATGAAATAAATTCTAATGTAAGTGGGGGTAACCGATTGTATTTGAAATCATTTATATTTTATTTTTTT
>TARA_B100001057_G_scaffold100349_1_pt1 | contig 11136 bp, 6 predicted proteins | sample TARA_B100001057 | Tara Oceans TARA_B100001057 (sample SAMEA2621839) | marine metagenome | biome: marine biome (ENVO:00000447); feature: surface water layer (ENVO:00002042); material: "saline water (ENVO:00002010), including plankton (ENVO:xxxxxxxx)" | depth 5 m | reverse complement strand
AGAGCACAAGGTGGGCTGAGATTTAGGATGTACTTGTTTCCTCGGGGTCAACTTTTCTTTGACTTGGTAAACTCCGGAGTAAGAACGGGTTTTGGCGATGAAGTATTCCGTATTGGTGCCGTTAAATTCGGCGCTGATGGCTCGGCATCCGAGCGAACTATGGCAATGAGCACGCCTTTCGAGGGTAGGCCCAACGATTATGGGATTTTGACGATGGACCAACAGGAAATCCATGAGGCTGTTGAAAATGCTCATCGAAACGACTTCCAGATAGGCATTCATGCCAACGGGGATGTGGCGATTGACATGGTATTAAATGCTTATGAGCGGGTGCAATCTCTCTGGCCACGCGCTGATCCTAGGCATCGTCTTGAGCACTGCTCGCTGGTGAATCCTGAACTTCTCCAACGCATAAAAACTACGGGCTCAATCCCTACTCCTTTCTACACCTATGTTCATTATCACGGCAACAAGTGGGTTTACTATGGGGAGGAAAAGATGAAGTGGATGTTCGCTCATAAATCCTTTCTTGATTACGGCATTCCGGTTGCTCCCGCTTCAGATTATACGCCAGGTCCGTATGAGCCCCTGATGGGAATTCAAAGCATGGTTACAAGAAAAGATTGGATGGGTAGAGTATGGGGAGCTAATCAGAAGGTGACCGTGGATGAAGCTTTGAGAATTTGCACTATCAACGGCGCCTACGCCTCTTTTGAAGAAAGCATTAAGGGTAGCATTACCCCCGGTAAGTTGGCCGACTTCGTGATCTTAGCGGAAGCACCACATGATGTAGATCCAGATCAGATTAAGAATATTGAAATAGTTCGGACAGTGGTAGGCGGCCAGACAATGTTCGGTGTTTAGAAAGTCGTGCTCCGAATCAAATGTAAAGAAGAGGGCCGATTCGTTGGGCGCTCAACCTTTAACATGCCGTGTTCTCGCAGTATTCGACGAAGAGAGTGAAATCCACTTTACCAGTGGGTGATACAGAAAAGCTGGACGTGTACTTTTCTGTATCATATTTTCGCTACTAATATGAGCGACTGTATATATAGAAGGCTATTTTTCACGTCCATTTATTAAAAAACTTGCATTTCTGCGCAGATTAATAAGTTGGAATAAGTTGAGACTGCGGCCGTGGCAGTGATCAAACTGCACACTAAGTATCCAAATACGGGGATGTGCAGAGAAGATGCAATTAAAGGGATAATTACTTGCCGGAGACCAGCACTGTCATCGACATGTAGCCTTGCGAAAAATTAATAAAACCTGCGGAAGACTGGTTGGTTTATATCGGTTCACTAGCTTTAACGTTGCCAAAATCACTATTAAATGAAGATAGCGTTTATTTCGGAAAGTTTATATTTGTTGACATCATGCAGAGAAAAGTGGCTCTTCGTATAAACATAAAGCGCCCCTGCCTTAACTAATAGAAACCCCACACCAGGTACACAGGAGATATCATCTGCAGATGTGCATTATTAACTTGAAACTGAGATTGCTTGCGCCGACCACAAGCTTTGATAAATCGGCACGCTTATTGCTCAAGAATTCAGACAAGCTAAACTAGAGTATCCCGACTAGCTATGCACTGAAAATAATTCGCTTTTCGCTCTATAATAGGGTCGAAAGCGCGATGAGTTCAGCTCGTCAGCTATCAACGATTTGTAGACGCAGTGCGCTTTACAGAGGTTGCACTATAAAAGTGCAACAATAAAGCCAAGACATAATAGTTCGAACTAACCGGCTACGAGCTGTAACCGACTCCACTTCCTGCAAGCCATTTTTAAGGTATGAGTATGATCCACACCAAAAATCGTCGCCCAGTTGCGGCTTTAATGACATTTTTTATCGCTTTGGCTAGTTCAATACCAGCTTATTCTCAAGAAAGCAGAATCGAAGAAATCATGGTGGTGGCCGAGAAAAGAGACGAAAGTCTACAAGACATCTCTCAAGCTATCACAGCGATTACAGAACTCGATTTGGAGACGCGAAATATCAGCTCTTTCGTTGACCTTAGTGCATTAGCACCCGGTTTGACTGTTTCAAAAAACGAGGGCTTCAAAACTGTCGTTTCCATCCGAGGCGTCGGTAATGAGACAAATCAGAATGCAGTCGCTGCTCCTTCCGTCGCTTACCACATGGACGGAATCTTTATTGCCTCACCTTTTTCTCTTCAATCTGATTTTATAGACGTTGAGAGGATTGAGGTTTTGAGGGGACCTCAAGGAACATTGTTCGGGCAGAATTCTACTGGAGGCGCGATCAACGTAATTAGCAAGGCACCTTCTTTTGATTCTCTTGAGGGCAAGGCAGATATTACAGTCGGGAACTATGGGCTGACAAAAACCCGTGCGTCCATAAATCTTCCCCTATCAAACCGACTTGCATCAAGAACTTCTATTTCTCTAACCTCGCGAGAAGGCTTCAGCGAAAACGTCTTCAACGGTCAAGAATTAGACGATGCAGATCACACAAGCTTCCGGACGGACTGGCTTCTTGAGCTAAACGATTCATCAAGTCTTAGAGTATTTGGTCAGTATTTTGACGCTGACAATAATGGAGCTGCGATGAAGGGATTTTTCGATACGACTCCAGACAGAAGGAAGCTCTCTCAAAACACGCTGTCCAAGTATCAACTCCAGTCTAAGATTGTCGGTGGTATTGGAGAATTCGATATGGGCTACGCGACTTTGAAGGCCCTTGCAAGCTGGCAGAAAGACGAAATTTATGTTGTCAGGGACAACGATCGGCATAATTTATTTCACGACCCTTCTTCGGTCTCTTCTGCGGCTCCGTTTTATGTCGGAGTTGAGTTCAATCCTGAGAGCCAGATCCAAGAAACGACAACATTCGAAATCAATATGATTTCGAATGAGCCCCTTAACGGAGTTTTCGATTGGATCATAGGTGCGTTTTACATGGACCAAGAAATCGAAGGCCACATCAGGGAATTTCTGGACGATAACTTCAACGGAGTCTATGACGGAACATTTACTGATCCTTTTTTCAATACTAGCTATTCCAGCATGTTCCCTTCCTCAATGATTCCTGCAGGACTTGCCCCCGGTCAGATTCCTGGCGGAGCTGGAGATTGGGGGTTTATGTCCGATAACTATCCAACTCGCGAATCATATTCAGTTTACGGACAATCGACCTTTAACGCTTCAGACATGTTGCGACTTATTGCAGGTCTTCGGTATACAAACGATTCAGTGGAAAGTTATGTAAACAATTTTTTTGGAGGACAGATCGGTAATTTAGAAAAAACATCGAAGAAAACTACTGGCCGACTAGCTTTTGAATACGACCTTGGAATGGATTCTATGGTTTACGCCTCTTACACATTGGGATTCAAGCCCGGTGGAAGTAACCTTACCTACGGTTACACGGAAGCTGAGGATGCAGCAATGGGCAATGCTATTGCACCCCCTCTTGTGTTCCCAGTTTTCGAAAGTGAATCTGTTACTGCGTACGAGGTTGGACTTAAATCTGATTTTGCCGATGGTAGAGTACGAGCAAATGTTGCTGCATTCTTCTATCAATATGATGATCTGCAATTTCAGGCGACCGATCCGGATGTTTTTAGGGGCGGTGTAGCGAATATTCCTGAATCTGTAATGAAAGGTGTTGAAGCTGAAATTATTGGCATTCTTTCTGATGAGCTGACACTAGACTTTAAAGCTGCAGTACTGGATTCTGAGGTAACTCAGGATTTTGAAACACTGGACAACGTTAAGGCGAACTCTTCTATACCGGCCCCTCCTTGGTGCAGCCCCGTTGGATATTTAGGTTTTTGCTACGAAGACCTGCGTTACTCAAACAGAGAGAACGTAAAAGGGAATGAGCTCGCTAAAAGTCCAGATCTGACTGCGAGTCTCCGACTCCAGCATCAGACGAGTCTGTCAACAGGTCACACGCTCACGAGCACAATTGACTATGTTTATCGCGGTGCTTTCCAACAGCGTGTAATCAATCATCCATTGATCGACACAGTGGAGGACTACAATCTTCTCAACTTAACAGCGGGCATTGATTCTAGTTCTGGGTCATGGGGGTTCGACGTCATGCTGTATAACTTGACAGACGAAGATGGAATCAATTCCGCTATGACTGATGTGTTTGGAGTTAATGCGACCGGCATAGAACTAATTCCTCCACGCCAAATAATGGGGAGGCTCAGCTACTCATTTTGATAAATGATTTCGGCTCATCACCCTCTCGGATTGGTGGAACGGTATGCGATCATCTTTTTACTGGTGCGATTTAGATAAAGATTAATTTTAGGGCGAATAGGGCAGACAGTGCCCATGCTACATAGGAAACTTCCTGTGATTTCCCGGTGAAAGTCTTTATGACCGCAAAACTTATAAAGCCGATTGCGATCCCATCCGCAATTGAAAACGACATGGGGATCATGACGACTGTGATTAAAGCGGGTATCAGTTCTGTTTGATCGTGCCAGTCTAAATTCTGCAAGCCACTCAGCATGATCATCGCGACGTAAATTAAGGCGCCTGCTGTCGCGTATGGCGGAACCATGCTGGCTAGAGGCGAAACAAAAATTGTAAGGCAGAAAAATAAAGCGGTGAAAACAGCAGTGAGGCCTGTCCTGCCGCCGGCTGAAACCCCAGCAGAGCTTTCAACGTAACTTGTTACTGGGGCACAACCTACTATAGTACCCAACATACTTGAAATACTGTCGGTTTTTAGGGCTGCATTGATATTAGTTATATTATTACTTTCATCATTTAGTTTTGCGCTGTCAGCTACTGCGAAAAGAGTTCCAGCTGTGTCAAAAAGATTAACAAACAGGAAGGCAAGTACCACAGTAACCATACCAACATTCATTGCACCCAAGATATCTAGCTCGAGCAATATTGGTGTTAATGGTGGGGGTTGTGAGATCAATCCGTAGTAATCGACCTTGCCGAGTACGATCGCTAGGCCAGTAATACTCGCGATGCCTAAAATAATTGCGCCAGGGATGCGCCTTATTGAAAGAACGGTTATCAATATAAAACCCAAGAGCCCGAGAAATGTTTCAGCACTGGCAAGGTCTCCTAAAGACACATAACTTGCACTGTCAGCAACTACAATACCGCTGTTTTTTAGGCCAATGAATCCTATGAAAAGTCCTATACCGGCAGCGATTGCAAATCTGAGATTCCTTGGTATGCTCGCAAGTACCAACTTTCTCAGCGGCGTAAGGCTGATTGCGATAAAAAGTATGCTGGATAAAAAAACGGCACCGAGAGCAACTTGCCAGCTATAGCCAAGCTCCCCGACCACTGTATAAGTGAAGAATGCGCTTAACCCCACGCCTGGGGCCAAAGCAACTGGCCAATTGGCGACAACCCCCATTGCAAAGGAAGCAGTCGCCGCTGCTACGCAAGTTGCAGTGAAACTTGCGTCATAATCCATGCCAGCCTGTGCCATCATTTCTGGGTTTACCACTACAATGTAGGCCATTGTAATGTATGTGGTTAGTCCAGCAATGCATTCTCGAGGGATGGAGGTTTGCCTCATATCGATCTCAAAGAAGTTGATCAATGCCTGTTTCATGAACGATATACTAGCATCTATTCTGTATATGTTGGCGTTAGCAAGAATGGCTCCTGAAGGTGATTATTTCGAAATGTCGAGCATTTGGAGTCAGGCTTTCAATAATTTATATCGCTTACGCAGAGCTGGGCACAGTATTTTTGCTTTCAAGCTTTGACAGTAGTCATGCTCGGCCGTAAATCGGCTGTTGTTTATGGTTTGGATGGTTGTCTTCAGCCAATCAGAATTGGTGTGAAGGTACTTTTCTTCCGATGGAGCATGGCGAGATTGGGCATTTTTGACTATTTTAATTTGACTGACTATATTGAATAAAAAGACCTTTGGGGGATCGGATGCGAAAACTTTTAGTTTTGTTTTTTATCTTAACGCATGCAGGAACGACCGCTCAAAGTTATATGCCCATTTGGGATGTTGCAGAGGAGGAGCTACTCAATCATTTCAGAGAGCTTTTGCAGTTTGATACTAGCGACCCTCCCGGGCGGGAGTTACCAGCTGCTCAATATATATACGATATTTTAAAAGCTGAGGGCATATCAGTAGAGATGCTTTCGACGGATAGTGAGCGTCCAAATGTCGTTGCAAGGATCAAAGGTGACGGAAGCCAAGAGCCACTATTGATCATGGCTCATACAGATGTGGTAAATGTGGATCCGAGCAAATGGAAGTTTCCCCCTTTCAGTGCGACAGTTGACGGAGGCTACGTTTACGGTCGTGGTGCTGTTGACGATAAAGATAATCTTGCTGTGGGGCTCATGACAATGCTTGAGCTTAATCGTCAGAAGGTCCCGTTGGCTCGAGACGTTATATTTCTGGCAGAGTCCGGGGAGGAAGGGGCAACTGAATATGGCATTGAATTCATGGTCAACAATCATTTCGATCAGATTGATGCAGAATTCTGTTTGGCTGAGGGTGGCAGCGTATCGCGTGTCAATCGTGAAGTAGTTTATGCCGGTGTCCAGACCGTTGAGAAATTGCCGTATCGACTTGAATTAGTTGCAACTGGCGTTGCAGGGCATGGCTCGGTGCCTTTGCAGAGCAATTCAGTAGTACGTCTTGCAAAGGCGATTTCAGCCATTGCAGACTGGCGATCACCTATTCGATTGAACGAGACTACTTTCACTTACTTTGAGAGGCTTGCCTCAATATCCCCTCCCGATGCTGGTGAGCGGTATCTCGCAGTGCTTGATTCAGGGCGTGCAAGTGAGGCTGATGAGTATTTCCTCGCCTACGAGCCACGTCACGCCTCCATGCTTCGATCATCACTGTCCCCGACGATTTTTGATGCCGGATATCGTATCAACGTGATTCCTTCAGAATCTGCGGCATCAATAGACTTCCGTGCGTTGCCAGATGAAAACATTGAGGATTATTTGGAACAGATTCGAGGGGTTATTGGCGACGACTCGATCAATGTCAGTCTTGGGCAGCGCAATACAAGACCTCCCGGGCAAGCAAGCATCAACACAAAGGCATTTGCAGCGATTGAGGAAGGATTAAGAACTCATTATGGAGTTATTACCCTGCCGACTATGTCTACTGGCGCAACTGACATGGCCTATCTGCGAGCTCGAGGGGTGCAGTGCTACGGCATTGGTCCCGCAATTGACCGTGAGGATGCGGCTCTAGGATTTGGCGCCCACAGCGACCAGGAACGAATACTTATTAGTGAATTAAATCGTTTTTTACGATTCCACTGGGATGTTGTAGTAGATTTGGCCGCGTCGAAGTAGCTTCTGCCCAATATTTTCAGAAGCAAGCAAGCCGAGCGGTTCAAATCCTGACGTTAAAAGCTGTCTATAAAGGATGGCCTTTGAGGAATTCCACAATCGTGGCAGCAGTCTCTGTTGGTTTTTCAAGGCCAATAGCATGGCCCGCGTTGGGAACTATCACAAGCCTCAGCCTTTCGCCGTGTTCCGCTTTCATGAGATGGCCATTTTCGATTGGGGCGGTCAGGTCATCCTCGCCCATGACCATTAACAAAGGACCTTTCCCCCCATCGACCCACTCTTCAAGTGGGGTATTACGGTTGGCATTCTGCTGCGCAGCGCGTGCTGCTGGCCAGTAACTGAGAGTTTTTACGTAGTCCTCAACTATCTTTTCGTCTGTTGAGGGAGAAAAGAGTGTCCGTCTTGCTAACCCCTTTTTTTCATTGAAGGTCAGGCTTTTGTCTCCCAACAGACTCCCAAGTTCTCCTGGTTTTGTTAAAGCGGGCACGATGCCGCCGGCAGCTATCAGTGTGACACTTGCGACCCTCTCTGGATAGTCGGTGGCAAGCATGCGTGAGGTGCGGTTGCCAAACGCCCATCCAACCATATGAAAGCGGCGCGCGCCAAAGTGGTCCGCGACGGAAATTACGTCATCTGCCAGATCATGAAGTGTAAGGCCTTCCAGCTGGCCTGTACTACCCATAATACCGCGCTGATTGATTACAACGATGCGGTATCCAGCCTCGGCTAGCAGTGGTCCAATACGTTTGTATCTTGAGAAGTCTCCGCCAGAGCCTGGCAGGGCCAGAATTAATTCTGGGCTCTCTGAGTCGGGCGTCCACTCCACCACCATAAGTTTGGCGTGACCAATGTTTATGGCGTAGTGCGATTCATCTTGGGCGATTGCAAGGTTTTGAGTATTGCAAAGGATGCTGATCAAAAAAACGAAGAACCAAACTTTTACGCCAGTGGGTGCAATTGCAAAAATATTTAAGAGATTTGGTTGGGTGAGCAAAATCATAAGAATCTTTGTGCAGCTTGTCTGTTCCTAAATGCCCAACATTAACCCGGTCAAGACCTATTTTCCAGTCTTGGAGTACAGTGAGCTGTAGCTGCTTAAACAACTTACTCTGCCTGTAATGACTTGGATGTGCTCAGTTTGCTGCACAGCCAACGCGATCTGCTGCGACTGTCTCACTTTGGGGCCAACGAGGCACAATGAGGCGATAACTACCTGCATGGTAACAAGCTATATCCAAACGATTAGGCTTACCTTTTTAGTTGGGAAAAACTCGATTCATCCGTATTCTCTGGGCAACGGCTTGATTCTCGTGATTGTCATCAAGTGCTGCTCAGACCACTATCTCAACGGCTATGGGCATTTCAGTATGCCCGAGAAAAGTTGTCTTCAAATTAAATTGCCTAACCTGCATTCCAGTTGAGTTGCTACGTATGGTTGGCTTTTTACTCACAATGTGTCATTTCCATTGATTCGCATTAATTTCTGCACGTGTGTATGCTAACTCTCTGTATTATTTACACTTCGAGGCGCATAAGTGGAATTGAAAATGACGATTGAAAAACCGACAGGCCTAGCTAGCTGTATCGCACTATTGGTATCAACGGCTCTGATGTTTCTCTCAATTTCCGCTAGTGGTTATACAGAATATCGCGTCGACCTATCCGAGCGTGATGTGCAGCAGGTCAACATCGAAGTGCGATTTAATGGTGTTACTGGAAAAACGCTCGACTTCCATCTTCCGACATGGCGCTCTGGTCAGTACTTGGTTATTGACCCCGTCGGAACGATGTCGGGCATCGAGGTGATTGACGGAAATGGCTCTGCTTTGGACTTCAGGCAGACTGCTAAGTCTTCCTGGCGAGTTGAGCGACCCACAGGGGTGGCTGATGACGTTGTCGTGCGCTACCGTATTTATGCGGACAGTCTTAATGATCGAACAAGGCACGTGGATTCGGAGCACGCATTTCTGAATCCAGCAGCTGTTTTCATCTACGCTGACGGCCACCGCGAAGAGCCGATTGAAGTCGATATAGAGCTGCCAGAGGGTTGGCAGGCTGCGAGCGGAATGGAGCAGCCAAATAGGGGTTTCTTCATTGCGCCTCATTATGATCGATTAGTTGACTCGCCTATCGAAGTTGGCACATTTGATATGGTCACATTCGAAGCGGCAGGCATGACCATTGACTACTTGATTGAAGGCACTTGGGATGGCAACGAGGAGCGTTTGGTACAAGATATCGGAGCTCTTGTCGAAGCCACTACCAAGGTGTTTGCAACAGCTCGGCGTGGTTTACCAACCGATCGCTATTTATTCTTGCTTAACAGCAAGTCTGGTCTTGGCGGTGGGACTGAGTACTACAATAGCACAGTAGTTCATACGGATCCGCGAGCATTTTGGGACGAGGAGCGCTGGAAACGCTTTCTAGGGCTGATGGCTCATGAATTTTTCCACACTTGGAACGTTAAGCGCTTTCGCCCAGCGGCTATAGATACTTACGATTATCTCGACATCAACTATACTGAAATGCTCTGGGTCGCAGAGGGTTTGACCAGTTATTACGATGAGATTCTTCCGGTGAGGGCAGGCTTAGTTTCTATATCGGACTATCGCGAGCAGCTTGCTAATACCATTGACAGCGTCTTGGACAATCCTGGATATCGTCATGACACCCTCGCCCGAGCAAGTTTCGAAGCTTGGACAAAAGGTTATCACCGTGGTTCGGATCGTTCCGCAGACAAACCTAATCGCACAGTATCTTTCTACAGTCAGGGTGGTCTACTTGGCCTGGTGCTCGATCTCGAGATCCGTCGTGCCAGTGATGGTGAGCGGAGTTTAGATTCGGTGATGTCAGCTCTTTACGACGACTTTCCGCTTGGTGCCGGTGGATATACATATGATGATTTTCGCGATCGTCTGGCATCGGTGGGAGGTGAGAACCTAGCCGAGCGCCTTGATGGCTGGGTCTACGATATATCCCCTTTACCAGTGTCTGACGCGCTAGGTGCAGTCGGCTGGCTTCTTGATCGCGAAGACACTTCGGATGACCCGATACAAGTTTCGCTGGGGCTTGCTTTGCGTGGGAATCCGCCAATAGTGAGGAGCGCTCTTTTAGATGGAGCTGGCTGGAATGCTGGCGTCAATGCTGGAGATGAATTGTTGGCCCTTAATGGTAATCGCATTGGCAGTGTCTTACCCTCATTACTAAGGCGCTACGTTCCAGGTGAACAGATAGAGCTGACGGTTTTTCGTGATAGTAAGTTGAAGACTCTCATTTTGACCTTAGACCCCCTGCTAGCCGCGCATAAAATTGAGCAAGACGAGTCTGCGGATGGGCGAGTCCTTGAATTGCGCAAGGCGTGGCTTGGTGGCTACGAAGAAGAATGAAGAAACATAGCCGGAATCTCGCAAAATAGAGAGGTAATTGAAGAGGGGCTCCGATCCATGTAGCCAACAAATTAGATCCTTAACTTTGGCTAAGAATTGCCCAATAAGTCCTTGTGATTCAAAATGATTGCTTCATGACTTGCGATGTTTATATGCGCAGTTGCGCGGGCAGTTTCTTTCTCGGTTTTTAGCTAAACCGTTAATTAGTAAAACTGGGAATTTAAACTTAGAGGTTTCGGGTGGGGCACCCATTTATTCGTATTTTCTTATGACTTGTTGGAACCGTCTTTGCGATAAACTCCTTCAGCGATACGTTGCACCTCCAGTCCTTCCTCGTATCGATCACGCTCAATTTTGCAGCAACTGATCGGGCATGAGGTCAGTCTCATTCGGCCAGTGTTTTGCATGCGTTTATCTTTATTCATGAACTGGCTTTCGCCAGAGCCATCGCTAGAGCT
>TARA_B100001057_G_scaffold200505_1_pt1 | contig 11137 bp, 12 predicted proteins | sample TARA_B100001057 | Tara Oceans TARA_B100001057 (sample SAMEA2621839) | marine metagenome | biome: marine biome (ENVO:00000447); feature: surface water layer (ENVO:00002042); material: "saline water (ENVO:00002010), including plankton (ENVO:xxxxxxxx)" | depth 5 m | reverse complement strand
GGTCAAATTTTATGTCCATGGGCTAATGCTTTGGGTGCTGAAGTTATAGGAACTGTTGGATCCAAAGCCAAAGAAGAAATTGCAAAAAAAAATGGTTGTCATCATGTGATTAATTACTCAGAAACAGATTTTGTTAAAGAAGTAGAAAAAATTGTTGGTCAAAATTGTATCGACGTTGTCTATGATGGTGTTGGTGTTAAAACTTTCAAGGGTTCGATTGAGACATTAAAAGTAAGAGGCATGATGGTTGCATTTGGAAATGCCTCTGGTTATGTGGATACATTAGATATTAAAAAAGACATTAACGCAAAAGGTTTATTTTTTACTCGTCCGTCAATTGCTCATTATACATTAAAAAGAGAGGAGCTTGTTGAATCAGCAAAAAAAGTTTTTGATGCTATATTAACAAAAAAATTTACAGTTGAAATTTCAAAAAAGTATTCCCTAAAAGATGCTTCTAAAGCTCATAAAGATTTAGAGTCTAGATTATTAACAGGTCCAGCAGTTATCCTTCCTTAATCGATATTTACATCCATATCTGACATATGTAATTTAAGAGCATTTGTCGAAATATGAATTTCTCTTATAAAAAAAAGTATTGAGATAATCATTGATAGACAACAAGAACCAAAAATTACTCTCGCTAAAAATAACCTATCAAGATAAAGACCAAATACAGTTAACATATTGAATAAAAATCCAAATGCCCCAAAAAGAATTGTCCATCTTAAAAGATTTATTCTAGTGCTTAGATTTATAAATTGTTTTTTCCATTCAGGTGGAATGTGTTTTTCATAAACATGTTCATCATGTAATTGCCTAATAAGAATACTTAAAGAATGAAATCTATTACTATAAACTCCCATAAGTAATGGAATAGCTGGAAACATAAGGGCAGTAACTGTGTAATCTATATTCATGCGAATCAATTTGATTATCAATCTTGTCTTTGTTATTTACAAGTAGATTTTATGAACCAAATTAATCTTTTCATTGAATTAATTAGATTAAGAAGACCAATTGGCTATATGCTCTTATTTTGGCCTTGCGCTTGGGGTTTAACAATTTCTTATGATTTTAATTCTGAAAAAATAACCTATGTATTTTATTTATTATTATTTTTTTTTGGCGCGGTTTTAATGAGATCTGCAGGATGTATTATTAATGACATTTCTGACAAAAATTTTGATAAAAAAGTTAAAAGAACAAAAAATAGACCAATTGCTCAAGGAAAGATCTCTGTCAGAAGAGGTCTTGTATACTCTTCAATTCTTTGTTTAATAGCTTTAATTGTTTTATTACAATTTAATAACTTAACAATTATTCTAGCGCTTTTATCTATGCCTTTGGCATTTACTTATCCTTTAATGAAGAGATTTACTTATTGGCCTCAGCTTTTTTTAGGTATTACTTTTAACTATGGAGTTATATTAGGATGGACATCAATTAAAGAGCAAGTCGATATTATTGCAATAATTCTCTATTTTGGAGCCATATTTTGGACACTGGGTTATGACACTATATATGGATTTCAAGATATTAAAGATGATGAAATAATAGGATTAAAATCAACCTCAATTAAATTTAAAAAAAAACCACACATGTTTCTAGCATTATGTTATTCAATATTCTTGATTAGTCTTTTTATTGTTGGTTTTTTTTTAAAGCTTAACAGTTTTTTTTACTTAATATTGATATTGACATTTATTCAAATGTTTTATTTCCAAATAGGAAAATTAAAAATAAAAGATAGCATAAAATGTTTATCAATATTTAAATCTAATAATGTTGTAGGTTTATTGGTTATGATTAGTCTTATAAGTGGTAAAATATAAATGACTAGTGACTTCCAAATATTAAAAAGGCTTTACAATGATTATACAAAAAAATATGTAAAAAAAATTCTACTTGCGCTTTCTTTTTCACTTTTGTTGGCTGCAAGTACCTCGGCGGTTGCATATCTATTAGATCCCGCAATCAAACAACTTTTTATTGAACAAAAAAAAAATTTAATGCTGATTGTTCCAGGTTTAATTTTTTTGGCATTTGCAATCAAAGGTATTTCTTTATATCTCGCAAAAGTTATTATGATTGGTGTTTCTCTTGATGTAACTAGAGATGTACAAGTTGATCTGTTCTCATCAATATTAAATTCTGACACCAAGACTATTGAAAATAAACACACCGGAAAATTTATAACCAATTTATCAAATGATGTAGGAATGATAACAAATCTTATTAGTACAGTAATCTTGAACCTCTTCAAAGATAGCTTTACCCTAATTGGTTTATTGTGTGTAATGTTTTATCAAAATTGGAAATTATCCTTATTTGCAATGATAATGATACCTATTGCGTCTTTTGCTGCAAAAACACTAGGTAAAAGAATTGGTAAAGTTACTACTCAACAAATGCATCGAGCTGGAATACTGAATTCATATATTATGGAGATTTTAAAAAATCATAAGCTAGCTAAAATTTTTCAAAGAGAAGATTATGAACAAGAAAGAGCAAATAGACTCATTGAACAAGTTAAAGAAAATAATAAAAAATTAAATATTGTTTTTGTAAGAGCTTCTCCAATTATGGAAGTATTTACGGGTATTTTGATTGCAATCCTTATCTATTTATCAGCAAAATTAATATCTAAAAACGAACTTGAAATAGGAAATTTTTTCTCTTTTTTAGCTGCAATGATGTTGGCCTATCAACCAATAAGATCTTTAGCTACCCTTAATATTGCTATTCAACAAGGCTTGGCTGGGGCAAGAAATATACTTCCAATAATTGATTATGTTCCAGAAATTCAAGATAAAATTAATTCTAAAGAACTAATTTTTGAAAAAGGTGAAATTAATTTTGAAAAAGTAAATTTTAATTATTCAAATGATGGTTTAAGAATTTTAAATAATATAGACCTAAGTATTCCTGGTAAAAAAATGACTGCATTAGTTGGGCATAGTGGAGCAGGAAAATCAACTATTTTAAATCTGATTCCTAGATTTTACGACTCTAATTCGGGTGATATTAAAATTGACAAACAATCAATTTATGACTCTTCTATTTATTCTTTAAGAAAAAATATATCCTTAGTAAGTCAAGATACTACTTTGTTTGATGATACAATTTATAATAATATAGCTTATGCAAATTTAGATGCTTCTATGTCGGATGTTAGAGAAGCTGCAGATTATTCTTTTGCCAGTGAGTTTATTGAAAAATTGCCAGATAAATATCAAACTATAATAGGTGAAAATGGAATTAAACTTTCTGGAGGCGAGAAACAAAGATTATCCATTGCTAGGGCAATACTTAAAAAAAGTTCAATTATATTATTAGATGAAGCTACTTCATCTCTTGACGCAGAAACTGAAAGTAAAATTCAAAAAGCAATCAATTTTCTTACAAAGGGAAGAACAACTATAGTAATTGCCCATAGACTTTCGACAATATTAAATTCTGATGCAATCTATGTGATAGATAAAGGCCAAGTAATTGACTATGGAAAACATGAAGAGTTATTGAAAAGTTCTCTAACTTATAAAAACTTTTATGAAAAACAATTGAAAAAATCTTAATGTTTTTTTTTTATAAATTTTCTATTAACTTTTTATTAATTTTATCTCCATTAATTATTTTAATTAGGTTTTTAAAAAAAAAAGAGAATTTTATAAGCTTTAAAGAAAAATTTGGTTTCTTCAAAAAAAAAAGACCTCAAGGTAGATTGATATGGTTCCATGGAGCAAGTGTTGGTGAGTTTCAAAGTATAGTTCCATTATTAGAAAAATATGAGAAGTCAAAAAAAATTGATCATATATTAATTACATCAAACACTTTAAGTTCATCAAAAATAATATCAAAAATAAAACTCAAAAAAATTACTCATCAATACTTTCCTATAGATAATAATTTAATTGTAAAAAAATTCATCAATCATTGGAAACCTGCTATGGCTTTATTTATTGATTCAGAAATTTGGCCTAATATGATATTAAATTTAAATAAAGAAAAAATTCCAATTTTACTAATTAATGCAAGACTTACAAAAAAGTCATTTCGAAGATGGAATAAGTTTAAAATTTTTTCGAAATTAATATTCAATAAATTTGATCTTTGCCTATCATCAAACAGAGAAACAGTATTTTTTTTAAAAAAACTGGGTGCTAAAAATATAAAATATTTTGGTAATTTAAAATACTCTCAATCAGAAAATGAAAAAATTGTAATAGATAATCAAATTAGAAATTTCTTTTCAAAAAAAACTGTATGGTGTGCTTCAAGCACTCATGACTCAGAGGAAAAATTTGCTTGTCAAGTTCATCTAAAGTTAAGGAAAAAATATAATGATCTTTTGACTGTAATTATTCCAAGACATATTCATAGAGAGAAAAAAATAAAAGATCAGATTTCTAAATTAGGTTTAAAAATTCACATACATGAGCCTAAAACAAAAATTGACAATGATACTGATATTTATTTAGTAAATTCTTTTGGAAAAACTAAATCATTCTTTACGCTAATAAGAAATATATTTCTTGGTGGATCTTTGATAGATCACGGTGGTCAAAATCCACTGGAGGCAGTAAGATATAATTGCAATATTTTACATGGTCCTAATACATTCAACTTTAACGAAGTTTATACGTTTCTTGAAAAACAAAAAATATCAAAAAAAATATATAACGATAATCAAGCAGTAAGTGTTTTAGATAAACTTTTTAATACTAAAAAAAAAAAAAGAATTAAAAATAAAGTTAAATTAATTGGTGAAAAAATTTTAAAAAAAAATATTTATGAAATTAATCATATATTAAAGAAAACATGATATTCAAAAAACCTGATTTTTGGGATTTACCAAAGCCTACATTAATTTCTTACCTTCTGATGCCATTTTCATTACCAATTGTATTAAGAAATTATTTATCTAAATTTTCAAAAAAAGAAAAATCATTAAAAATCAAAACAATATGCGTGGGAAATATCTACTTGGGTGGCACTGGAAAGACACCATTAACAATAAAATTATACGAAATTTTAAAAAAATTTGGACACAATGTTGCGACTGTGAAAAAGAATTATTCTAATCAAAAAGATGAGCAATTATTATTGAACAAAAAGACTTCTTTAATCATTTCAAAGTCAAGAAAAGATACAATCCTTCTAGATTCAAATCAAAATTACGATTTTCTTATATTTGACGATGGATTACAAGAAATGAGAATTGAGTTTGATTTTAAATTTGTATGTTTTAAATTAAATAACTGGATTGGTAATGGTCAACTTATCCCTGCTGGACCGATGAGAGAAAAGATTCTTAGTTTGAAAAAATTTGATGCAGTATTTTTAAATGGTCAATCAAATAATTTTGGTAAAATTAAAGAACAAATTAAAAATATTAATTCAAATATTAAAATATTCAGAACTTTTTATAAGATATCAAATATTGAAAAATTTAATTTAAATTTTAAATATCTAATATTCTCAGGAATAGGAAATCCATCTGATTTTAAAAATATTTTATTGGAAAATAAATTTAATGTCGCAAAAGAAATGATATTTCCTGATCACTACAAATATAATGATAATAATTTTGAAAAAATTATTAATACTGCAAAAGACGAAAAATTAAAAATCTTAACTACAGAAAAAGATTATATGAAAATTCCCGTAAAATTTAGAGAAAAGATAGACTTTTTATCTATCGACGTAGTCATTAAAAATGAAGACGAATTAGTTAAATTATTGAAAGTATAAAATGAAACTTTTTAAATATTTTTTAGAATTTTTGTTTATTAGTTTTTTGTTAATTATCTTTAAAATAATAGGTATTAAATTTTCAAGAATTATTGCAAGTAAATTATTTTTAATATTCGGTCCTTTTTTTAGATCTAAACAGACAATTGAAAAAAATATATCGATAGCATTTTTAAATAAAAACCAGAAATTTGAAAATGATATTATTAATAGAATGTGGAAAAGTTACGGAAAAATACTTGCCGAATACATGTTTATAAAAAATTTCAGAAAAATTGAGTCAAAAAAAATTTTAGAAATTAAAGGTCAAGAAATTTTAGAAGAAATAAAAATTTCAAATGACCCTGTAATATTTGTGTCTGGTCATTTTGATAATTTTGAATTAATGGCAATGCATATTGAAAAATCAGGGGTAGATTTGGCTGCAATTTATAGGCCACTAAATAATGTTTTTTTGAATCCACTTATGGAAAAAATTAGAAAAAAATATATTTGCCGTAAGCAGATAAAAAAAGGTGTTTCAGGTACCAAAGAAATTTTAAAGTATTTTAAGTCTGGTACCTCAGTGGCTTTAATGATTGATCAAAGAGTTTCTGAAGGTATAAAATCTCTATTTTTTAGCAAAGAGGCTCTTACGACAACTATACCGGCTCAATTTGTTAAAAAATTTAATTGTAAAATTGTACCTATTTATATCGAACGAAAATATGATGAAACCTTTATGTTAGAAATTATGAAGCCAATGAATTTTGGTAATGATCGAACTATTGAAAATATAACCTTAGAATTAAACAAATTATTAGAAAAAATGATTACTAGAAATCCCTATCAATGGATCTGGTCTCATAACAGATGGAAATAATTTAATTATTCTCTCTCTTAGCACTTGCTTCTATATAAGAAAAATATGCCTCTTGTTCCTCAACATTCCAATAAGTTAATTTTTCTATAGGAATTTTCTTTCCTGAAATTGCACAAATTACATGATCTCCATCTTGAATAACTTCAAAATTGTTTGGTAAATATTTTATTTTTGCTAATTTTTTAAACATTTTTAGTTTATATATCATTATATGAAAGTTGGTGTAATAGGAAGTGGTGGGCGCGAACATGCATTATGTTTTTCATTGAAAAATTCAAATAAAATTAAAGAAATTTTTTGTTTTCCGGGAAATGCTGGTACAAATTCAATTGCAACTAATATAGATATTGATGTCAAAGATTTTGAGAAACTAAAAGATTTTATAATACAAAAAGATATAGACTTTGTTGTAATTGGTCCAGAAAAGCCTTTGGTAGATGGGATTGTCGATTATTTAGAAAAATTTAAAATTAAAGTCTTTGGACCAAATAAAATAGCTTCAAAACTGGAAGGTTCAAAGATTTTTACAAAAAAAATTTGTGAAAAATATAAAATACCAACAGCTAAATTTGGAATTTTTTTAAATACCAAAACAGCTTTGTCGTTTCTTAAAAAATGTAATTTTCCTATTGTAATTAAAGCTGATGGCTTGGCTGCAGGTAAAGGGGTTTATATTTCAGAAAATTATACAGAAGCATCAATTGCAGTGAATGAAATATTTGGTGGTAAATTTGGTAAAGCTGAAAATTTGCTCATAGAGGAATTTTTAACGGGGGAAGAAATGAGTTTTTTTATTATTTCTGACGGTAAGAGTTATAAAATGTTTGGAACAGCTCAAGATCATAAAAGAGTTCTTGAAGGAGATAAAGGCAAAAATACAGGGGGAATGGGTGCTTATTCGCCATCAAGATTAGAAACAAATATCTTAAATCTTAAAATAACTAAAAAAATTATTGAACCAACACTTAAAGGTTTGCGAGAACTCGATTGCGAATATAAAGGTTTTTTATACGCAGGTCTTATGATCGTTAATGAAGAACCTTTTCTAATTGAATATAATGTGAGGATGGGAGATCCAGAGTGTCAGACGTTGTTACCTAAATTGAAAACTGATTTTTCAATTATCTTAAGAAAATGCATTGATCAAAAACTTCATGAATTGAATATTGAATGGTACGATGATAAATCAATTTGTATTGTTTTATGTTCTAAAGGTTATCCAGACTCATATAAAAATAATGTTTTGTTAAAATTAGAACAATTAAAATTAAATAAAAACCACTTCATTTTTCACGCAGGTACAAAAATATTAGAGAATAAAATTTTTTCAAATGGTGGAAGAGTTTTAAATGTAGTCACTAGATCAAATGATTTTAAATCAGCTAGAGATGAAACGCTTAAACTTCTTGATGAAATAAACTGGGAAAATGGATTTTATAGAAAAGATATTGGTCATAAGGTCATTCAAGAATGAGGATTATATCAGGATCTTTTAAAGGAAAAAAAATTTTTGAACCTAAAGATAATAAAACTAGACCTCTTAAAGACCTAACTAAAGAGTCGGTTTTTAATATTATTAAACATTCAAATAAATTTAAAATAAATTTTTCAAATTCTTATGTATTAGATTTATTTTCAGGCATAGGTTCTTTTGGAATTGAGTGTTTATCAAGAGGAGTTGCTAAGGTAGTTTTTATCGAAAACTATCAAGGAGTTTTACCCATATTAAGAAAAAATTTACTAAGCTTAGGTTCAATTCAAAATTATGAAATCATTGAGAAAGACATTTACAATGCAAATACTTTTTCAGTATTAGATAATAAATTTGATATAATTTTTTTGGATCCACCATATAAAGATAAAAATTTAGAAAATTTACTGAAAAAATTTGAAGATAAAAAAATACTAAGTGAAAATGGAATAGTTATTTTGCATAGACATAAAAATGAATCAGATAGCTTTCCAGTAAATTTAAAAGTAATTGAAAAAAAAACGTACGGAATTTCAAAAATAATATTTTTGTCGAAATCAAATTAATATTTTTTTTGACTCTTTTTTAATTAATTCAACAGCTGGTTGATCATATGGGTTAACATTCAGGGCCATACCTAAGAGAATTGTTTCTAAAATAAAAAATGTAAATAATTCTCCCAGGGTTTCCTCGTTTCTATTAAAAAGTATCAAACTTCTAAATGGGATATTTTTTTTTTTAAATACTTTTTCAGTAGCTGAAAATTGTGAAAATAAAATATCATTCAAATTTTTATCTTTAAGATAATTATGTGTTTTGAGAATCTGATTACTCTTTATTTTTGTAGATTTTTTTTCTTTAAAAAAATAAAGGGTAAAGAAATTAATCTTTGTACCGTCAAGATAATATTGCATCAAACTGTGATTATCTTGAGGCATTGTAGATATGACTGGAAGAATGCCTTTGCTTTTTTTTCCAAGACTTTCTGCAACTAACTGCTGATACCATTTAAAAAGTTCATCAGATTTTTGATCGTAATTCAAAATTACAGAATTTTTTTTATGTTTAATCAAAGACAAAATACTTGAAACATTTTGAATCAAGGATTTGTTAAATGTTTTATCTTTGATTAAATAATTCAATCTTCTAAATTTCTCTGGTTTGAAACCCATTAATTGTGCTGGCAACATCCCAACTTCTGAAAGAACTGAATACCTTCCACCTATATAATTATTATGACTTATGATCTCAGCTTTTAATTTATTTGCTAAATCTGTTAAGTAACTTTTTTTTTGTTCAGTAATAAATATATTTTTTTCATTTCTATTTATTAATACATTAACATTTGATATTGTTTCTAAAGTATTTCCTGATTTAGAAATAATTAAAGTAAGATTTTTTTTTTTATTTTTTTTAAAATAATTACTTGAAAAATTATCTATGAATTGAAATTTTTTTAATTTTGGTGTTAAAAAACTATAAATTGCTTTAGCACCAAGAATTGAACCCCCCATACCTATTAATCTAAAATTTTCAAACTTATTTAGTTTATTTAAAAGTTTTTTATTGTAAGAGTCTTTATAATTTGAACCTAATGAAGACAAAACTTGATTTGGTGATTTGAATAAATTCTTAAAAATTCTTAAAAATTTTTTTTTATTACCAGTATTTGACTTAAAATTTCTATAAAAGATATTTTTCCTTAACATCAACTCTATTTAATTTTTTCTAAAATGATATCCTCTAAAGAAGATGATTGAGATTGCTTATTTTCTGAGGAGATATTTTCTTTATTTGTGAATAATTTTTTAATTTCATTTTCACTTTTCTCGCCAATTTTTTCCTCGTTAGCTTGAATGGTGATTGGTTTTGGAAGTTTTCCATAATCAGGTGGTACCACCAAAGGACTTTTTTTTTCAACTAAAAATTCATCTGCGGCAGGTTTTTTTTTTATAGTTAACGTATCTTTTACTCCGCTACATGCATACAAAAGTAAAATTAGCCCTATAAATATAACTCTAGTCATTTTTTTTTTTAATAAATTCAGAAAAAATCAATATTAATACACCAGTAGTAATGAATATATCAGCAACATTAAATATAAACCAATGAAAATTCTTATAACTTATATCTATAAAATCTATAACTGAAGAGTAATAAAATCTATCAAATATATTACCAAAGGACCCTCCAATTATAAGTAAAAAACTTATTTTTTCCAATCCTTTTGATCTATAGGCAAACCAAATTACAATCAGGGTAACTAGGATAATTATTAATGTAATCAGGTTGTAGTATAAATTTTGTTCAAAAGATAGCAACCCAAATGCTATCCCATTATTCCACAATAAATTAAAATTAAGAAATGATGTAATAGATATATTTAATTCACCTGACGGCTCAGAAAGTTTTAAAATGATATATTTACTAAAACGATCTAAAGTAAAAACTAAAATTATAATAAAAAAACTAAGTAAGTTTTTTCTTAACATATATTAATTAAATGTTTTTTCACGAATGTCTTGAACATTTACCTTCTTTGATTTTCCAACAAACAGGACATTTGGTACCTTTAGCTCTCTTCGTTTCAACTGTAACTTCATTATCTTTACTTTGATCTATTTCTGCGTTTGAAGTGATGCATAACTCTGCAAAATCAATTTTACTGAAAATTTTAAGTCTTTCTTTGTCTAATTTTATTTTAATTGATGCCTCTAAGCTTGAGCCAATTATTTTTTCAGCCCTTTTTTCCTCTATACTAAGATTGCATATATCTCTTATCTTAATTAAATCTAACCATTTAGAATTTAGATTCTCATTTTTAAAATTAACTGGAAAATTTATAAAATTTTCCAAATGAATACTTTTTTTACTACCTATAATTTTATAAATTTCTTCTGTTGTAAAAGACAAAATTGGTGCAAACCATCTTAATAATGAAGTTAAAATAACTTTTAATAATATTATCGTTGATTGTCTTTTTTTCGAGTCTATTGGATCACAGTACAAACAATCTTTTCTAATATCAAAATAAAATGCTGAAAGATCAA
>TARA_B100001057_G_scaffold362511_1_pt1 | contig 11139 bp, 9 predicted proteins | sample TARA_B100001057 | Tara Oceans TARA_B100001057 (sample SAMEA2621839) | marine metagenome | biome: marine biome (ENVO:00000447); feature: surface water layer (ENVO:00002042); material: "saline water (ENVO:00002010), including plankton (ENVO:xxxxxxxx)" | depth 5 m | reverse complement strand
TAATTCTTGAAATTGACTTTTCCAAAGATCTACTCTTGGAGAACCAGTTAAATAAAATCTTTTGAATTTTTTAAACTTTTTATTAAACTTTTTAAAATCATATTTGCCCCAACAAAAAAAAGCTGAACAATTATTTAAATCAGAAATATCTATTCTTGGTTTGATGAATATATCATCAAAATTACCCTCATTAATTACGCCATGTTCTTGATCAATGCTTGTAATTATAAAATTTTTTTTTACTAATTCATTATGAAAATTAGATTTTTCCTTACCATGAGTAAGACTTTTTGTGTGAAATATGCCCTCACTAATTAAATTTTTTTCTATTATTTTGTTAAAAACTTTATTTTTACCTATGTAAATATCAAAGTTTTTTTTCGCAGCAAAAATTGATAATAAAAGATTACTTAAAAACTCTCTTTTATAAAATTCATAATAAATATAAATATTTTTTTTTTTCACTTTATTGTTTGTTAAAAATGAATTTATTAATTTTATTCATTTAAAATAAGATTTCGTTATTATATAATTTAAATAATCTTAATATCAATAACTAGTTTATTTTATATGGTAAAAAAAAAAAAATATTATTATTTGGCGGCAGTGGTTTATTGGGGCTTAACTTTATTAAAAAATATAACAAAAATTACGAAATAATTGCTACTTATTATTCTAATAGACCTGTGACGTTTAGAAATAAGAATATCAAATTTATTAAGTTAAATCTTAGAGACCCCCTATCGAAAATAATTTTAAAATTAAAAACTTATAAACCAGAATACGTTTTAAATTTTTCAGGCATATCTGAAACGGATATATGTGAAAAAGAAAAAGAAAAATGTAAAGAAATTGTATATTATGGATTACAAAAAATTTCTAAAATAGCTAAAAAATTTAATAGCTTAATTTTACATATATCAACCGACACTGTTTACAATAAAAAAAATAAATCAAATACCGAAAATTCAAATTTAAAGGGCCAAAACTATTATTCTAAACTTAAAATTAAATGTGAAAAGTATATATTAAATAATCATTCAAAATACATTATTATTAGAACTCGTTTTTTTGGTTATTCAATAACAAAGAAAAATTTTTTTGAACAAATTTTATTAAGTGCAAAAAAAAATAAAAAAATAAATTGCTTTAAAAATATATATAATAATCCAATAAGCGTTCTTAATTTATCAGAAATAATTGATAAACTTATTGAAAATAATATTAAAGGAACTTTTAACATAAGTTCAGATAAAAAAATTTCAAGATATAATTTTGCTAAACTAGTTTGTAAAATATTTGAAATTAAAGAAAAAAAAATAATTAATGGAGTTAATTATTCCCCAACTAAAAAAAAAATAAAAAAACCTCAAAATTCAACCCTTTCTAATAAGAAAATAAAAAAATATAAATTTGTTAAAATAGAAAATTTAACTAAAAGTCTAATAAAACTAAAAAATGAAAAAAAATACTATCGCTATAGTTCCAGCTTTTAACGAGGAGAAAACTATAGGAAAAGTTATTAAAAATTTATTGAATTATGTTAATGAAGTTATAGTTGTAAGTGATTGTTCATCTGATAATACACTTAAAATTTCAAAAAAATTTAATGCTTTAGTCTTAAATAATAAATTTAATATGGGACCTGACTATTCCATTGAAAAAGGAATAAAATTAGCATTAAAATTAAATTATAAATATATTTTAACCTTTGACGCGGATGATCAACATCCCTATGAGAAAATCCCGACATTTTTAAAAAAATTAGAAAAAAATGAGGCTGATATTATAATTGGACAGAGAAAAGTATTTCCAAGATTTGCTGAATATTTTTATTCATTTTATGCAAAATCTAAAATAGGAGTGCCCGATCCAATAAATGGATTTAAAGCAATTAGGTCAGATGTAATTAAAAAAATTGGGTATTTTGATAATATTGATAGTTTAACATCTCAAGTATTATTTAATGCTTATAAAGTTGGTTATAAATTAGAAAATGTTAAAATAAATGTTAAAGATAGAAAAGACAAACCGAGAATAGGTGGTATGTTTAAATCAAATTTTAAAATTCTAAAAAGTCTAATTAAAATAATGTTAATCAAATAAAAATATGAAAATTAAAATAGGAAATAAACTCGTTGGAGATGGAGAACCTTTTTATTCGATAGCTGAAATTGGATCAAACTTTGATAATTCAATTAAAAAAGCTTATAAACTCATTGATTTAGCTAAAGCTTCAGGTGCAGATGCAGTAAAGTTTCAATCATTTAAAGCTTCTACCTTAGTAAATGACAATTGCTTTAAAAAACTTAAAATAGGTTACCAAGCAAAATGGAAGAAATCAGTTTTTGATGTTTATAAAAGTGCAGAGTTTCCAAAGAAATTTCATAAAAGAGTTTTCAATTATTGTAAGAAAAAAAAAATCGAATTTTTTTCAGCACCCTACGATAGAGAGTCAGTTGATTATTTAGAAAAACTTGGAGTAAACGTGTATAAAATTGGTTCTGGGGACATTACCTGGCTCGAAAATATTGAGTATATAGCAAAGAAAAAAAAACCAATTATATTAGCAACAGGTGCAAGTTCCCTCAAGCAAGTAGAGAATGCCGTAAAGATTATAAAAAAAACTGGTAACAATAAAATCATATTGATGCAGTGCGTAACAAATTATCCAGCGACATTTGAGAGCATAAATTTAGAAGTCCTAAGAATGTTTAGAAAAAAATTTAATTGTTTAGTTGGTTATTCAGATCACACACCTGGGGATACTGTGGCTGTTGGTACAGTTGCTTTAAATGGATGTATGATTGAAAAACATTTTACAGATAATAAAAAATTACCTGGACCAGATCATGGATTTGCAATGGATCCTAAAGATTTTAAAAAAATGGTTTATAAAATTAAACATATGGAAAAAATTTTGGGTAGACCTAAAAAAGAAATTTATCCTGAAGAACGAAATCAATATGTTTCAATGAAACGGGGAATTAAATCATCCACAAAACTTAAAAAAGGCACAAAACTTTTGAGAAAGCATTTAAAAGTTTTAAGACCATGTTTGCCTCAAGATATTCCAGCCGATAAATTAAAAAAAATAATAGGAAAGAAGATAAAAGTTAATATAAGTGCTAATAAAGCTATTAAGAAAAATATGGTATAGTAAATAAAATAATAGGGAAGTTTATTATTTTTTTTTCATTCCTAAAAATATAAACTCAGCTTTTTTCCAGTCTGAATAATCATCTATATCCACTGCTCTAAATTTTGGTATTTCGTAACCAACTGCATTATTATGTATGGATCTAGAATTTAACCAAGTCAACCTTTTACCCCAATAAAATTGACCAGCATCATGATATTTTTTTTTAAAATTTTGAGTATTTTTATTCGCATTTTCTTTATTTATAAAATTTATATTTTTTTTCTTCCCTGCAAGATAAAAAGCTCTTTCAAGTGGATGAGGATATTCACAGACAGGGAAAATAAATTTTTTTTTTATTTTTTTTATTTTATTAAAAGTTTTTTTTAAGTCGCTTGTTTGTAGCAAAGGATTACAAGGATAGATACAACAAACAAATTTAAATTCTTTATTATTATGTTTTGAAATAGTGTCTTTTATAACTGAGAGCGTGGTCGCTTTATTATTAGCTAATTTTTTATCTCTATTTAAGATCAAGTCAAACCCAATTTTTTTTCCTATATTTCTTATTTTAACACTGTCAGTTGTTAGGATTATCTTATCAAAAAGACCTGATTTTTTAATTATATTAAATGTTCTTTGCAAAATAGGTTTACCAAAAAAAAATTTAATGTTTTTATTTTTTAATCTTTTGCTGCCCCCACGTGCAGGTACTATGGCTAGGGTTTTCATATATATTCGTTCAATTTTAAAAAAATTATTTATGCCCTACAATTCTAATAATTACAAAGAAATTTTATTTTATTATTTGTTATTATTAAATCTTGTACACATTTAAATAATCTTTTTGTTTTTTTTATGGTAAGAAATTATTAAATGAAACTAAACTATCGTCCAGAAATAGATGGTCTTCGAGCAATCGCTGTAGGTGCTGTAATTCTTTATCATGCACAAATTAATATACTTGGTTATCAACCCTTTAAAGGTGGTTTCATAGGGGTAGATATATTTTTTGTTATTTCAGGCTATTTAATAAGTTCAATTATTTTAAAGGAATTGAAAATGAAAGGAACATTTTCCTTTAAATACTTTTATGAAAGAAGAATAAGACGGATACTCCCAGTGTTATTAGTAGTAATGCTAACAACTCTGCCATTTGCATGGATTTATTTTTTGCCAAATGATTTTATAGATTTTTCAAAGTCAGTTCTATATTCACTTGGATTTAGTTCAAATCTCCATTTTCATTATTCAAGTCAAATATACGGAGCTACTGATGGATTATTAAAACCTTTCCTTCATACTTGGTCGTTATCAGTTGAAGAGCAATATTATATTATTTTTCCAATAATTTTAATAATCACATTTAAATATTTTAAAAAATATATACTTAATATATTGATAATTGGATTTGTAATTAGTCTTGGATTTGCGGAATGGACTAGTAGAAATTATCAATCGGTTTCTTTTTATTTCCTTCATACAAGAATGTGGGAATTGTTAGCAGGGTCAATTTTATCTTATTTAGAAATTATAAAGGGCTATAAAAACAGAAATCAAACTTTAAATCTTATATTACCATTTGTTGGATTGTTAATAATTATTCATTCTATCATATTTTTTAATGATAAAATGTTACATCCTTCTTTTTATACACTATCACCTATTCTCGGGGTTTGTTTAATTATTTGGTTTGCTCACAAAAATGAAATCATTACAAAAATTCTTTCAACAAAATTATTTGTTGGGGTAGGCCTAATTTCTTATTCTTTATATCTTTGGCATTATCCAATTTTCTCATTTGTAAGATATTATAATTTATATTTCAAAAATTATGAAGAAGTCACTCCTTTGATATCAAAAATTTTTTTTATTTTACTAATTATTTTTCTATCAATTATAACTTTCTTTTTTATAGAAAAAAAATTTAGGAATAAAAAATTCAAATTTAGCAAAATAATTTTGATTTCAAGTTCCTGCTTTGTGTTATTACTTATTTTGAATTCTTTTGTGATTTTTACAGATGGATATAAAAATCGATTTCATCCTTTCATTTATAAGTATGAGGGTGAACGAATAAATTTTAAAAAAAATTATGACTTCAATGAATTCAATTATAGGAAAAATGTTATTATAATTGGAGACTCATATAGTGATGATTTATTGAGAACCTTTTTTTATAACGATAAATTACAAAAAGAATATTATTTTTATGTAGGATTGGCAGATAATAGAGAAAATTTTCAATTGAAGTGCTTGAAAGGTTTCTTAAAAAAAAATACGAGTCTTTGTAATAAACAAACCTTTAACAATTTTGAGAAACAATTTGAAAAATCCAATTATATCATTTTTGCAGTTCAAGATAATTCCTTTTATTTAAAACCTAAATTTATAGATACTATAAAATTGTTAGAAGAAAATGATAGAAATTTTATTGTTTTTTTAAATGACTTAGGAGATGCTCGTATTTTAGATAGGTATATTCTACAGAAAAAAAGAGTTCCTGTTGATAATGAATTGACGAATTTAGAAAAAAAATTTTTTGCAAATTCAAAAAAATTACAGAAGAATGAAATTCAGTTTATAGAAAATAAGTTTAAAACTTATGACATAAATTTTTTATTTCGCTCAGAGCTTTTTTGTAGTTACAGTGAAGAAACTTGTTCATTAATAAAAAAAAACAATAAAATTTATTCAGATAGTGGCCATCTTACAAATAATGGGGCAAAATTTTTCTCTGATGAGATTAAAACAATTCTAGATAGAATAAAAAATTAATTTATCCTTTTGCTTGAATTTGAAAATTTATTGATTTACGAACAATATTTTTTGGACAGTCGATTAATCTAAAGCCGTGATAAAAGTCTTCACATTGATTATATATAACAAGTGAATTTTTAATTGTAGAAGGTATAAAAATTGGTAATTCGAATTCATTATCTTTATAAAAACCTGTACCACCACCTAAAATAGGATTTTCATCAAAGCCATTAAGGAAATAAATAAAATTATAATTTTTTTTATCTTCAGTGTTCCTAATTATACCATCAATATGTGGAATTAAATATGAACCTTGCGGAGCCATTGCTGAACTAATGGCTCTAATTTCATATTCTTTATCTTCAAATTTTACCAAATTTTGATAAAATTTTTTAAACTCGTTTGAAAGCATGAATTCAAAATATAATCTTAAATTATATGGGTCTTTAAATTCACTAAATTTTTTTTCAATCGACCAAATTCTTCTAGTGTTATAATGTTTGATAATTTTTTTATTATGATCAAAATAGTTTATGCTAGGCCAATTATTACAAATATACTCATAAGTTTCTTTTGAAAGAAAATTTTCTATAAAAGTAAAATTTTTTGTTTTTAAATCTTCAGAATATTTTTGAATTGAAACTTCACTTAAGTTTAGTGAAAAATTAACACTTTTTTTATTTGATTTATTTTTAGTTTGAAAAATTAATAATCGACATGTTTTACGCTTTATATTTACAAGATTATATTTAAATTGATATATCAATATTAAAATTTTATTTAATAATTTATCAAAAAAATTTAACCTCGATTTTGTAACATAAAATTTTCCGTAAAATTTTTTTCTTGCAAAATTTAGTTGATTTTCAGAAAAATTAACTGCCATAGTAATTTTTTTATCCCAATTGATGTAGTGTTACAAGTTGAATATATATAATTTTTAATTTTTTCAAAAAAACAGTTATTTTATTAAATCACTTATAATTCAAAAAAAAATAGCATATAAATATACATCTTATGAAATTTAATAAAATTTATGAAATCTTATTTTACTTATAAAAAACCCGCAGATAAAAATATCAAATTTATAGAAAAATTCTTTATTAAAAAAGGATTAGGCTTGTTGGTTGATTTATCAAAGAGGAAAAAACCATCTGTAAATGAAATGATCATAAAAGAACCCTATATTCCTGATTTAAAAGATCTTTATAAACTTTATCAATATATCTTAATTAATAAGAGAACTACAATACTTGAATTTGGCTCTGGTTGGTCAACTCTTATCTTTAGCTTAGCCTTAAAAGAATTAGCAGATAAATACAAAAAAAAAATTAAATCTTTGAGAAGAAATAATCCTTTTGAACTATTCGTAGTTGAAAATGAAAAAAAATATTTAAATATTTCCAAAAATAGAATTCGAAAGTTTAATAAGTATTTGAAAATTAAGAAACCAACCAAAATTAAATATTTTATGTCAGATGTAGAAATGACAACATTCAATGATAGAATCTGTACTCAATATAAGAAATTACCACTATGCAACCCAGACTTTGTATATTTGGATGGACCTGATCAGTTTAATGTTAAAAAAGATGTAAATGGTATAAGTATTAAACATAAAGATATGATGCCAATGGTTTCAGATTTATTAAAATTTGAATATTTTTACACACCAGGAACTATAATTATTTGTGATGGTAGAGGAGCTAATGCAAAATTTTTAAAAGATCACTTTAAGAGAAAGTGGAAATATTTTAATGACCAAAAAAATGATCAGCATATTTTTTATTTAAGTGACCCCTATCTTGGCAAATATAATAAACGTCAATTAGAATTTTATAATAAAAAATAAATTAATGCTAAATTCTATAAAATGAATTTTTTAGTAAGGTCATTTTCAAAAATTATTTTATCAATTTCATTATTATTATTGATTTATGTATTTTATAAATCTGAGATTTATTGGAATAGTTCTAAAAGAGATTACTATTTTACTTACTACATAGTAACATCAATATTACTTTTTTTTTCATTTATAAGTTTTTTTTTTAATAAGATTATTAAAGAGTACTTAATAATTATAGTTGTCAGTTTTTTTTTTGGGCTTTACTTTTTTGAAATTTATTTGTCCTTTTTTAATCAACCTTTACATGAAAAAAGGTATGAGAAACTGTTTAAAAAGAAATGGGATAAAAGAACAAAATTTGAGATTTTTAATGATTTAAAAAAAGAAGAAAAAAAAGTTACTGTTACTACTTCTCCTCATTATTTACTAAATAAAAATTACAAAAAAAATTTAAACATATTAAGCTTGTCGGGAATTTCAAATACTAAAACAATTTATTGTAATGAGAATGGATATTATTCAATTTATAAAAGTGATAGATATGGTTTTAATAATCCAGATCACGAGTGGGATAAAAAAGAAATTGACTATCTTTTAGTTGGTGATTCTTTTGTTCATGGTGCTTGTGTAAATAGACCAAATGATATTTCCTCTGTATTAAGAACAAAATATAATAAATCTGTCTTAAATTTAGGTTATGGTGGTAATGACTCACTTTTACAGTATGCCACATTAAGAGAATATCAAAATTTAAATGTAAAAAAAGTAATTTGGTTTTTTTATGAAGGTAATGACTTAGATGAAGAAACAATGATGTATTATAAAAAAAGTATTTTGAATGAATACATTTTAGATTTAAAATTCTCACAAAATTTGAAATCTCGTCAGAATGAAATAAATAATTTTTTAGAAAAAGAAATTACTTTTATGATAAATGAAAAAAATCATGAGATAAAAAAAATAAATATAAAAACAAAAATTAAATATATTTTAAAATTATCTCAGATTCGCTCTTTTCTTCATTCTTTTCAATCAATAAAATATAAACCTTCGTATGAGGAAAAATACAATTCTCAAAAACTTGAAGAATTTAAGCAGATACTGTCTTTAACAAAAAAGTTAGTTAATGAAAGAAACTCAAAACTTTATTTTGTATATTTACCAGAATTAGAACGCTATATATTTAACTATAAAAATCCTAATTATGAATTTGTAAAAAATATAATTAGTGAGCTTAAAATTCCATTCATTGATATTCACAAAGAAGTTTTTGAAAAAGAGCAAAATCCAATTAATCTTTTTCCTTCAAATAAATTTGGTCACTACAATATTAAAGGTTATAAAAAAGTTGCTCAAACTGTTTACAAATTTGTAAGAGAGTAGTTTTAGTTCTTGAGTGGATAATTTGGATTTAATTATCTAATTGAGATTTAAAATAAGCACTTTGTCTTATTAAGTCTGGATATTTTGCACTCTCGATTATTTTTCCTTTATCCAAAACAATTATTCTATCAAATTCTTTAATCGCCTCTATTTTATGGGTAATAAATATTACTGTTTTTTTATTTCTAATATTCAAAATTGAATTAATAATTTTCTTCTCAGTCTCAAAATCTAAAGCACTAGTTGCTTCATCAAAAACAATAACTTTGGGATTTTGATATAATGCTCTTGCTATTCCAACGCGTTGTCGCTGTCCCCCTGAAAGTCTTGTTCCACGCTCTCCTACATTAGTTTGATATTTTAAAGGTAATTCTGAGTTTATAAACTCGTGAATATCAGCTAATTTTGCAACCTCTATAATTCTTTTGTGATTTATTTCATTTTCATCTTTACCAAAAGCAATATTTGCTTCAATTGTATCATCTGCTAAATATATTTGTTGAGGGACGTATCCAATACAGTTTTGCCAAGCTCTGATGTTATTATCTAAAATTTTTTCGTTATCAATAATAACATCTCCATGATTAGTTCTAATTAGTCCAAGAATTATATCAACTAAAGTTGTTTTACCACTTCCTGTGGGCCCAGTTAAACCAACTGAGGTGCCTATGGGTATTGATATATTAATTTTATCAAGTACTTTTTTAGAGTCATTTGAATATTGGTAGCTTACATCTTTTAAATTAATTTGTTTTTTAAAATCTAAAGTAGAATAATCTTTTCTCTTTTTTTTATATTCGATTAAGTTCGATATATCTTTGTTTAATGCATTGAGGGGTGGTCCTACCGTACGTAACAAACTTATACTCAAATATATGGTTTGAAATGATGGCATTAAACGATAGCCAGCAAAAGCATAAAGTGCAATAATTGGCATCGCACTGACAAAGTTTTTATTAGTTAAAACCAGAAGGATAGAAATGATTAATATACCACCAAAAGTAAGTGCCTCAATAGCAAATCTTGGTAATTTATTTATCGCCATAAGAGAAGCCTGACTTTTGGCCATTTTTTTTGCTGGTTCTGAAAATCTTTCTATCAATATAGTTTCAATACCTAATAACTTTATTTCTTTTAGTGCAGCAAATGTTTCACTTATAGTTTTAAAACGCCACTTATTTGAAAGAAATCTTTTTTCACTCTGATTTTTTAAAGAACTAAAGAAAAACTTATAAAAGAATAGATAAAATAAACCAATTACTAAACTAATTATAATTGTAACTAGTGGATCAATAATGATCAATAATGATAAAATAAAAATGGACAATATAACGTATATTATCAGATTCAATAAAGACATTAAGCCAGCCGATATTACAATTGAAACTTCAGAAAGAATATTTTTTCCAAGTTCTGAAGTATTGCGATCTAAAAACCAACTATAAGGTTTATTCAAATAACCGCTCACTACTCTTTTACTAACATTAAACTGGCACATGGCTGAAAATCGTGCTGAAAAATAAGCCAAAAATGCTCTTAAGATTAATGAGAAAGTGAATATTATAAAAGTAAAAATACCCACTAAAATTAAGAAGTCTTTTTCAGTATTTATTCCAATTATATTTGAGTATATGAAAATATTATTTAAGATATAATTTTCTTGAACAATTTCTGGATTTGTCAAAACTGCGATAAACGGTAATATTGATATCAAGCCTGTAACTTCAAAAATAGAACTAATTATTCCAAAGATAACAATTAATATAAATCTATTTTTTTCTCTCGAAGAAAGAATGCTAAGAATTTTTTTTACTATTTTCAATTTTAAACTTTTTTAGATTTTTGTTGATTTGTATTATTATAATACTCAAATTTTGATATTAAAATTAATAAAACAAAATTAATCTAATGATACAATTATCAATTTTTATTAGACTTTATCGAAAATACAATCTAAAAGATAATTTATGTCTTTATTTTTTATTGCTGAAATAGGTATTAACCACAATGG
>TARA_B100001057_G_scaffold48435_1_pt1 | contig 11144 bp, 8 predicted proteins | sample TARA_B100001057 | Tara Oceans TARA_B100001057 (sample SAMEA2621839) | marine metagenome | biome: marine biome (ENVO:00000447); feature: surface water layer (ENVO:00002042); material: "saline water (ENVO:00002010), including plankton (ENVO:xxxxxxxx)" | depth 5 m | reverse complement strand
TCAATAATTTAGGCCTTTTCAACAATACTTCCGTCAAGGAGAATGCTTCGAATTCAGATGAGACTATGAATTTTTATCCAAGTGAAGATTTAGTTAAACAAGCATGCAATTTAGGAATCGAAGAGGATTTCTTAGGTGATCAGCTGCCAAGTTTTAATTTATTTTGGAAAGGAAAAGATTTAAAGCTGCATTTAAAGGAGTCAAAATTTCTTCAATACGCTCTGAAAAATTGGAGAGAAAAGGAAAAAATTGAATATCAAGAATCGAAGAAAGTTCTCATAGATAGTAACTGGCAGCCCTCAGAGGATGCCAGGTCAATTCTTAAAGGCTTAGAAATAAGTGATTCTTTCATTGAAAGCCTTCTGCCGGAGTTCATATTATTTTGGAAGGAAAAAAGGATTAAATCCAATTCTTGGAATTCCACTTTTTTAAATCATGCAAAAAAACAGTGGGCTAGAAAGAGCTATAAGCTAGATAGCGATAAAGAAGATGAGCCTATGCCAAAAGATTGGCTCCCTAGCCAGGATTGCATAAAGGTATTGGAGGTAACAAATATTCCAGTTGATTTTATAGAATCAAAAATACCTGAATTTAGACTTTACTGGATTGATGCGGGGGAAATTTCTTCAAATTGGAATAATAAATTTATAAACTTTGTAAAAAGTTCTTGGGAAAAGAATTCAAAAAAAAGTTCCAATATTTTGGAAAGGCTTGCTAATACCGAATGGGCGAAAAAATAAAAATTCCAAATAATCACATAGAGTTGATTAATCTAATTTTTGCTCAATTGGAAATTACTTATCACAATCAATTTCATAAAGCTTTTAAGGATGAGGTTAGTTTGAATTTAGCAAAACAATTATGGCTTAAAAAATTAGAGATCTTTTCGTTGGATTTAATATTTGAAGCAATTGATGAATTGACTTCAAAATCAAAATTTCTTCCGTCGCTGAGTCAAACTCTAGAAGAAATTAAAAGCCATTACTTAAAAAAAGAGGGAATTAAATCTATTGAATCTGCTTTTGCTGAGGCTTGTTTAGGATCAGATGAACCTGAAAATTTTAAATGGTCTCATCCCTTAGTATATGAAACAGCTAAAAACTTTGGTTGGGCTGATCTTAGGCGCTCTGAAGAGAGAATAGGTTTTGAAAAGTTTCAATCTCTTATGTCCGATTCGATAAAGGATTATCTCAGCGATGCCAGCAATTTTTATCTTCCAGAATTAAATCCAACAAAGGAAATTAAAACTAATTTATCTCAAGAAGAACAAATTCACCTTCTTAATAAATTAAAAGATAAGCATTCTATTTAATTATTGACATGCAAACTGTCATAAGATAAAAATGCATGTAATACTTAGCTAAGTTGATATAATCTTTTTTATCTCCATATTAAATACATGAAATTTTTAAGCTCAATCTTAAAATCGACCCTATCGATTTCTAATCTTCAATCCGCAGGAATTTTCTTATTTTTTGCATCCATCTGGATGATTTCTGGTTTTTTTGTAGAAAACGAAATTCCTACCAAACAAGTTGTTATTGAAGAAACCACTGTCAGAGTCATGAAACAATCTGCTCAGCCTTTCGCAAGAAACATCGTTCTGAAAGGTTCTGCAGAGGCGGATAAAAATGTTCAATTAAGAGCGGAGACCTCAGGTCAAGTTATTGGCCTTCCAGTTGCACAGGGACAATTTGTAAAAAAAGGGAGCCCAATATGTCAGATTTTCGTTGGGGATAAAGACGAAGTAGCAAAGGAAGCTTCTTTGAATTACGAAACTGCAAAAAAATTATTTGATGAAGGACTTTATTCCAATAGCCAACTTCAATCGGCAAAAGCTAGGTACGAAAGAGCTTTTCAGGATCTAGACTTCGCATCTGTAAAAGCTCCTTTTGACGGCATAGTGGATAGAATCGATCTTGATGTCGGTGACTTTCTGCCGAGACAAGGCGTCTGTGCTACAGTGTTGGATCTTAATCCAATTCTTATCTCTGCAGAGATATCTGAAAACGATATGTCAGAAATTTCTCTCAATTCCTCAGCAAAAGTTGAGTTAAATAATGGAAAAGTTTTTAAAGGTGAAGTTAAATTTATTTCTTCGTCTGCTAATCCGGTGACTAGAACATTCAGAGTTGAAATTTCGGTCCCTAATCCTGAATCTGAAATAAAAGATGGGATGACTTCTGAAGTAACTCTCAAAGGAACAAAAAGATTAGCTCATCTAGTTCCAGTTTCAGTTTTGCGTTTAGATGCTAATGGTGATTTGGGCATTAGAACCATAGATGGAGATGGTCTGGTAGCGTTTAGATCAATTGAATTAATTGAAGATACTAGCAGTGGAGCATGGATTTCCGGTCTTGATACTATTTCAACAATTATAACCGTCGGGCAAGATTACGTATCCCAAGGAGAAAAGGTAGGCATAGCTTTAGATAGCAGATTTACGGATTCTAATGAAAGGATTAATTGATTTTTTTGTAGATCGATACAGAACTACCTTAACAATGATGTTCCTCGTTTTAACTTGGGGAATGTTTTCATATAGTCAGATTCCTAATGCATCTGAACCAGATATTGATGTTCCTTATGTGATAGTAAGTACTTTTTACGAAGGAGTTTCTCCAGAAGATGCTGAAAGGCTAATATCAAGACCAATTGAAAAAAGACTCCTGACTGTTGATAATGTCAAAGGAGTTCAATCCTACAGTAGATTGGATTTCTCTACGGTTGTCGTAGAATTCCCTAATGATTTTGATCCAGATTCAGCAAAGACAAACGTCAGAGATGCAGTTGATGAGATAGCATTCAAACTGCCGCAAGATGCTGAAGAGCCCATGGTCAGTAACTTTAATTTTTCTAGATTCCCAATAATGAGAGTAAATCTTGTTTCCAATGAATTATCGAAGAGAGAGCTCAATTATATTGCAAAAGATTTAAGATCAGACATTGAATCCGTACCACTAATCCTTGAAGCAAATTTATCCGGAGTGCCAGAAGATTTATTAGTAGTTGAAGTAGATAGAACTAGATTAGAAAGTTTTGGAGTAACGGCACAAGATTTTTACAATGCAATTTCTCAGAATAATAGAGTAATTCCTGCGGGATTAATCACAACAGGTACAGGTACATTTTCGGTCAAAGTTCCTTCAATCTTCGAAGATGTTGGAGATGTGAGAAAAATTCCCCTCATCAAGAGAGGAAATGCTGTTATAAGGATTGAAGATGTTGCTGAGATAAGAAGATCCTACAAAGATCAAGAATCATACGCAAAAGTTGACGGCAAAAACACCGTTGCTATAGAAGTTGTTAAAAGAACCGATGCCAATGAGCTCGATGCAGTGGAAGCAATTAATAAACTTCTCGATAAGAAAAGAGATTTGTACCCACCTTCTCTTGAGATAGTTATCACAGAGGATAGAACTGCTTGGAATACAGTTATGTTAGAAGAGCTAATGGGAAATGTGATCACTGCTCTTGTGCTGGTTATGACTGTAGCTCTAGCTACTATGGGAATGCGATCTTCTTTAATGGTTGGCGCCGCAATTCCGTTATGTTTCTTTTTTGCAATGATAATTCTTAATGCATATGGGACATCTTTTAACTTCCTTGTATGTTTTGGGATACTTATTTCGCTTGGAATGTTGATCGATGGAGCTGTTGTGGTAATTGAATTTGCTGATAGGAAAATGGCAGAAGGCTTAGATAAAACTACAGCTTACAAATTAGCTGCTAGAAGAATGTTTTGGCCGGTCATTGCATCTAATCTAACGACATTAGCAGCTTTTTTTCCGCTTCTTTTCTGGGACTCACTTTCGGGTGCCTTTTTAAAAACACTCATAGTTACAGTTTTTGCAGTCCTGGGTGGTTCTTTAATTTATGCCCTCCTTTTTACTCCAGCTATAGGTTCATTATTCGGAAGTATTGGAAATAGAAGTCAAGAATCTATTCAAAATACTTCAAAATTAGAGAACGGAGATCCTACAGAATTACCCGGGATTACAGGTGCATACGCTAGATCCTTAAATTTTGTTCTTTCAAGACCGATACAAGTATTATTTTTTGTCATTCTTCTCGTGTATACAATCTTTGTCCTTCAAGCAAGACACGGCGCAGGCTCAACTTTTTTTGCCGAAGGTGAACCCACATTCGTTAGCGTGAACGTTGAGGCAAGGGGAAATTTGAATGCTAAAGAAAAATTGGAGCTCATTGTACAAATTGAAGAGGAGATAGTACAAATTCCAGAGATCATTAAGCTCTCAACTTTTACCGGGGGTAGCTCTGCAGGCAATCCTAGAAGTAGAGGCTCTGCTGATGGAATTGGAGGTTTCATGGTTGAACTTGCATTCCTTGAAGAAGATGAAATAGAAGACGGAAGAAATGGTTACGAGGTTCTCGACGAAATTAGAAGCATAGGGGAAGATTTTCCAGGGCTAAAGTTTAATGTCAGGAGAGAAGAAGGTGGACCTCCAATTGATGCACCAATAGAAATTGATATTTCAGGACAAAATAAAAAAGTTGTTTACGAAGCTACTTTAGCTCTTGAAGAATTTATGAAAGCTTCAATCGAAGGGGTAGATAATGTAAAAACTACCATCCCTGTTAGAAAAGTTGAATGGTCAATGGAGATTGATAAGGAAAAAGCATCATTATTTGGAGTCACAACTGCAGAGATTGGAGCAGCTGTTCAATTTGTCACAAATGGCCTAAAGCTTGGGGAATACAGACCAGAGGATGTTGATGAAGAAGTTGAAATCAGAGTCAGATATCCTGAATCCGAAAGAAGAATAGATCAATTAGGAGAATTAAATATTCCCACTCGAGAAGGATTAATGCCACTTAGTAGTTTTGTTGAGGTAATCCCAAAACTTGATGTTCCTTCTATAAGAAGAGTCGATGGTGAAAGAGCTTATACTGTAACTGCTGACTATTTAGATAATGCAGTTCCATCAATTGTCATTTCACAAATCAATAATTGGATCGATGACAATATCGAATTCAATCAAATTAAATTTAAATTTGGTGGTGAACAAGAAGAGACTGAAGAAGCTGCAGCTTTTTTTGCTACTGCTGGGATGATATCCATATTTCTAATGGCTATGCTTCTCGTAACTCAGTTAAATAGTTTTTACCAGGCGTTTGTTATAGTTTTTGCCATAATTCTTTCAACTGCAGGCGTGCAGTTAGGCCTGTTAGTAACTCAATCTCTTACCAGCGTATTATTTACTGGATTATCAGTTGTGGCTTTAGCTGGAATTGTTGTTAATAACAATATTGTGCTTGTTGATACCTATAATGTTCTCAAAAGAAACTCTATCAATTTGAAGGAAAAAGATATCCTTATTAGAACCTGCGCTCAAAGATTAAGGCCTGTTTTCTTGACCTCTTTCACCACCGTAGTCGGATTATTGCCTTTAGCAAGTAGTATCGGCATAGATTTTATTTCAAGAGACATAGGTGTTGGAGGAAGAGTGGCTATGTATTGGCAGCCTCTTGCCTTTGGTTTAGTTTGGGGTTTATCTTTCGCGACTATTTTGACTCTTTTTGTTACGCCGGCTTGGTTAATTTTGCCTTCGAGACTAAGGGAAATTTTTTCAAAATTTGAAATGTTCAGTAAAAAAGTAAATGTCCAGCAACAGTAAAAAAAAATCACTTAATTTTGAATCTACTCTCGACGAAATAGAAAAAATTATCGAGAGCTTAGAAGAAGGAAACTTATCTTTAGAAGATTCAATAGAAGCTTATGAAAAAGGCATTTCTTTAACAAAAGCTTGTCAAAAGATGCTCTCGGATGCAGAACTAAAAATTAAAAAATTATCCTCTAAAGAAGGAGAAGATGTTTCTTTTGAGGATATATCAAATGATTGATGATTTATCTTTTTTAGAAATAAATCAAAAAAAAATTGAGAAAGCTCTTAAAAAAGCTTTGCCTGCAAGAGATTTTTCAAACATTACAGAAGCTATTCATTATTCTGTTCTAGATGGCGGAAAAAGAATAAGGCCGCAACTAATATATCTTGTAGCAGATTCCCTTAATTTAAATCTCGAAAGTGAAACCATTGATGCTATGGCAGCATCTGGAGAACTTATTCACTGTTACTCTTTGATCCATGATGATTTGCCTGCTATGGATAACGATGATTTGAGAAGAGGTAAGCCTTCTTGTCACATAAAATTTGGTGAGGCATCAGCCATTCTTGCTGGTGATGCTATCCAACCTTTAGCATTGGAAATAATTACTGGCATTGATGATCCAAATTTATCTGCTGAAACCAAGATTAAAATTATTAGTATTTTTTCAAAGGCTTGCGGACCCTTTGGAATGGTAGAAGGTCAAAATAGAGATATTAAATCTGAAAATATTGATATCTCGCTTGAAGAACTGGATATGATTCATGTTCTAAAGACAGGCAAATTAATTTCTGCATGCGTTCATGCCACTTGTCTTTTGAAGGAAGATTTACCTGAGCATGATATGAAAGAATTTATTAGGTTTGCAGAGTGCATTGGTCTAGCTTTTCAAATAAAGGATGATATTTTAGATTGCACCTCATCAACAGAAAATCTAGGTAAACCAGCGCATTCCGACGAAGATTTAAAAAAAAATACTTACCCAAAGCTAATTGGAATTGAAGAATCCTGTTCAAGAGCCGAATCCTTGTGCAATGAAGCTATTCAGTGTTTAAAATCTCTTCCTTACAATACTGAAAAGCTAATTAAATTATCAAAATTCATAGTTGATAGAACAAATTAAAATAGAGTGAAAGTATTTGATTCCATTCCAGATAAATGTCCTGAGACACCTTTACTAGATAGAGTAAATATACCTTCGGACTTAAGACAGCTAAAAGAAAGTCAATTAGAAGAGTTCTGTGACGAACTGAGAGAATTTCTCTTATATACAGTTGGACAAACGGGTGGACATTTCGGGGCAGGTTTAGGTGTTGTGGAGCTTACAGTTGCACTTCATTATGTCTTCGATTCTCCCAAAGATAAGATAGTTTGGGATGTTGGTCATCAGACCTATCCTCATAAAATTATTACCGGGAGAAAAAGCTTAATGTCATCTATGCGACAAAAAGATGGTTTACATCCCTTCCCCTCAAGAGAAGAAAGCATCTTTGATACTTTCGGTGTGGGTCATTCAAGCACTTCTATCAGCGCAGCTCTGGGTATGACGGTAGGTTCAAATGAAAAAGCTATAGCAGTTATAGGCGATGGAGCCTTAACAGCCGGTATGGCGTTTGAAGCTTTGAGTCATTCTGGCAATCTTAATAAGGATTTATTGGTGATCCTCAATGATAACAATATGTCAATTTCAAAAAACATTGGTGGGTTATCTAACTATCTAGCAAGAATTTGGTCGAGTCGTTGGTATACGCAGATAAGAGAAGGAGGAAAAATGGCGCTAAGATTAATCCCTTCTGCAAGAAAATTTGCTAGTAAAGCTGAAGAGCATATTAAAGGAATGGTTGCGCCAGGAACTTTATTCGAAGAACTTGGCTTTAACTATGTCGGACCCATGGACGGGCATAACGTCAAGGAAATAATAAGAACCTTAAGAAATCTAAACGATACCTCAGGTCCTAAACTTCTTCATCTTATTACTACGAAGGGAAAAGGATTTAAACCTGCAGAGGATGATCCAATTGGTTTTCATGCAATCACAAAAATGGAAAATCCAAGCATATCAAAAAAGAAAAATGTAGGCATGAAATATTCAGATGTTTTTGGTTTTTGGCTAACTTCAAAAGCTAATGTTGATACTTCCCTTGTTGCAATCACTCCTGCTATGAAAGAGGGTTCAGGGATGGTTGAATTTGCGGATAAATTCCCATCGCGTTTCTACGATGTAGCAATCGCTGAACAACATGCTATGACTTTTGCTGCCGGACTTGCTTGCGAAGGGAAAAAGCCTGTTCTAGCTATATACTCTACCTTTTTACAAAGGGCATATGATCAGTTAATCCATGATGTAGCAATTCAAAACCTTGATCTTTTAATCGCCATAGATAGGGCTGGATTAGTTGGCGAGGATGGAGCAACGCATTCTGGCATATTTGATTTATCTTTCATGAGGTGTATTCCTAACATGATTATAATGACCCCCTCCTCTGAAGAAGAATGTTGGAAGTTGCTGGAAACTGGATATAAATTCAAAGGTCCGGCTGCAGTCAGATATCCTAAAGGCTTTGGATCAGGAACAGATCTACCTACCAAATTTGAGGAAATTGAGATTGGAAAATCTAGAGAAATTAAATTTTCTGAGACGAATAAGATTTCTGTTTTAAGTTTTGGTTCCATGTTGTCACTCTCAGATGAAATAAGTATAGATTTAGAAGCAAATTTGATTGATATGAGATTCGTTAAACCATTAGATGCTGCTTGCATAATCAAATGCGCAAAGCACTCTGATTTGCTTGTGACTCTGGAAGATAATGTTGTTGCTGGAGGTGCCGGTTCGGCTATCAATGAATTTATTGCAGAAGAAGATATTAAAGTTAAGACAATTAATTTTGGAATTTCTGATCATTTCCCATCGATTGGAGGGATAACTGAACAGAGAGAAGACTATCAATTAGACAAAGACAAAATAGTAAAGAAAATTAAAGATAGATTAAGAAAGTAACAGATAAAAACAAAGGAACACAAGAAAACTCAAAAATCCTGCAATCAAATCATCTAAAAAAACTCCAAATCCATTTTTTATATTTTGATCTACGTATGAAATAGGCCATGGCTTCACTATGTCAAAAGCTCTAAAAAGTGCAAAGCCTATGAGATAACCAAAGATTTCATCTGAGATCATACTCACCATGAATAAGGTAAGCAGCATTCCCCCCATTTCATCAGAAACTATCCTTGAGTCATCCTTTATGTCTGCGTCTCTAGAAGCAACTATGCATGAAATCAAAAATATTATTAACAATGAAGTTATGAAGAGAAATAGATGTAAGAGATCATCGATAAAAGCCTCTGCAACAATAAATAACATTAAGGCGATAGTAGATCCCCAAGTTCCTGGAGCAATTCTAATTAGTCCTGAACCGAAACCTACAGCAATTAAATGGAAAAGATTCTTTATATTAGGAAAATTATTTTTTTCCATGATTCCAACCCTTCTTTCTTGGAAATAGTACTTCGTCATTATTAAGAAGATATTTAATTTCACTATTTTTTTTAGTTTGTCCAATCAAGGAAATGTTAATTCCGGACTTATCAGAAAGTTTCATAATTTTCTTATGATATTTTTTATCTGCTGTAAAAATTAATTCGAGGTCATCTCCAAATATAAAATCTTCGAGAGATGACTTATCAATTCTAGGAATCTCATCTAGATTGATTATTGCTCCTTGATAGCTGGGAATTAGAATTTTCTCCAAATCTGCAATAAATCCATCTGAAACATCGATGCATGATGAAGCAAACTGTGAAATGGAATTGGAAATTTCTAATCTCAGCTTAGGAAAAATAAATCTTTTGACATTTTTTTTTCTGTAAATAATTTTATTAAAATTGTTTTTAATTTCTTCTAAACCTTTTCTGGCAAGCCCCAATTCTCCAGTTAGATAAATATTTTGATTATGTTTGGCGCCAGATCTCGAAAGATAATTGTTTTTCTCTGTTTCTCCAGATACCGAGACAGTCACAGACTTCTGACTTGTTTTTATTAAATCGCCACCAATTAAAGGAACGCTTAATAAGTTTGATACTTTGTTTAAACCCCTTGAGAAGTCATTTATGAATTTCTCATCAAAATCACATGCTAGAGCAACACTAAACCAAAGAGGTCTCGCTCCCATAGCCGATATGTCGCTAAAAGAACGAAGCACTGATCTTGTTGCTATAAATTCGGGAGGTAAAGATTTAGGAAAATGAATTCCTTCATAATTTTGATCAACCGAGTAACAAAGATTATTTGCACTCTTGAAAACAGCTGAATCATCACCGGAACCTAGAATAAAGTTTTTTTTAGCTAAAAATTTTGATCCAATATTTTTAAAATATTTTTCAATTAAAAAAAATTCGTCTACCTGTGACATTTACAGATAGACGAATTTAGTTTTTTATTAAGAATTGTAGGCTTCAAATAGACCAGTGGCACCCATTCCGCCACCAACACACATAGTCACAATACCGTATTTGCCACCTCGTCTGCTTAGCTCTCTAGCGACATGTCCTACCTGTCTAGAACCAGTCATTCCAAAAGGGTGACCAATAGAGATAGAGCCGCCATTTACGTTGAGCTTTTCAGTAGGTAGTCCAAGGGTATCTCTTATGTATACTACTTGAGAGGCAAAAGCTTCATTAAGTTCCCATAAATCAATATCTTCGATTGATAGATTGGCTGATTTCAACAGCTTAGGTATTGAATAAACTGGGCCAATTCCCATTTCATCTGGTTGACAACCTACAACGGTGAACCCTCTAAAATAGAGTTTAGGTTCCAATCCAAGTTCCTTAGCTTTAACTTCGCTCATGACTAAAGTAACAGATGCACCATCAGATAACTGAGATGAATTTCCAGCTGTAACTGAGCCGTTTTCAGGATCAAAAACAGGCTTCAAAGATGAAAGACCTTCAATTGTAGTTTCTGGTCTATTGCAATCATCCCTGTCTACAGTAACTTCTACATCTTTCTCTTCACCAGTTTCCTTGTTTACAAGTTTCATCACTGTATCCATTGGGATAATTTCATCATCGTAAAAGCCGGCTTCTTGAGCTGTAGCAGTTCTATGCTGACTGGATAAAGCGTACTCATCTTGAGCTTCCCTAGTGACATTGTATCTTTTTGCTACGCACTCAGCTGTCTGACCCATGGCATGATAAATCCCTGGCACGTCCTCAGCTAACTGCTCGTTAACATACATATGCATGTTAGTTTGGCCTTGAGTAGTGCTTATTGATTCTACTCCTCCTGCCATGATGCAGTCTGAAAAACCACTAGCAACCTGGTTAGCAGCCATTGCAACGGTTTGTAAACCTGATGAACAGTATCTGTTAACTGTTGTTCCACCAACTTCAATTGGAAGATTTGATAATACTGCTGCATTTCTTGCTATGTTATGACCTTGGGCACCTTCAGGCGCTCCGCATCCTAAAATCATATCTTCTACCATTTCAGGTTTCAGTGATGGATTTCTTTC
>TARA_B100001057_G_scaffold299235_1_pt1 | contig 11154 bp, 8 predicted proteins | sample TARA_B100001057 | Tara Oceans TARA_B100001057 (sample SAMEA2621839) | marine metagenome | biome: marine biome (ENVO:00000447); feature: surface water layer (ENVO:00002042); material: "saline water (ENVO:00002010), including plankton (ENVO:xxxxxxxx)" | depth 5 m | reverse complement strand
TTCGCCTCCCCCTTTACCCCCTCCCCCTTCTCCGCCGCCGCCCTCGCCGCCGCCGTCTCCGCCACCTCCGTCACCGCCGTCGCCTCCACCCTTTCCGCCGTCGCCGCCCCCGCCGTCGCTGCCGCCCTCGGCGCCACCGCCGCACTGGTCTTCTTACCTCTTCTTGAACGGGAGCGGTTGCGATACCAACCCGTTTTACGGCGAAAGGTACTGGGCAGGACATCACCATTACCGCGCGCCGTCGAGCTGTCAACAACCAATGGTTGGAAGCTGCCAAAGCTGTGAGGCCGTGAACGAAACGGAGTACCAGTTTGGCTTCGGCAGCACCAACCAGTCGGAACGCAACCAGTCCGTAGACCTTGTTATCACCTACAGCACCGACGAGCCCGTACCTCACCCGGGCAATGCAAAATTCGATTTGGAGTCAGGTTACACCATTTCCATGCACGTGAAATTTGACAGCGCGTGCCACGATCCCGCGCCTGACCCCGCTACCGATCTCAACTGGCACCTCGCGGGCTGTTCGCTGTTGCAATACTCGCTCGCAGAGCCTGGATGGCACAGTTTCGAATGCGGCTCGCGAAGGTTCTCGGGCGAGACGTGGCGCGCAGATCCTGACAATAGCCACCAGTTCGCGAGTTTGCACGACCTAACGGGAGATGCGTCGTTAAGGCTTTCAAGGGATCTCAACGTATGCGGTGCTGCTTGCAGAGATGCCGGTTTCCCGATAATGGAGATAACCCCATACGTCGACAACTCGGAATCCGCTTGCAAGTGCTTTCGCGTCCTGACACACGCGGGCCAACTTCAAACGTACAATTGTCAATTCGGTTGTGGCGACAGCACCAGTTCAGTGGGCCAAGAGTTGAGCTGCGTAGCAAACGATCTCAGCACTTGCCCGTGTGGGGGCTACGCCCGGTCAAGTTGGTACGCTACGACAGACGCCTTCACCCTCGCCGTTGGCGTGCGAAATGGCAAAATCTACTTTGGCGACAATGCGCAGGTGCACGTGGATTGCAGTGAGGGGCACCCAAGCAATGAACGCGCATGCGATGTAACTGGTCACATACCGTTGTTCACCTCTGGCGACTACTACAACGATGGCGAATTTCACCACGTTGTGGCCGAGTACAGCGCATCGGATGAGCGGATGCGACTTGCCGTAAGCAAATCTGATGGCAGTGGATACGAAATTGTGGAGCGCAGCGTCCATATTGATGGAATCGCGAGCCATGTAGACTTCGGTGGGCACCGAGAGGACCGAGCCGGTCGGTGGATCAACGACTGGGCCGCCAACCCTTACCCAGGCAACGGGTGGGTAGAGGTAGACACGGGCGTGTGGACCATGAACGCCGGTGGCAACGGCGGCTTTGCGGGCGCAAACATGCACAGCATCAGAGCGTACGAGGGTGCCCACATGGAGGAGCTCCTCGACGAGACCGAGAACCCGTCCCCCCAGCCCGCAACGAGCCAGGACCAGTGCGGTTGCACTCTATACAATCCACCGGGAGCCCCTCCACCACCATCCGACGTCTTCGGGTTCATAGGGGGCGTGACGTTAGATGAGAACTCCGCGCCGCCTTCGGGAGGCGACTCGGGCGTGGACGTGGGCTTGGACGTGTACGTGGGCTAAATCTGTAGCACCTCCTTAATTTTTCCAGCGCTAGGCGGGGCGATGAGCGCGCCTGTGTGATGTTATCGCCCACAGCACATGCTATTATTAGAAAAGCCCCAGCACTCAATCTTTCTACCCGATCTCGTGCTATCGGATCTGCTGCCCAACCACTTTCCTCCTTGGAAGCAAGACACGGAGCTGGAAAGCGTCCGTTGGCTCTGCAAAGCCACGCATCAGTTTTTCGCATTGCGCAAGCGTCGCGGCTGCATTGTCAACGCCGAAAACCAGCTACTGCACCAGAACGAGCTCGACGATTCGAAGAAAGCCAACGAGTGGGTGTGTGGCGTGCTCAAAGGCGCAGAGCCTAGGCCACGACTCTTTGTAGAGCTGTGCGTCCCACTACTGCACAGCCTCGCCTTCCGGGGCGACGCAGACGCCCTCGAAAAATTTCTACGCTGCCTCATCGACGAGTTCGACGAGGCCGTCGCGCATGTCGAGGTGCCAAGTGGTTTGTGGGTACGCAAGTCCGACGTGGTTCGCGGCTTACAGCTCTACGAGCGAGTGCACCTCGCACGCAACGTGCGCTGCACGTCCATACGCGTGCTGGCGCGCCACCCCATCCTCTTTGGAGGCATGGTGTATGCGTGCGCGTTTGCGTTGGCGTTTTTAAGACTGCGGTGGATGGAGAAGCGGACGCGTATGCTTCTGACGATTGGTGTGATTCCTGAGTTTCGTTGAGTGCCAGAAACAGGGGCGAGCGTTCACTTCAACGGCTTAGGAACGTTCAGAGTGGGTCGCCAGGTCCGCGTTTCATACTTGCAGACCTTGTCCATGCCCGATCCTACACAGACCTTGCTCCCGTAGCGGTTTGTGACCGCCTCCGTAAAGCGCACCTGGCCACCCATTGGCTGCTTAGTGATTGGCGAAATGAGCCGCTCTCCGATGCGTGCTCGGATGTATTGCTTCAGGCGCACAAAGTCGTACTGGTGGCCATCGTCGGCCACTGCCACCTGCCTCATCTGCGTCCGCATCAAAACCTCGAAGCAATCGTCCCGGTAGGTGCCCTTGGCAACCTCGTCGGCGACAAGGAGTGGGCAGGCGAGCTCGCGCGCGGTCTGCATGAGCGCCGCCTTGTTTGCCTCGCACTGCGTGATCGTGGCACTGAACTCGGGACGCTTCCTCATACGCCCGAGGAGCACCGAGCGCTCGCTCGCTCGCCGCTTGTCGGCCTGCACAGCCAGCGGCTTGCTTTCGGTACTAAAATGGTCGGTCATGTGGCGGATGCGTTTGCTACGCCCGCTTGTCGCCAACGACGTTGACGCCTTATCCAGCGTGGCAATCACGGGCTTCTTGACGGGCGTCTCGTACGCGGTCTCGTTGTTGGCGCACCCATCCGTGGGGACGCGGTTCTCCTCGTCGGAAAAGCACTCCACGCTGGCAACGATGGTGTTGATCTCTTCCTTCTTGCGCCGGTCGCGTTCTGCGATATACTGGAGCAGCACGGGCGTGATCATCGGCTGCATCGATGGCGTCTGTGCGATCATGGCCTCCTGGTTGTCGATGGTCTTTTGCAGGACAACGTCGTCAAGATCGCGCATGTCCATGTGGATGCCAAACGTGTCGATCGCACTTGCCATGCCGACACTCCGTCGCCAAAATTTACGAACGCCGGATTTGTTACAATGCGCCCCGCCGTTGCCAAACGCGTGCGCGCAAAAAACCTTGGGATTGTCTCAACAACCCATTTGTCACAAGCTACAATCCTAATCCCGCCGCGCAATCTTCCCTAGGTCCGTGGAGGAGATTGGTAGGGTGGGTAGCGGTTCGGCGTTCGTGCGCGCGAATGTGCGCAGAAATTGACCCTTGGCACGCATTGCGCAGATTTTCACATAATGTGCGACGAGCCCGGTCGTCTGACAGAGGCAGCAGCTGAGACAATGGTGGCGTTGCAGACCACCCCAACGCCATCCGAGGAGGCGACACCGCTGCCATCCGAGGAAGATGGTGCCGAAAGCAATGCCACCGAGCTCCGGTACCTTGCGCAGCTCGCCGGTGCCGCGTCCTCCGTCGCGACAAGCGCGCTGAATTACTTGCCGCTTGGTGGGTGGGGCGCCGTGCCCAATCTGCCTGCACTTCTGGAGACGCTGCCCGTCTCCGACCAGGAGCACGTCGCCTCCATTCTATTCAACGACAAGGTGGATTTTCGCGTGTGGTTCCCCAAGTCGCACGGCAACGAGCCAATTCGGGGCGAGCATCCACAGTTTTGGATGACGCGCCTCGCTTTTTTCACAGTGAAGCTCAGGAAAAAGTTCAAGGCAGGCGACGTGATCGCGATCACCGTGCACAACGCGACGACGAGGCAGATGGTCCGGCAATCAGATTTGGATGGAGAGGGCCGGTCCGTCTTCATCGTCAACAAGGGCAAGGATCCTAGCCAGTGGCGCAGTAAGCTCGTTCGCGAGCCCAGCTTGGAGGCCGTGGAAGACAGTGAAGATCCCAGGACTATCGAACTCAACCCGGAGCCTGGAGCGAAACTGGACGTCTACTACATGGCGCTCAATGCTCAGGGCATGGCGACTACGCGTCTGTTCTTTGGCTTCACTTCGCGCCAGCTCAAGGCGCAGCCCGGCACCGCAGCGTCCCTCATGGTGCGCGCCGAGCGACTTCGCTCGAACGTGAACGACGAGTACCACGTTGCGTGGTCCAAACCTTTTGTCGTCACAGCGCGCGATTTCTACAACGACCGCGTCAAGCGCACCACGACCAAGGTAGTCAGCTGCTTGGCACATGCTACGCAGGCCGCACAGATTGACTCGATGGCCACGGAAACGCAGACGCCGTCGCAGCAATCGACACTTGAGGCACAGACGCCACTTCCATTGGAGCCGGCCACTGCCGAGGGCATAGAGCTTGAGCCTGAGGCGAAGCGGGTGTGTGCGTGAATGCGTGAGCCCGTGGACGCGTGTGTGCACCCACGGGGTTGAATCTGTCTAACATGAAGCTGCATTTTTTAAGAAAACGCACAGACACACGCACACAAACGCACGAGCGTCACAGCTCGTCGTAGCCGACCGCGATGTCGTAGGGCTCGCACTTTGGCGGCGGCGGAAGCAGCAGCGGCTGCGATTCTTTGGACTGGACCTTGCGTTTTCGGTCAGCCCCACGCGACGGGATCGGATCAACGCCCTCGACGTGGCCTTCGGGCATCGCTCTCCGGCCCTTGTACACTTCGTACATGGCGTACACGCCTCGCACGGCGGTCATGTAGTTGTGCGCGCGGCGGTCAATGTACTTGGCCTCTGGCGTGTCGGCCGTGAGCGAGGCGTACGAGTGCACGCGCTGGGGCCAAAGCCAGGTGGCGACTTGGTGCCTGCGGTTGCGAAACTCTCCCGGCTTGTTGCCGATGTCGCGTGTGCTCATCATGTATTCCAACATTTCCTCCGAGTTGCCAAAGTCCCACTTGCCAGTTTCCAAGCTGAGCAGGTTGAGAAAACACTCGGATCGCGCCTTGGCTTGCCGTTTTGCACACTGTTTGTCCTCGTCCCAGTAGGCCTTGAGTCGGCAAATGTCAAAATTGCCCAGCTTGTTGTGCATGGTCGCGACGTCGGTGATCTCCCAGTGCATCAAGAACTCGCACTTGTCAAACTTGAGCTCTCCAAACTTAACCTCCTCTTTGATCTTTGGTCTCCCCGGGCCACGGCCAGGGCGCGCCGGATTCTCGGTGCGGTGTTCCTGCACCTTGGCGGCCGAGGACGAAGCGGCTGGCGAGACAGAACCAATCAGCGCCTGAGCCAGCTCGCGCGCGTGTGCCGCTTCTGCCTCGTGTAGGCGCTGCTGCCATCGCAGCTCTACCAGCTCGAGCTGTGCATTGTGTCGTTCCTCGACGTGCGCGAGCGATGCCTCAAGGGATGCCTCGTGCAGCTCTCGCAAGCGCGCATTGTCGTCCATGAGCTGTTTGACAAACGATGCGTTGGCCATGCAGCCTTCTGGCACCTCGGTATTGCTTTCGGTTTCGGCGCAGATCGCCACGATTTGTGCGTTGGCCGTGCTCCCTGTGGTGGCACCTTTGACGCGTTTTTGCGCAGAACCCAACATTTTGTGCGCGCGCGCACGAACGCCGAACGGTTTGCAGAGTCAGGCAACTTTTACCACCAGGCGCTGGAGGACCGTTTTCCGTAAAGTTTGGCACTTTTGTCACCCCGGCGTTCGTGCGCTCGTGTGCGCGTAAATTTGTGACGTGTGAAACTGCCAAGGCAATCGCGAATGTGGCACTGGCTCCCGCCGGAGCTTCGGCGACTGGTCCTGCAATGCCTGTCGCTTCCGCAGCTCCGCCTGGTCAAAGCGGTGAGCCGCGCGATGGCCAGTGACTGCCGCGCGGTGCTGCGCAGCAAGGCCTGGCAAAGCAAGGGCGCCAACGATCACGCGATGGTAGAGGAGCTCAAGTCCCAGCTGCACACGTACCGACTGCCGCTGACGGTGTCCTGTTTTCGCAAGATTTTTCCTCGCGACGCGCCGTGCCTTGCCACCGTGCATCGCCTGCGGCTCAACCGGGTCAACGACTCTGGCAACTGCCTCAACGCGGACGACGTCGCAACTTGGGCGCCCGCGCTCGAGCCGGAGGGCATCGCCACAATCGTCAGCGACATGTGCATCGAGGTGCACGGCCACGGCATCTGCGGCTCCATCACGGCGCTGCGGCAGGTGCTGCAGGAAGCGGTGCGCACGCGGGGCGTAGAAGGAGCTTTCTGGATTCGCGATGAGAAGAAGTGGACGACGCAGCAAGTGACCGAGGGCTTGTGGGCGTTCGAGGTGGAAGAGGATGTGCCCGAGGAGGGAGGTTGGTCGGTCAGCTCGCGCCTGTGCGTGCCCTCGTCGTGCGGAAGGTATCTCAACCCACCGGAGGAGATACCGACCGTGATGGTGCTTGAGGGCATGGAGATCGTCACCGAGGTGCGCAAGGGGGTTGTTATGGCAAGTGAGATGCCCATGTCCATGGAGGAAGACTTTGATGTTTGCGACAACGCGAATCCGCTGTACTTGTGCCGGCTGGGTTCAAAGTTGTTTGTACGGTAGGCGTGTATTTGCAACTTTTGACAATTGGGTTTTGAATTGACGCGCGCGGCGATCGTGCGCGTGCGCGCACGCGCGATGGCGCGCCGCTACGACACGCTCGACAACGTCGATACCAAGGACGTGAAGAGCATCGGCGACCTCTACGCACTGGTCGTCAGCGAGGCGATGGGTGCGAACGATTTGTGCGGCGTGGTGACTTCGGGTCCGCTCAACCAGGGCTACTCGCATAGCGGTTACTGGGGAGAGCGTCCGCAAACCTTCCAAGGCCACACGGAGAGATGGTACGTGCGATCCGCGCCCGTCGGACGCATCGGCAAACCGCTGGAGCATGGCGAGGTGAGGCAGATATCGGTGCTGGTGTGCGAAAGCGAGACGAGCAAACAATCAATCGTGACCAACATCAAGCTGTGGCGACGCCCGGAGACGCACCGGCTCTACGCTCAGGAGATCGACGAGCGGCAGCACAACCGGGGGTGGTCCACGATGGGACCCATCGGCGTGGCGTCGCACGCCATCCACATCTTCGAGCAGCGCCACAACGGTGACGCAAAGGCGGTGCTTTCGGCCGTCGCGATCACCACGCGCACGCAGAAAACCTATATGCAGCGATGCGTCGAACCGCTGCTGATGCCACATTACGTGCTCGCGTCTTCCATGATCGGGATACCCATTCCGAATGCCCCCACGCCACCACTGTGCGAGATCAGCTACGGGATGGCGGAGTATAGCAGGGTGTGTGCGCAAAGCGCATGCCTGTTCAAACAGGTGTGTTCAAAGCAGTTGAATGCGATGAACGGCACGGACACCGAGAACCAGATTCTGGTGTCGGCTGAGGACGTGTTGGAGCAGGAGAGCTTCATCGGGTACCTCGACCGGCGCGCTGACCCGTTTTACGCCGGCGCTATGCAGGACGACATGCACAAGCCGAGTGGCATGCCGCTCATGGTGGCCGTTGCCGTGTGCATCGCGTGCACCACCGACCGGTGGGGCCTGCCTACGCTCCGCGGTGACGACGCCTTTGCCACCCAGGAGGCCCGCCATTTTGTGCAGTCGGCGCTCCCAGCGATTGCGACAATGGAACAGGCCGTCGACGGCACGCCGGGAGGCGAGCAGATTGACAGCATCGACGTGATCGTCAACTACGCCCTAACCAACATCCACTTGTGCATCCGCAAGATGCGGGAGGGCATGGCACTCCCCGCCAACGCCGGCGTATTGTACAAAGAACAAATTGGTAGCAAATTGGGCGTTGTCGACACCAACAAGATCGAGATGGCGCTCAAAGCCAGCATAAACTACCTGATGTGCACTGGCATTTCGGTGTGCGTCGACCTCTTCGGTTTACCTCCCAAGAAATCGAACGGGAAGGATGGTGCCTATACGGAATACGGCTTTGCGACGCACGTGGTAGATCCGGTGATGCTGTCGCGCGTGCAGTCGGCGCACGACAAGGGTCTGGGATACACCGTGCCGCGATGGCACACGCTCCGCACGAGCACCCGCGGGAAGCGCCAACTGGCGCTTGCAAGTGTGGTAGTCGAGGTGGACGAGTGGCTGCGCACCGGCAAGTACAAGGGTGTGGTTTTGCACCCCACGACCCAAGCGTCCGCGTCTGTGCGGCCGGACGAGCTCAACCCCGACGCGCCTGCCGCTTCTGCCTCAGCGGGAGCGCGCAGCACTAAGAAAAAGTCAAAGAAGCAGCAGCAGCAGCAGCAGCAGCAGGCACCCGAGGAGCTTCTGGCCGAACGAGGCAAGCGGCGCGGGGAGAGGCAGCGTTGCTACGCGACTGACGCTGTGCGGTGCATGCTCAAAGCCGGCCCACACTCGGACATGGTCGCCTCCATGGCGGCGGTCAAGTTGTGCGGCGAAGCTGTGCAAGCCGCCGCGGGCATCGTCAGCGACGCCATGCAAGGGCTAGGGCAAGGCGTGTGCGTGGGCATTGGCGACCTCTTCGGTATCCGCACGCACCTCATCGGGCCCGCGAGCAAGGTGCAATGCGCGCACTGCGAGAACACGGTCGACGTGGTCGAGAGCGTCGCCTTCTCGGGCGCCCTGGGCACGTGCCCTGGTTGCCAGCACCCGCGATGCCTTGAGTGCGTCGCGGCGGACATTGCCAGTATAGGGGCTGGCGAACTCGTAAAGTGCAGGGGGTGTGCTCACTGCAAAGCCGCCATTGACTCCTATTACTAGCCTTTTTTGTTTTTCGAAACACGTCGATTCACAGCAGCACGGACACGCACACACACTCCTTGTCCACGCATCGGCACAACGCTGCGTGCACGTCGGCAAGCACGTGATCGGTGTCGTGCACGACGATATGGTTGGGCACGGCTTCGATCAGCGTGACGCCTAGCGTTTTGAGTGCCTTTTGTGCGTCGAGGGACACGCAGAAGCCCACTTTGGCCGACACGGCTGTGATGCCGTAGACGCGCTGCAAAAAGTGCAGCGCCTCCGTGGCGCTCTGGCGGAGCTGGGGCGCGCCGCACGGCGCGGACTTGAACTTGATGGCCACCTCGTGGTTGTTGTGCTTGAGCAGCTTCATCATCTCGGCCACGCGCGAGGTGAGCCCGCGCTCGCGGATCTCTTGCCAGTCGACCACGAACGTCGCCTTTGCGCCGCGCACGCGCAGCAGGTAGAGCAGCTGGGCAAACTCTACAATGGGATGGTGCGGGCGCGGAAAGCCCTCGATCAGCAGCGCCACGCGATTGGGAGGCACAGGGAAGCGGTTCCCGAGGCATCTGCGCAAAAGGCTATCAAAGGCACATGGCATGGGCCTTTGGCGCGCATGCGGTGCTCCCTTTGCCCCTTCCCCCCTCAACCTCTTTTTTTTGAGAGGCGCTGCCTTAAGGCAATGCTAATAATACGACAGTTAGCGTGACATTTGATCTATCTCGTATTTTGAGCACACTTGCCGCTTCCTACGCCATCGCAGAACGCCCCCGGGCACCCGCCATGGCCCGTGTCTCTGCAGAATGCATCGCCCGTAGAACCAGCTCCGCTTGGTGCGGGACTGCAAAGGTGGCCGGTCACCGGGTGCGCAGCACCGCTCAGCACGCAATTGTCGGGCTGAGGCAACGCCGTGCCGTAAACTTCGACCTCGTTGAGGTTCATGGAGTCCCAATACTTTTGCACGATGCGGACCGCAAACACGTTTGAGGCGACGCAGTTCACCTCGAGAACTTCGACGTTTTCTGTGGGGATGTCCGTCTCGAAACACTTGACCCAGTGCGCAACGTACGGGTACCCGTTCGGGTGGTCGCCCTCGACGTACGCCCCATCCCCGGCCGAGGTAGGAAGGTACCACACCTCCCACCCCTCGTGCCCAAGTCGGTAAGTGCAATGCGTGCCGTAGCAGTTCGGCATTCGCGCGTTGTGTATGACGAGGTGCGAGATGTCGGCTGCCGGAAAGTAGACGTCAAGAAGGTGCGCAGCATAGTCATTTCCGCCCGTGCCACACCCCATGACTGTGTGGGTGTGTTCCGTATCACCATCGATGCACCCGGTGCACGGATAGTTTTGGTGTTCAAGGTCCATGAAGCACGCGACTGTGTTGAGCCGTTGGATGGGTGGCCACGGTTGGGTCAGCTTGAGTGTCGGGTCGTCCAGATCGGGCCAGTTTTGCGGGGCCTGGCCACCGCTGTGAGGCCCGTTGCCGGCTGCGCCGCACCACACGTCATTGACGTGCTCCTCAGAGGCCGAGTAGACCGACGCGTCGCTCGGATAGATCCACAGCTCGCAACGCATGTAGGCGCCCGCGTGTTCGCACCCGCCCGGCGAGTTGGAGCCACAAGGCCGCCCACCGTCCCATTTGAAGTACTCGTACGTGACGCACTTGTCCCACCAGTCGCACAGCTCGACGCATCGCGCGTTGGTGACTGCGGAATTGGAAGCGCCGCGGCCGCTGTCGTCGACCGTGACCTGAAAAAACAGGACGCCTGCGCCATTCTCCTCCGCGTCGTCATGGCCCTTGTCGGTGACCAATGTCAACCATTCCGAGCTAGTAGAAGGCCCACCGAACGATCCGACGGCTATCAGTGGTTGGTTGACGCTGCCGGACACGCTCAGGCCACTGTCGCCGCTCTTCTTCACGCGCACTCCCGGATTGGAAGCTGCACCATCGGTGTAAAAGGCGCACCCGCCGCCCGCGTAGAGACGGGGAGGAGGCGGTCGCGGCGGCGGTGGCGGTGACGGTGGCGGTGGCGCGGGCGGCGCGGGCGGCGCGGGCGGCGACGGCGGCAATGGGCAGCGACACACGAGATTCTTTGTGTTTGCGCCACCACTGTTGCCAAGAGGTCCTTGGGTGTTCGGGTCCGGCTTGTCATTCCAAAGGGTTATTATGTCCAGACCTCCATTCATGACAGTCGTGACTGCGTTGCAGCCATCTGCATAATTGTCACTTGTCCGTTGTATCAAGGCAGTGAAGTCGCCGGTGGCGACGGCGGCGGCAAACCTTCCACACTCCCCGG
>TARA_B100001057_G_scaffold45021_2_pt1 | contig 11156 bp, 8 predicted proteins | sample TARA_B100001057 | Tara Oceans TARA_B100001057 (sample SAMEA2621839) | marine metagenome | biome: marine biome (ENVO:00000447); feature: surface water layer (ENVO:00002042); material: "saline water (ENVO:00002010), including plankton (ENVO:xxxxxxxx)" | depth 5 m | reverse complement strand
TAATTAAACTCACCTCGGCCAGTTTGTGTATTTAACTTAAAAAAACCACAAATTATGGGGCTGTCTTCTAAACCGTCAATAAATACATAAGCTTCAGAAGTCATCATTAATCACCTGAGTCTTATTGCTTTTACGCTGTCTTGCATTATAACCGCCCACATCTGCGGCTAGCTCGTTAATTTCATCCAGCAATGAGCCTTGCAATTGAAGAACAACAAGGGCTTCAAACAATATATCGCTTTTTACTACCTCTCCTTGTTCAAGCTTTTGTACCGTGGAGCGAGATACACCAATCATCTTAGCGAACGTGCTCTGGGTATAAAGTAAAGTTCGATGCTGACGAATTAAATCACCCAAGCGACGCGCCAGCTTAAATGCTTGTTCAGATCTCATAAATGACTTCCTAATCGGTCATTAATAAACTAATGATTAGTTTAGCGGTATTTAATGTGATTGCAATATTATTTAAATAGAGATGTAATGAGCTTCGAGCAGCGGCATTCAAGCTTACCGTAGGGGCGAAGCTTGCTCGCGTTAGAGGCGCAGCTTCTCATTACTTAATAAATTAACACCGTAAAAGCCTAGCTTTTAAACGAAAGCAATGCGCGTCTACAAGGTGAATTTTACACTGGCGTGTATGTGGTGCGTAGGCGCGATTTTATATCGCGCGTGTAGACGTGAGCTTGCTCACGTTAGAAGCGCAGCTTCTCATAACTTAATAAATTAACAGCGTAAAAGCAGGGCGAGTAAAAAAACCTTCAACAGTATTTTTATTAGGTACTTCAGTGATATGATTTAAACATATATGACAGAAAGGATGTCGCATGATTTTAAAAGATAAAGCTCTATCAACTTCCAATTACGCTAAGATAAAAGCGGGTCAAAAACAAGAGCTAGACGTAGCATTTTACTTCCGCCGCGCATTTAAAGACCACTCTCAAGTATTTGTGTTTAACGATGTAAAGTTTAAACACAACGGCGAAACCGCACAGATAGACCACCTAGTTGTTTACACCTACGGATTTATTCTTATTGAATCAAAAAGTATTACCGGTGAAGTTGCAATAAACCAACATCAAGAGTGGAGTCGCAGTTACCGTGGGCAATGGCAAGGCATGCCGTCACCAATCAAACAAGTTGAGCTACAATTGGCATTACTAAAAAGTTTAGTAATAGACAATGCTCCTCAACTCCTGCCAAAAATGTTTGGTAAAATACAACAAAATTTTGGTAGCCGTGAATGGCATAGCATCTGTGCAATATCGAGTAATGCCATAATTAATCGAGATAACACACCAAAAACGCTTGAAGAGCGTCTCGTAAAGTCTGAATTTATAGCTGATAAACTTTTAGACATAATGAAGCTACCTGCCTCAACACCAAATGCCCTGCACTTTTTTTCGACCAATACTCGTTCTTGGTTTAGTGAAGAAAGCCTAGCTAGGATCTGTGAGTTTCTTTTAGAGCAAAATATTGCCCCTTCCACACCGTTAAAACCTAACGCAAAAACATCAAGTCTCAACGAACCGAGCCCAGTTTATCAAGATGAATCAACAGCTATTGCACCAATAACTCAAGAGCAACCAAATATTGCCAATGAAATAAATTTAAAGTGTAAGCAGTGCAATAATCAAACGACGCTTAAACCTCGCTCAGGTCGCTACGGCTATTTTGTTACATGTGGTGAGTGCGATACCAATACACCAATGAAGACGTCTTGCCCGAAATGTAGCAGCGCTAATACTAAAGTGAGCAAACGCAAAGAGCTCTACTCATTAGTGTGTAGTGATTGTGAAAATACAGCGCTTTTGCAAATTTGATTGGTAATATCGCGTTGGCGATAGCAACCAAGGGGCGCATAGCGCCGAACGCCCCTTGGAACCCTTCGACGCCCCGCAACTTCACTTATCTTCAAATACAAAATTAATATGAACGTAAACGTGATGGACGCACATCCATGTGCAAGCATCACTTCTCTCACATCCATGTGAGGTAATTACTCACTAATTATGTGTTTTCAGATGAAGTTGAAGGGGGAATATCTTGGCTAATGCCTTCAAAATTAAATTAGTGCTGCTAATTTGTTCTATTAGTAGCAGCACTACTATTTAAAACTTTGAGACCATGTATAAGCCTGGTATCATCCTACGTCATTAGATTATTTAGTGGTAAAGTTATGGAAAACGGTGAAATTCTTGTTATTGATTTATTTGCAGGCCCTGGAGGGCTTGGCGAAGGGGTTTCTGCAGCTAAAACAGAAGATGGTAAATCTCCTTTTCAAATAGGTATCTCAGTCGAAAAAGATTTTCACGCCCATAAAACTCTTACTACTCGTGCTTTCTTTCGAACACTCAAAAAAAAATCACAGCCATTGGATAATTATTATAATTATCTACACGGAAAAATTACACGAGATGAGTTGTTTGAACTTCACCCCGATATAGCAACAGAGGCTAATCAAGAAACTCTCAATGGGGCTAAAGAACTTGGCAAAGACAATAAGCTCATCCATGAGCGTATAAAAGAACTCGTCAAAAAGCATAAAGGCCCAAAAGTTCTAATCGGTGGCCCTCCTTGCCAAGCATATTCATTAGCTGGCCGCTCACGTAATGCCGGAAATAAAAGCTATATTGCAGAAGAAGATACTCGCCATTTTTTATATAAAGAATACTTAGAAGTAATCTGTCTAGCGAAGCCTGATATTTTTGTAATGGAAAATGTTCGCGGGATACTTACGGCCAAAGTAAATGGCCAAGTCATGTTCCCACAAATACTGGAAGACTTACGAAGTCCGGGTTCAGTAGCAAATCATAAAAAGATTCCAAAATATAATATCTACTCATTAGTCGTTGATGCCGAAAGCCCTGAAAATCCACAATACAAAGATCCAGCAGACTTTTTAATTCGTTGCGAACAATACGGTATCCCTCAAGCAAGACATCGTGTGATTTTACTAGGTGTCCGTGAGGATATTAAAGCAACCCCAGAAACATTAAAACCATGCGAACACCAAGTTACCGTAGAGCAAGCTATTAGTGACTTGCCAAGTTTACGCAGTGGTTTTTCAAAACAAAAGGATAACGCAAAAGATTGGGAAGCAGCTGTTGCTAAAAATGCAGATAAATTAAAGCAGATTCTGACAAACCAATTTGACCCAGAATCAGCAAATAGCTTAAATCTTCAACCAAAAATCGGTTTATCTAGAATAGAAACTGTATTAAGCGACAAAACTCCAGCTATGCCAGAGCCATTAATAGCCTGGTATATAGACCCTAACCTAAATGCAGTGCTAAACCATGAAACCAGAGGGCACATGGTTGACGATTTACTACGCTACGCTTACTGTGCCGCGTATGCGCAAATAAAAGGCTCATCCCCTAAATCTCGTCACTTTCCACAAGAGTTAGCTCCAGCCCATGCAAATTGGGATACAGGAACACACGCAGACCGTTTTAGAGTGCAAGTTGCAGATAAATATGCAACGACAGTAACAAGTCACATATCAAAAGATGGCCACTATTTCGTACATTACGATCCACAACAATGTAGAAGTTTAAGCGTTCGCGAAGCTGCACGCTTACAAACATTTCCTGATAACTATATTTTTGAAGGTACGAGAACGAATCAATATGTGCAGGTAGGAAATGCTGTGCCACCTTACTTGGCACAGCAGATTGGGCAAGTAATAATTAATTTTTTACTTCAAAGCGAACGCTAGCCATTAAGCAAAATGAAAACCTTCTTCGATGGCTTTCCTTTCAACATCTAATAAAGTTATACACTGCTTCTCAGTTGGTATTTTTAAAGGGATGGCAGCCGCAATATCTAGTATGCTTTTTTCTTTGTGACTTAGGGCAAACGAAGCTTTATTCCATGCTTGCATTTTCTTCCAGTATTTATCGGTTTTATCGAAAACATACCTCTGAGCCTCAATACCATTATCAATACTTTGCATGTCAGCGGCTTCTTTTTTACGCTCTTTAGCTATGCTCGGGTCAATCAGTAAATTTTCTACACCGGTACTAAATTGAATATCAGTCTGTCTTAAATTTTCCCAGCAGTCTGCTTTTTTACACCACTCACCAATATTGGTTATATGCAAAGGAGTATCTTTTATTACTTCATTAGTTTTTTTTGCAATATCCAAAAGATTTCTGAGTATTTCATCAGGTAACGACTGACTTTTCCAAATTGATATCATGTCTAGTAATTTCCCTTTACAATCAAGCATGTCTTGAAACTTAGCTATTGTATAAGTAACAAGGTTCGCTTTATACCCACCATACCAAGGCTGCTTCATAATTTTTTTGTCTAGCTCTTTGAACACAATTGCTTTGGCTATAGTCTCTCTAAAAAATAATTCATTAAATTGTTTTTCGTCCTTGTACCAACGTTCAGTCATAAAATCAGCAAACCTACCGAAATTCTTTTGAGCGCCTAAACTAACCACATGCGGCATTTTTTCCCAAGAATTGAAGTATTTCGCGAGATCTGTTTTAGTTATCATTTGAGATTTTGGATTAATTTTTTCAAACTTTTTCTGTTCCGCTAGGGCTAACTTAGTTTTGGCAGTCATGTATTGACCACGTGCTCTTTCATAAAACCAATGAGTTTCTTGAAGCCCACCTTCAGAGGATGGTGCCCAAATTCTTCTAGAAAGCTCTTCAAAGCGCCAGTGAAAAGGGCTGTTAGAGAAGAAATCTGCGGCATTCACCTTATTTTGAGTATTAGCAAACTCCGAAATTTTAGGAACAATGGTTTCTACAAACTCCGGTGGCACGATTGTTAATTTCACTTGAATAAAGACTTGAGATAAATCTGCTTTTTCTTTTTTTAATGTGTTGTATATTGAAGCTGTAGTTTGGCCTCCATTCACGATTTGTAAATTTTTTAGTTTCGAGATCATGGTATTGCCATGCTCTACATATGTGGTGATTTCTTCCGCTGTAGCTGTTAAACCATTATTAAATGCAAAAAACATATTTGGCTGATTTATAATGGTATTCCGCATTCCTTTATTTACTTTTCCTTTAAATTGAAGAAATGTTCGTACATTTTGCTCTAGTAGCCTTTCGGTATATTTGTCATAAAGTTTGGATAGTAGTGAGCCGGGTAAGACCAATAAATATGACTGGTATTCATCTGTTTGGGAAAAAGCTTTCAGACAAGGAAGGTAGTCACCAAACTCTTCTTTGAAATCAATTTCGATTGATTCTTTACCTGCATTAGATGAGTCAATACGATAAATTCTCTCAATGTCCCAAATATCAAAATTAATTTTTATGCCATTATCGCTATCAACAGAGGGAATAGATTTAATTGACTTACTTATTTCACCGTTGGTAATTATTATCACTTTAACACTTGTGATCCCTGAGGACTTAAGGCATATCTCACGTACAAGAGGATACGCAAGATCTGTCTCTTCCATAGTTTGATAGAAACTACTATCTAGGCTTCTTTCAAAAAATCGAACAGCCCTTTTTGAAATCTGTGTCGCAAGTGAAGTCGTTAAAGTTTCAAGACTATCTTTATAATGGGATACGATTAATGTCAGTACTCCATTTTCATCATTTTAGTGCCACGCATCTAGCTTAAGCCCTAATGAGTCTTTTTTATAACTACAAAGGCTGTAATTCTCTATAACTGCTTGTTCAACCAAATAATCGCAAACTTTTTCAACAAACACAGGTTCATTAAATTTACTTCCAACTTCAGCCTCGCTATAAATTTCCTGCATAAAGTTTGTGTAAAATAATTCTAAACTCATACTGCTGATACCCACGGTTCTTCAATTAAAAATGGTTCACAATTTGTCAATTCCAAATCATAAGTTACGTTGCAAACCCCATTTGGAATATTTGATAGTGTAATTCTCGGAAAGTCTCCTGATACGTCGTAGAACTTCTTAGAAGCTATTATATAACTAAAAGTGGAATACTCTTCACTATGCGCGTACCCAATGTTAAGTAAAGCGTCTTGGAATTTTTCAAGCTGTTGTGAGTGTCCCTCTTCTTCGAGTATGTTTTGAATACCTAAAATTAATTTAGGAAGTGACAGGGCGTTTTGAGCTTCAGGCTCAGTTCTTCCTAAAGTGATCACGAATAAATAGAGTTCATCTAACTGCCCACAAAGCTGTTCTGCGGATGAGATTTTTATTTTTGGCGATGATGTACCTATTTGGCACTTTACCTCTACAGCCGCATTTTGAATATTAAAATCTTGCGGACTGCCTTCCGGTCCAGTCCAAAAGTCTATTGCTTGAGCTACGCCATACTTTTTTGCCAAATGATGATTTAAGTAGACCAACTCACCTATTAGTCCTTTAATGATTCGTTCTGGTAATAACTTTTCTTTATCTTTTTTTAAGAATTCTCTCCAGCGCTCAATTCTTCTAAAAATAACAGGCACTACTGCTGATGGTTTTAACACACGAGTAGCAGAAATAATGTCATTGCATAAAGAAAAAAATAGTTCCCAGTCGCTGGGGTTTTTAAGACTCAAAACTAATTGTTTAGTCTCTGCTATAGAAGTTACCTCTATTCCTAACAGAGAAGGGTATTTGGGGGGCAATTTACATTCACTGGTTAATTTACAAACAAATAAGTACCTACCCAACCTATCTTTAGCCCAGTAAATATCTAACGGATGCTTATGGTCAATTCGTCTTGCTGACAAATCTGCTTTTGGCGTTTTGATGCTTTCCCAAGGATTAATCATTTTCTAATTCATCCTCTTCTTCAAGTAAGCTGGAAAATTCTTGCTTCCACCATGTTGTATTAACGATGTACTCGACGAGGTTTTCGGGTTTGCCCTTACCTGCCTCGCCCGGAAAACTAATACTCCAAGCTAAAGCTGTTTGCTCTATTGCAGGCTCTTTTGTCTCACCTAACTCACAATCTAATAGGTAAACAGTCAGCAGGGGACGCTCTCTTAATTGTCGTAATAACTTTCCTGATAGAGACCTTCGACTCTCGAGCTTTTCAACATGCGCATTTATTTTTGTTTTGTCTACTCCTGCTCTTTCCCATTTTGGGTCACTAAACCGCCTTTTTTTGGATGTTATAGCACTCTTCGTTTCCTTATACAGGCTTACAGTCCTCATTAAGGGGTGCATGATAATGCTTTGCCTTGCGTGAGCTTTATATTCATCTTGAGGTTGAGAGTTACTTATTAATTGAACGTCCCAATTACAATTAATTTTTCCGATGTAATCTAAAATAGGCTTTGGTTCTGTCATTATAGAAGCAGGATGATTTGTATAGGCATCTATAAACCTTTTAATTGATTCATCGCTAATATTTTGAAATAAATAATTGGTGCTTGAGGTATTAATTAGGCTATTAGTAAGCAGCAAATCCTTTATCAAGTAATCTAAAGCTGTTTTGTTGCTGTCCTGTAAGCTGTTAGAAGTACCTAAAACAGTAGTTTCAACATGTCGTCCATGCAAACTAATTTGCCTCAACACACTTGTACCTGTTCGCATCTTATTTCTTGCCGTTACAATAAGGGATTCAGGGTGACTGCGTACACATAATCCAAACTCTTCAGGTGTAAGTTTGGCATTTTCCATTCTTTTAAATTCATCTCTTAGCTCTTCAGTTACATCAGAGATATGTTCATACCAAGAAATTGCATCATAAGGCATATATAACCGACAAAGTTCGGCAAAACCGTCTCTATAGCCAAACCATCGGCCCATTTGCATTAAAGTGTCGTACATCTGCGTGTTGCGAATAAAATAACTAACTGTTAAGCCTTCTAAAGTTAACCCCCTTGATAGGCTTAATCCACCAACCGCTATAATGCTCCTTCCTTTAGGATAATTTTCTTTTGTGTAATCTAAAGGTTCTGAATTCTTTGATGCATTGACTTCAATTATTTTAATAGGTGATACGGCTTTTTTTAAAGTTAATTGGACTGTTTTCCAATCAAACTCAACACCTGAAAACTCTTTATCAAATGTTTCTTTCAATTCCCTTATAGAGTTATTTTTAACTGCTTGTAATTCATCTAACGCATAATGATTAATAATGTTTCGTCTAATTTCATCAACATAGTCATGTACTAATAGTTTGATATGACTTTGTACATCAGTAAATCGACTAACGTTTATCAACATAGAATTATGTTTAAATTCTTGATCTCTTAATATCCGAATAGCTCTAATTAATGTAAATGTCCTGATTGCCTCTTCTAGTGACGCAGGTAAAGCTTCAGGTACATAATCCTTTTTATGGGAAGGCGGAAGCAAATCTTCATAATCTAGCAACTCTCGAACTATGTCTAAATCAGAATCTGAGCTGAATATTCTCTTCGAGCCAACATAATTCGAGGGAGCGTCTAGACTAATGATAAAATCTCTTGGAAAAAGCTCATCACCTATCATTTCATCATTATTGTCGGGATCGATAAAAATGTTTGCAAAAGGTGTCGCTGTGTAGCCTAGATACATATTTTGTCGAAACAGCTTAAGTAACTCGCGAATTTTGCTATTAATTGCTGTCGCATCAGTGTCTTCTTTGTTTGTATTGATTGAAGCGTGGTCAGCTTCATCATCAATTAGAAGAAACGGAAACTGGTCCAAATTAAGATTATTGTTTTTTAGCCAGTTTATGAGGTTTTGAAGTATAGCTTTGTTCTTTTTGATAACTAAGACTACAGGCTGGTTAAAATTATCTAAGGTTGAGCCAATTTGTTTAGCTATACTGTTTTTAAAGTCATGAACAGTAGTTGTAAATGAAATTGGAACTTTGTCATGTGAATATTTACCCACGCCAACTAGCCTATCTCTTAATGGGATATCATCTAATTGCTTAGAGCTATCAACCCCTCTAAAGCCTTCATCAATCCTTTCTTGTGTCTGACTTCTGAGAGCACTCAATATACCAGCAAGTACGATAATAACTTTATAACCAGCATCTGCTGCTTTATTTATAACACCAGTATAATTAGCGGTCTTACCTGATTGCACGTGACCAACGACTAAGCCCTTCCTTGACCAATTCCCTTCTTTTTTAGGGTTTTCTAAATGATCCAATATCTTGTCAGTAACTAGATCTAATTGCGTTACTACTTTAGGTGGAAAATTCGAATGAGATAAGTGTCTTTTATATCGATTCCAGAAGAACCAATCAATGTCGCCACGATTATCCTCTAACCACGGAATATAGTCCTTTGCTTCAAAATATGACCCTAAAGTCATACTTATATCAAATCGTTCTTCTAGCTTTGTGGCTATCAAATTTATATCGTTTTCATCAGTAACTGATAAGCTATGGGCCATCATTTTTACTGTTTCAAGAATCATTTCGGAGTCAATCTGATCTAGATCCTTTTCTCCAACTTTAGCTACTAAAAATTGTTCACTTAAGTCTTCTATTTGGTTTAGTTTAACGATATCGGTCATTATTCGAGTTCCATTTCTTCTATTATTTTAAGGCTTAAATCAATATGTGAAGCCATTGGCTCTATCTGAGTAATCTTTTCAACAATCTGTTCTTTAGATAATTTTTCATTTTTGTAGATCGGCAAAAATATTTTAATTATACTTTTCAATTCTTCTGTTGGCACACGCGGTTTAACAACATTTTCAGGTGAATTGGCAAAATCATTAAAATATAAATCTGAAGGGAAAGAAGACTCTACTGACGATAAAATATTTACAAACTCATTGCGTAAATCATCTCCCAGCTTATTTTTGAAAGAATCAATTAAAGGATGGCTTTTACTTATTTCATAACTCACCTTTCCTGAAACTACATTCCTATTCCAAAAAGGCTCTAAAACTTTTGACTTAAGTCGGTGACCTTTTTGTTTAAATACCCGTTTTCCAGAATATTCAACTTCAGAGATGATTTGTTTTAAACCTCTTCTTACGACTTCAGGTGGGCTTGCATTTGATTTTTTTACATCAATTTTCCAAATATGGTCTAGTGAATTTGGTATATCTACTCTTACTCGAACTAATTTAGTCAACTCTTCTTTGGGCATTAATCTAAACCAAGTACTTTTGATAATTAATCTTTTGTTTCTATAAACATAAAAGCCTTGGTTATGAAGATATCCCCCATCTCCAGAATATTTCTCATATTCCTGAGGTGAAACTTTTGTATAGTGAGGAAGCACGAATGGTTGAACTTTAATTTTTTTTGAGTCGACATAAATAGACTGTGATGGAAGCTCCAATGTAGCATTATGAGCAACATTAAAGGGATCAATGCCTTCAAGTCTGCCACCATTTAAAAATATTCGTATAGATTTCTTGCCGGACCCAGCATTGAGGAAACGATGATATGTTAATTCAAGATGTTTTCTTGAATGATCAATTATTGAATTTAGCTTTTTCTCTCTAATAGCAAGAGAATCAAACGAATCTAATCTATCTAGCTTCCTCCATAATACAATTGTGCCGGAAGATTTTTGTTCTAAATTTGAAAGCAACTCATTTAACTCTACGACTTGATGTAAATCATTTGAGTCTAAAACTTTTACTTTCCAACCTGTATCAGGGTTTTCAGTTATTTGGTCTAGATCCCACTCCATCGCAGAGATGCTATTTTCTTTTTTTGATACGACAGTTAGTTCTCTGCACTGGGAAAAAGAAGCAGTCTTAAGCCCTAGTCCAAATCGACCTAAATCATTATCTTTTCTAAATTCAAGCGGATTTAGGCTGCCCAGTTTCATTGCGAGCAGTAACTCTTGGTAATCCATTCCGTGTCCATTATCGGAAATTGCTAACCAAGGTTTGGCATCATTCCAAGAAAAATCAATGTTGATGTCTGTTGCTCGCGCAGTAATACTATTATCGATAACATCAGCTAAGGCTGTTTCCATTGAGTAACCGATATCACGCAAGGATTCCATAAGTGAGGATGGTGAAGGGTAGAGATTCTCGTAATGCATTTTAAATCCTTTACTAATATAAATAGAGCTAATCTGCCCAAGCTTTTTATCAAAAAGCTTATTTTTGCAAAATGATATTATACCAATCTACAAACACTCCAACTCCCCGTGATCACACCTGAAATTGAGTTAATGATGAGTAATTTACAGCATGGATGCTGTACAAAGCGTAGCTTGGCCATGGATGGCCTATCTACGCAGGTTACGTTCACATCATTAACGTAAGTTGAAGATACAGTGTGATCTCCGGG
>TARA_B100001057_G_scaffold75220_1_pt1 | contig 11157 bp, 14 predicted proteins | sample TARA_B100001057 | Tara Oceans TARA_B100001057 (sample SAMEA2621839) | marine metagenome | biome: marine biome (ENVO:00000447); feature: surface water layer (ENVO:00002042); material: "saline water (ENVO:00002010), including plankton (ENVO:xxxxxxxx)" | depth 5 m | reverse complement strand
AAGAGTAAGCACATTGCTAGGTGTCACAATATTATTATACACAACGCTTTCTTACTCTTCTCACCTTGAGAACTTTACATTATGCAAGAAGATTTATTCTTATGGGTTGAGAAGTATCGACCCAAAACTGTCGAACAGACAATACTTCAAAAAGAACTAAAACAAACTTTTTCAAAGATTGTAGAATCGGGTGAAATACCTAATATGTTATTTACGGGAACTGCGGGACTCGGAAAAACTACTATTGCAAAAGCAATATGCGAACAACTTGAACTTGACTACATTATTATTAATGGGTCAGAAGAAGGTAATATTGATACTCTTCGGGGTAAGATAAAACAGTTTGCATCTACAGTTTCTTTACAAGGTGGATATAAAGTTGTTATCCTAGATGAAGCAGATTATCTAAATCCACAATCAACTCAACCCGCACTGCGTGGATTTATAGAAGAGTTTAGTCAGAACTGTAGATTTATTCTGACTTGTAATTTTAAGAATCGTATAATCGAGCCACTACATTCTCGTTGTGGTGTCTATGAGTTTAATACTACTAAGAAGACACTCGCACAACTATGTGGTCAGTTCATGAAAAGACTACAGACTATTCTAAAAGATGAAGGTGTAGAATATAAAGAAGAAGTAATTGCAGAAGTAATCACTAAGTATGCACCAGATTGGAGAAGATGTCTAAACGAATGTCAAAGAAATGCAATTGGTGGTACAATCAATGCAAACATTTTAGTAAACAAGGAAGACTCGTTTGATGATTTATATTCCACATTAAAACAAAAAGATTTTAAACAAATGAGAACATGGGTAGTCAACAATATTGATGTAGACCCAGTTGCAATCATTCGTGGTGTCTATGATACTATGTATGAGAAAGTACAACCTGAGAGTATCCCACAATTAGTTCTGATACTTGCAGACTATCAATACAAAAATAGTTTTGTCGCAGACCATGAACTAAATATGGTCGCATGTCTAACCGAAGTTATGGCGAATGTGAGTTTTAAATGAGTCCATTTGAATTTTTAAACGCAATCAACTATACCAAGAAAGATTTAATGGTAGACCCAGAGAATGAAAAACATTATAACTCATTTGTAATTAATAGGTCATTGTCTTATTTCCCTGACACAGTTGCGATTGCAAATGAAATGAATAAGTATCATCATCTAGATAGTCGTTTACAATTCTCGTTTCTTATAAATATTATTAGAAAGAGAAAAAGGTTTAGTAAATGGATTAAACCAGAAATAGAAAATGATGTTGAAGTGGTGAAAGAATATTATGGATATAGCAACGAAAAAGCAAGACAAATACTCCCACTACTTACACCAGAACAGATACAAACCATTAGGAAAAAGGTGAATAAAGGTGGAAGAAAATAATATAGTAAGTTGGGCTCCTGCAAATATGTTAGAAATAACTCTTGCAGAACCAGACGACTTTTTAAAAGTAAGAGAGACATTGACAAGAATAGGTGTTGCGTCTCGTAAAGAAAACAAGTTATTTCAATCATGTCATATACTTCATAAACAAGGAAGGTACTTTATAGTACACTTTAAAGAACTGTTTATGTTAGACGGGAAAAAATCTAATCTAGAACAATCAGATTTAGAACGTAGAAATACAATCGCAACTTTATTGAGTGATTGGGGACTAGTTGAAATACAGAACACGGAACAAGCAAAAGAATGTAGTTCCCTAAAACAAATAAAGATAATACCATTCAAAGAAAAATCAGAATGGGAATTGTGTCCAAAATATAATATCGGAAATAAATAATGCCTACAAAATTTAAACCAAGTGAAGTAATAGTTGACAGAACAACAAAGAAAAGAAGTGTAAGACATCATTACATAAAAAATGTATCTCAGGATGAACTATTTTCTACACTTAATAATGAATCTACATCGCAAAAGAAGAAACAAAAGATTCGTAACGAATTATCTAGACGGGGAGTCAGAATAGTAATAACACAAAAAGAATCGGGTATTTGTTAAAATACTTGAATTTTTAAAATTCGTCCCCATATATATAATAATAGAGAATGCTCGGGTGAGGTTCTCATTTAACTTGCTAATATAGGAGTAGATATGACTACAATAGAAGCGTTTGGACAATACCGTCCATTTACAATAGGTTTCGATAGTATTTTTGATAAACTATCCGAAGCCGCAGTACCACACAGTGGTAATACTATTAACATACCATACAATATCGTCAAGAGAGGCGATAATCAATGGTTTATCGAAATGGCAGTCGCCGGTTTCAGTAAAAAAGATGTTGATATTGAACTTAAAGAAAACAATTTAACAATCACTTGTTCTAAAAATAAGAACGAGAATGATATTAAAAATGAAACTGACGAGTTCGTACATAAAGGTATAGCAGAAAGAAACTTTTACAAAACTTTTGCACTTGCAGAACATGTAGAAGTAAGAGGTGCTGAAATAGTTGATGGTATTCTATCAATTGAATTGTTTAGAAACATTCCAGAAGAGAAGAAACCTAAAACTATTAAAATCAAATAACTTTTATTTGTGGTCAAGGGGTAGAAATATCCCTTGACTTTTATTGATGAATACTATATAATACACAACAATGGATTTTTATACAAATGTTTCTCGTTTTGGAAACAACTTACTTTACATAGGATATAAAGGCGGACAAAGAGTTCAGAAAAGAATTCCGTTTAAACCTACTCTATACGTTTCTACCCCTGAACCCAAATCAGGTTGGAAAACTTTATTTGATGAAGCAGTTGACCCGATAGAGTTTGATTCCATGCGTGATGCGACAGACTTTACAAAAAGATATCAGGGGGTAGATACTTTCAATATTTATGGGATGAATGATTTTGTTGCACAATTTATTGCACAAAAATATCCCGAAGAAATAAAATTTAATCGTGATGATGTTTCGGTTACAAGTTTTGATATTGAAGTACAATCTGACGAAGGTTTTCCCGAACCAAAATATGCAAATTATCCTATCACTGCAATCACTACAAAAAACAACAAAGAAAATGTTTATCGTACTTGGGGTTGTGGAGATTATAATCCCGCAGAGAATGTTCTTTATACTAAATGTCAGAATGAAGCTGCACTCTTACATAAGTTCTTAGATTACTGGAAACAAAATTATCCTGACATTGTCACGGGTTGGAATAGTATTAGTTTTGATATGGTTTATGTAATTAATCGTTTGCGTAAAATATATGGAGAAGATAAAGTAAAAGAACTTTCACCATGGGGACATGTGAAAGAAGATAAGGGAACTGACTATTATGGTAAAGAAGCAATAACTTATGAAATACTTGGAGTCACACAATTAGACTATAAAGAAATATTTAGAAAATTTACTTACAATACTCTTGGTGAACAAGAGTCGTATACTTTAAATAATATTGCACATGTGGTTCTTGGTGAAGGTAAGATATCATACGAAGAACAAGATAGTTTGTTTGCATTATATAAAAATGACTTTCAAAAGTTTATTGAATATAATATAAAAGATGTAGAATTGATTGATAGGTTTGAGGAGTCACTCGGATTAATTACATTAACACTTACTATGGCATATCGAGGTGGGGTAAACTATCGTGATGCACTCGGAACAACAAAGATATGGGATAATATAATTTATCGTATGTTAAATCGCAATAAAGTTGTTTGTCCCCCCAAAGAAGAAAAGTCAAAAACTAGTTTTGTTGGTGGTTATGTAAAAGAACCGCAAGTAGGAAGTCATGAGTGGGTCGTGTCCTTTGATTTGAATTCACTGTATCCAAATATTATTATTCAAAACAATATGTCTCCAGAAACAGTTGTAGATGGTTTAGTAAATACTTCTCTAGAACATATACTTAGAAAACAGACGGAAGTCGATACAACTTATGCAACTGCACCTAATGGTGCAAGATTTAAGAAAGATAGACAAGGGGTTATTCCTTATGTAATACAAAATTATTACGAAGAAAGAGTTGACATTAAAAAAGAAATGTTAGAATTAAAACAAGAGTATGAATCTACACCAACTAAGTCTTTATCAAATAGAATATCACATTTAGATAATCAACAGATGTCTATCAAGATTTTGATGAACTCGTTATATGGTGCATTAGGTAATCGTTGGTTTAGATACTTCGACCAAAGAGTTGCAGAGTCAATTACTCTTGGTGGTCAACTATCTATTCTATGGGCAGAAAGAACTGTCAACAAAGAAATGAATAAACTTTTAGAAACAGATGATAAAGATTATGTAATTGCAATTGATACTGATTCTCTCTATATTAATATGGGAGAACTCGTCCAGAAATTTAATCCTAAAAATCCAGTTAAGTTTTTGGACGAGATTAGTAAGACACACTTTGAAAAAGTATTAACTAAATCCTATCAAGAACTTGCAGACTATACGGGTGCAATGTCTAATCGTATGGAAATGGGACGAGAGGTTATTGCAGATAAAGGTATTTGGGTTGCAAAGAAAAGATATATTCTAAATGTACACAACTCAGAAGGAGTACAGTACAAAGAACCTAAACTCAAAGTCATGGGTATTGAAGCAATTAAGTCTTCAACTCCAGAATTAGTTCGTAATAAAATGAAAGAACTATTTAAAATTATTGTTGCACAAACACAAGATGATGCACAACACTTTGTAAGTGTATTTAAAAATGTATTCAAAGATTCTCCCGCAGAAGATATTTCTTTTCCGAGAGGAGTCCGACATGTAAAAAAATATGCAGATAGAAATACTATTTATGGTAAAGGAACACCTATTCATTCTAGAGGTTGTTTATTGTATAATCATTATCTTCAAAAAAATAATTTAACTATTAAGTATGAAGCGATAAACAATGGAGAAAAAATTAAATATACTTACTTGAAGACACCCAATCCAATAAATGAAAATGTCATTTCTTTTAAGACAGTTTTACCTAAAGAATTAAATCTAAACAAATATATTGATTATGATAAAATGTTTGAGAAAACTTTTCTTGAACCACTTGAACCAATCTTCGATGCAGTTGGTTGGAGTGCAGAACCCAAAGCATCGTTAGAGGATTTTTTTAGTTGATGTTAGAGTGGATTGAAGCAATCTTACAAATGATAGGTATATTAACTTTAGTATATCTATTTACTATGTGGGGATTAAGTGGTGGATTTAAAAACTTTTTTACTTTTAAAAAGAAAAAGAAAGATGATGTAAATAGTGGTGCGAAGTTTGGGTAAGATAACAAAGAAAGAAAAGGAATTACAAAAACGACACGAAAGAATGATGAAAAAATATCGCAAGATATTTAAAGAACAAGGTTGTATGCATTGGGAAGACTCTTCCAATTGACAATTCTTGTTAAACCATGTATAATATGCAACAATGTATAGTCTAACCATTTTCAAAAATACCTATGACAATAAAACTCATAGGTCTATGCAATTCCAGTCATGGGATAAAATGTGTTTATTACTGTATGAATTGTCAAATAAAAAAGGAGAAAAAGGTGGAAATAATAGTTCTGCTCTTATTAGTCCTGCTATCTTTCACAAAGACGGGACAAGAAGTAATAAGAATGTTAATAAATGGGGTTCTTGGGCTTGTCTTGATTGCGATAGTTTTATACTTGACGGCGCATCTGATATTCAGCATACTAATTTGGATTTATTAACAAAACAATTATATGATTTATTTGGTGCATATGAATATGTCTGTTACAGTACCGCATCTTCAACAACTAAGAAACCAAAGTTCCGTCTAGTATTTCCATTGACCAAAGAAGTTTACTCAAAAGATTTATCACATTTCTGGTTTGCAATGAACAAAGAATTCAAAGAGATTGGTGACGAACAAACTAAAGACCTTGCAAGAATGTATTATGTTCCCGCACAATATCCAAATGCGTTCAACTTTTATTTTAGAAATAGTGGTATTACTCTTGACCCACAAATGTTGATGGAGAAACATTCTTATATTGAAAACAAGGGTAAAAACTTTCTAGATAGATTACCACCAGAATTACAAAAAGCAGTAGTAGACCATCGTAAGAATAAACTAAATAATACAAACTATAATTGGACGGGATATTCTGACTGTCCGTTTTGGTCTAAGAAACTTGAAACAGAATATCGTGCAACTACAGAAACGGGTTGGTACTATAAAATGTATCAAATCATGGTTGCAACATGCGGTAATGCAGTTTCAAAAGGATATCCAATCACCGCAGAACAAGTTGCAACATTATGTAAGGAGTTTGATGGAGTCACGGGTGGTTGGTATAAGAACCGTGATATGGTGAAAGAAGCTGACAGAGCATTAGAATATGTCTACAGAAATAGAAACTAAACCCATGAAGATATTAGTGACGGGTGGTGCTGGGTTTATCGGTAGTCACCTAATGAATTCTTTACTTACAAAAGAGTATGATTTGTTTTGTATTGGTATAGATAACTTTAATAATTATTACGACCCAAAATTAAAATACGATAGGTGCGAAGAGTTTGGTTTAGAAATAAGAGACTGCGATTTAAATAACTTTGAAAAACTAGATTATCTTTTTCAAGATTACGAACCAGATATTGTTGTACATTTAGCTGCTCGTGCGGGAGTACGAAACAGTATGGGTAACGAACATTTATATCATAAGGATAATATAGAGGGTACACAAAACTTAATTAACGTATGTAAACTACATGATGTACAAAAAGTTATATATGCATCAACAAGTTCTGTTTATAGTGGTACAACTACGTTACCTTGGACAGAAGATATTGTCCATCCACATCAAAAGAACCCCTATGCATACACTAAGTATGTAAACGAATGTCAGTTTAAAATGTCAGGTTTGCATAATATAGGTTTAAGATTTTTTACGGTCTATGGGCCATGGGGTAGACCCGACATGGCACTCTTTGATTTTTCTACAAGTATAGTAAAGGATGAACCAATCAAAGCATATAATCATGGAATGATGAAAAGAGATTTTACCTATATTGATGATATTGTTGAAGGAATAAAAATAGTTATCTTTAATCAAGATATATCTTCTGGTGAAATCTATAATATAGGTAATGGCAAACAAGTTGAACTTATGAAGTTTATAGATAGAATTGGTAAAGAGTTAAATAGAGAACCAGTCGTAAATTTTGTTCCACCACACCCCGCAGATGTTTTAGAAACTTGGAGTAATACAAACAAACTACAAAAGTTAGGATATCAACCCATGGTGGATATTGAAGAAGGTGTTGCATATTTTATGGAATGGTATAAAGATTACATGGGAGTAAATTAATGGAAGACGCAAAAATAAAATTAGGTATTGTCGGACACGGTTTTGTTGGTAAGGCAGTCGACTATGCATTTACTCATGAACTAGTTGATAAGTTTTTAGTAGACCCATTGTATGATACTACTATAGATAATTTAGTAGAGTATGAACCTATCATGACTTTTATTACTGCACCTACACCAATGCATGATAATGGTATGGTAGATGCATCAATAGTTGAAGATGCAGTCCTAAAACTTATCACTCACACAAAAAGTCTTGTTGTTATTAAATCAACAATTACTCCCGATGTAATTAATCGTTTATATAACTCTATACACGATGATGATAAACTAAGACTTACTTACAATCCAGAGTTTTTAACAGAGAACTCCGCAAAAGAACAATTTATTTATAGTAGTTACCATGTACTTGGTGGATGTTCTACCGAGTCTTGTAGTAGGGTAATTGATTTCTATAATCAATTTAGTTTATGTGTAGGAAGAAATTTTATAACCATGACACCACAAGAAGCATCTTTTGTTAAATATGCAATCAATAGTTATCTCGGAATGAAAGTAACATTTTTTAATCAACTATATGATGCAGCTCTTGACTTTGGGTCTAGTCCAAATAGAATTATCAATGCTGTAGCTGCAGATAAACGAGTAGGATATTCACATACCCGTGTTCCTGGCTTTGATGGGAAGAAAGGTTTTGGTGGTGCGTGTCTACCAAAAGATATGAATGCGTTTGTTAAATTTAATAAAGACTTGACTTTAATTGCGGAGTCTGTTAAAATAAACAATAAAATGCGAGAAGAGTATGAACTCGATGAACGAGAGAAATCTAACAATATAAAATTTGGAGAAAAATAATATGCCGTCTATTATGGATAAACTAAAAAAGAATTCAACAATTGCGTTGACCGAAGTTCTTTCTGAGTCTCAGTTTTTTGGTGAAACGGATGTAGTGTCTACAGATGTTCCTATGATGAATGTCGCACTGAGTGGTAGTACCGAAGGTGGTATTACGCCTGGACTTACCGTCCTCGCAGGGCCTAGTAAACATTTTAAAACTTCATTTGCATTAAAGATTGCAAGTTCTTATTTAGAAAACAAGAAAGATGCAGTATTACTATTCTATGATTCAGAGTTCGGTTCACCACAATCTTATTTTGAACAGTTTAATATTCCTATGGACAGAGTGTTGCATACTCCTATTACAAATGTAGAAGAACTTAAGTTTGATTTAATTAAACAGTTTGAAGAACTAGAAAGAGAAGACGATGTTATTGTTGTGATTGACTCGATTGGTAATCTTGCAAGTAAGAAAGAACTTGAAGATGCATTAAATGAAAAATCAGTTGCAGATATGTCTCGTGCAAAAGCGTTAAAAGGATTATTTAGAATGTCTACACCTTATCTTAAGATGAAAAACATTCCTTTGATTGCAGTGAACCATACCTACAAAGAGATTGGATTATTTCCAAAAGATGTTGTTGGTGGTGGTACGGGTATCTATTATTCTGCAGATAATATTTGGATTGTTGGTAGACAACAAGATAAAACTGGAACGGAAATAAAAGGATATCACTTTATTATAAATATTGACAAGAGTAGATATGTTAAAGAAAAGTCAAAAATACCTATCTCGGTATCGTGGGAAGGTGGAATACAGTGTTATAGCGGTCTGTTGGATGTTGCTGTTAACGGTGGTTATGTTGTTAAGCCTAGTAATGGGTGGTATATGGTTGTTGATAAAACTACTGGGGAAACTATCGGAAACAAAGTTCGTGAAAAAGATACACTCAATGTTGAGTTCTGGACTCCAATATTTGAAACAACAGATTTTAAAGATTACATAAAACAAACATACTCTATATGAACGATATCTTAGATAAACTCAGTGAAGGAGTTCATTACGAGATAATACCTCAATCAGACGACACGAAGGGTTGGGATGTAAGACTAATAGAAGAATATCCAGAGACGGTTATTCGATATGGTAATGTTGCGTTTGACGGAAAGAGAGACGCACTTACATTTAATTATGAACTAATTAGCAGTCCTGACCCTGACCTACAAATTGAAAACAACTTGACATTTCAAGAATACTGTGGTAAAATACTTTCCAATATAATAGACCAATCTCTTGTAGATGGTTCTATGGTTGCACAAGATGTTGAAACGGGTGAAGTTATGGCTACCCAAGAAAATATAGAATGGTTAAATAATGAACATCAATCTAGAACAGACGATACTTAGAAATCTTTTAACAAATGAAGAATACACAAGAAGAGTTCTTCCTTTTCTTGCACCTGATTATTTCGAAGGTGCATATAAAGATTTATTCAAAGAAGTTGCAAAGTTCGTATCGAAGTATAATAAGATACCAACTTTAGAATCATTTAAAATTGAGATAGATGAAGGTGGTAGACTTAATGAAGAAAACTATCGACAAGCGATTGAAATGTTACCGAATATCTTTACACCTGAATCTGAAAATCTAGATTGGTTAATTGAAAGAACTGAGAAATGGTGTCAAGACCGTTCTGTATATAATGCGGTAATGGAATCTATATCTATCATTGATGGTAAACATGCGACACTTCAAAAGAATGCAATCCCTGATGTTCTATCAAAAGCACTTGGTGTTTCGTTTGATACTCAAATTGGTCATGATTATCTTGAACAAGTAGATGAACGATATGATTTCTATCACGAACAAGAAGAACGCATACCTTTTGATTTAGATAACTTCAATAAGATAACCAAAGGTGGATTACCTAACAAAACTTTAAATATTGCACTTGCGGGAACGGGTGTGGGTAAATCTTTATTCATGTGTCATTGTGCATCTAATATATTATCACAAGGTCGTAATGTCTTATATATTACTATGGAAATGGCAGAGGAAAGGATTGCAGAAAGAATTGATGCAAACTTATTGAACATACCAATTGACCAAATTGAAAACTTATCTAAAGATATGTTCAGAGACAAAGTGGGTCAGATAACTGCAAAGACAGATGGTAAATTAATTATCAAAGAATATCCTACGGGTCAAGCAAACACTTCTCACTTTCGTGCATTGTTAAATGAATTAAAACTAAAGAAAAACTTTATACCAGAAATAATCTTTGTTGATTATCTAAACATTTGCTCATCAAGTAGAATGAAAATGATTGGTGGTGCAGTGAACTCTTATTCTTATATCAAGAGTATTGCAGAAGAAATGCGTGGACTTGCGGTAGAATTTAATGTTCCAATTATGAGTGCAACTCAAACTAACCGTCAAGGATTTCAAAGTGACGACCCAGGCTTGGAAGATACTTCCGAGTCATTTGGTTTACCCGCAACTGCAGATTTAATGTTTGCACTTATATCAAATGATGAACTCAATTCTATGGGCAAGATACTTGTTAAACAGTTGAAAAACAGATATAACGACCCGACTAAATATAATAGATTTACACTGAAAGTTGACAGAAGTAAAATGAAATTAGAAGATGACGACCAACAAAATATGGTCACTACAAAAGATGATGTACCCGTGTTTGATAAATCAGAAGCTGGTGAAAGAGTAAACACAGAAAAATTTAAAGAGTTTAAATGGGAATAATAAATAAAATAAAAGATACTTTATGGGGTGAACCCGATAAAGGCACATGGGAAAACCCTAACCCCGAAGAATTAACTATTGACAATGCATATAAGACTCGCTGGATATGGTATCATACTATTCTTGGCATTTTATTATTCATGGTTAATATGTTATTGTTAGCCATACTAATAGTGTTGGCAATAAAATTATAGGAGAAAATATGACAAACATAACAACTGTAGTAACGACTTATGGAGAATACATAGGTGAATTGACATACG
>TARA_B100001057_G_scaffold61379_1_pt1 | contig 11157 bp, 12 predicted proteins | sample TARA_B100001057 | Tara Oceans TARA_B100001057 (sample SAMEA2621839) | marine metagenome | biome: marine biome (ENVO:00000447); feature: surface water layer (ENVO:00002042); material: "saline water (ENVO:00002010), including plankton (ENVO:xxxxxxxx)" | depth 5 m | reverse complement strand
AAAAGCTTCTTCTGAAAGATTTCACCCTAGGCTTTTAAGAAGTATTTTTCTATTGAACGTGTCGAGATTTATAAACATGCAAGTAAAAAAGACTATATGAGGAAATTAGAGAATTGGAATTTTGAATCACGGAAAACTGTCGAACAGGTTGAGGAGGGTAATGAACTAGCACCCAAGTTCGACGAATCAGGCCTGATCCCATGTATTACTAGACATGCAGAAAGCCAGGAAATTCTGATGTTTGCTTTCATGAATGATGAAGCCCTCAAGCTAAGCGTTAATACGATGCTAGCTCATTACTGGTCTCGATCGAGACAGGCGCTATGGAAAAAAGGAGAGACTTCAGGGATGTGCCAAGAGATTCAGCGAATTTTGATTGATGATGATCAGGACTGCATCGTTCTTGAGGTGACCCTGACCCAGCCTGATGTCGGTGGTGATGAAGCTTCTTGCCACGTTGGCTATCGCAGTTGTTTCTATCGAGAGATCGTTTGTACTGATTCGGGGCCAAAGCTCAGCTTCATTGAATCTAAAAAATCCTTCGACCCAGTCGCAGTCTATGGAGATATTCCAAATCCAACGCAACTATAACTATCAGGAGATGGGTATGCAGATCTTCCGATGCTGGCGCCTCTATCAGGTATTGCTGTCCTCTATGCTGGGTAGCCCGTGAAAAGGCTGCCTTCTCAATGCTGGTGACGCCAACAGGAGCTGAGATGCTCGTAAGTTTTTTGCAGTTGCAGAGGAAATTACTCCTGTGGGTAGATTTGACAATGTCAAAAGAGATCGCAACCTCGAGTCTTCCCTTAGAAGATTATGTCTATTCCTGAGATCAAAATTCCCGACTGGCCGACTTGGAGGCCGGACATTCACGCGACTCTCATGTTCGTTCATCAAGGGAATCGGGTTCTCTTGATTGAAAAGCTGACCGGAATTGGCCAAGGGAAGATTAATGGACCAGGTGGAAAGATTGATCCCGGCGAGACTCCTGAGCAATGCGTAATTCGGGAGTGTCAGGAAGAGCTGCACATTACCTGTCTGGATCCAATAAAGCGGGGTGAGCTTTGGTTCGCAATGTCAGACCTGCCTGATATCCACTGTCACGTCTACACTGCAACCAAATTTACTGGGACGCCGACCGCCACGATCGAAGCCAATCCTTACTGGTGCGAGATAGACGAAATTCCTTTCGAAAGGATGTGGGAAGACGATTCCTTCTGGCTAAAACAGGTGCTTAATGGAGAAACTTTTGATGGAAAGTTTCTTTTCACGGAGGAGAGGATTATCGCGCATGATATTGCCTTCGGTAAAGATTCAAGTTCCCGCTGGCGGGGATACTCGGAAGACTAGTTTTTTAGTAAGGGGTTCTCTTTTGAAGTCCCTTGTTTTTGGTTGGATCTGCTATTTGGCGCGGTCTGGACCTGTTTATCAACGCCTCGCTGAAGATTGGGTGAGGGCCCATTCATAGTAATCGCCCAGTGCTCTATAAAAAAAGTTTTACGGTAGTGAATAGTGTTTCGGATCGACCAATCAATGGGCGGAGAGAAGTCGACATTTGAAGTGTCACAAGAAGGAAGATTCCGATCCACACTCGTAACGGTCCTCGGTTTGTGGTGCCGGATTGTTCAAGCATTTTGAGGAGGAAGCCAGTTCCAAAAAAAAGGGCGATTAACCAAGTTGTCAAAACGAGTAATCCGAAAAAAACCTCGGATGTCGTTGATTGTGAAAAGACCCAAAGGACGGGTGTGAAGCCAAGGAGCAGGGTTGCAATGAGCGCTAAGGTGCCTGCCATCCCTTGAATGATCTCCCTGATGCCAAGCGATGTTCCTGTCAAGGCGGAGAACACGTAGAGACTGGGGAGGCAAATAATAGAACTGAAGGTGAGGCCTAGTATTGTTTTTAGTGGAGCTGCCCAGAGTTGTTCGTGGAGTGAGAAACTGCCCATCGTGACTCCGAAAATGACGAAGCCAACGAGAGCGAGAATGAGGAGCTTTGAAGTAAAAGCACTGGGTCTCTTGCTCTCGGTGATACCGGCAATAAGATTTTTTGGCGATTTGAGAAGGCCTTCAAATACGGAAGCTAGAGAGGTGTCAGCCTGAGGAATTACGGGCTCCGGTTTTGGGATTGGTGGTGGCTCGTTCATGATTTTTTAGTTTTATGCTAAGAGGGGGGAGTGATGTTTCCGGATGGCTCGTTACGTTCTTTCCATATCGTGGTTCGGTTGTGTGAACGCTTCATGATCCCTATGTGAAAATTTGGAGAACTTGTCAGATTAGGTGTAGTAATTCATGTGAGGGGGACGAAGAAAACCGATGAGGGTTTGATTCGAAGTTTTAGCGAAGCTAACGGCCAGAGATGATGGGGCGGAAATTCCTGCGACCAGCGGTAGGCGTGCGGCAATGGCCTTTTGCATTAGCTCGAATGAGATGCGCCCCGAGACGAGAAGGAAGCACTGCGTAAAATCGATTCCTTTGATGAGACCCTCGCCGATGACTTTATCAAGGGCGTTGTGCCTTCCGATATCTTCGCGAAGGATAAGTAGCTTTCCGTCGTGTGAAAAAATTCCTGAGGCGTGAATGCCTCCGGTCGAATCAAAGTTAGATTGGGCGCCTCGCATGGTATCGGGTGCGGATTGAATGACGACAGGGTCGAATTCTGGTCTTTGTCCGATAGGAGGATGACTTTGTAAGATGGCGTCGACTGTGGCTTTGCCGCAGAGACCACAGGAGGAGGCTGAAAAAAGGTGGCGGGTGAGGCGTTCCCAGTCGCATTCATGGTCATCGCTAAGGAAAACCATTACGTGATTGTCGCGGGCCTCGAGGTCAATGCTGCGGACTTGCGAGATAGTCTCGATAATTCCCTCAGTGAGTAAAAATCCCATTACGAGGATCTCGTCGTCGCCTGGGGTTCGCATGAGAACTGCGAGCGGTCGGCCATCTACCACGACTTGCAGAGGCTCTTCAACCGCAACAATATCTTTGATAGGTGTCTCTTTTCTTTTAGACCATCGGGTGATCTCACAGGCGAGGGAAGATTTAGGCATAGTGCGACTCTATCAAACTCTGAGGAGAATTCACGCTCGAGTTAAGCGAGAGGAGTCGGATAGTCGCCGTTTTGGATGAGCACAGCAATACTCTGGACAACATGAGGCTTGTCTTCCGGGTAAGTGACACCAAACCAGGATGAGGTGGTTTCGAGGACATGGCAGTCGGCGATGCCACCATTTACGAGGTCATCGACGACCGTTGGAATGTAGCACTCGCTTTTTGATTCGGTGCCGCGTTCGGCGAGGAATTTGATGAAGTGGTCCATGAGTTCGGTGAGGAAAGAAACGGGGAAGGCCCAAAGGTTCATTGAGACCACCACGTTTTCATCTACGAGGCAGGCGTTCCCATCGAGTCCGCGTCCTTCGATTTGGCTATCGTCTTTACGGGCGATTTCGACGACTTCCTCGACGCCTTTAAGGAGACCGTTTTCGATTTGGCAAATGCCGCGATTGACGGCGCCATGATCGGATAGAGTGTTGACGATCTGGTATCCTACAAGGGCGTAGCGGGCCTTTGTGCTGTTGGAATGTTCGGTGGCCAGAAAATTGGCGGCCTTTTGGTAGGCGTTGGTTCCATAAAAGTCGTCAGCATTGATGACGGCAAATGGTCGATCTATTTCGTAGCGAGCGGCCAGAATGGCATGGGAGGTTCCCCAAGGTTTCTCCCGTCCTTCGGGAACGGCGTAAGCTTCGGGGAGATCGTCTAGCTTTTGGAAGGCGTAAGCCACTTCGATTTGGTCGGCAAACTTGGCTCCCACGGTGTTTTGGAAGGCTTCGGCAAAGTCCTCGCGAATCACGAAGATAACTTTAGAGAACCCTGCTCGGATCGCATCGAATACCGAGTAGTCGAGGACAGTTTCCCCATTGGGCCCCATGGGATCCATTTGCTTAAGGCCACCATAACGGCTGCCCATGCCAGCTGCGAGAACGACGAGTGCGGGGGAATTTACCATGTCGGATTGATTTGGAAGGGGTGAAGAGTAATTGGCAAGGGAGAATCTCTATTGTTTCCTTGGTCAAAGTGCCGGTGGTGCGCTATTTCGGGGGTGTGAAAATCTGCGTTGTCGGAAAAGGTGGACGTGAGCATGCCCTGATTCGGGCCCTCCGTGAGTCGGCGAGTCAGCCTGAAGTGTTTTGTTTCCCCGGGAGCGAAGCGATTCATGAAATTGAAGGTGCTGGAATGGTAGAAGCCAACGATCTAGATTCCTTAATTTCCTGGATGATGATGACGGGCATCGATTTATGCATAGCTGGAGAGGAAAGTTACCTTGTGACTGGTGAAGGGTTGGCAAATCGATGCGACGAAGCAGGGATTCCTTGTTGGGGGCCTCCGTTTAAGGCGGCGCAGATGGAAGCGTCGAAAGAGTTCGCCAAGGAATTCATGCAGCGGCACGAGATTCCGACCGGAGCTGCTTCGGGTTGTGCCGATGTGGATGAGGCGCGGGTTGCGATAGGTGGTAAATATCCGACTGTACTAAAGTTCGATGGTTTGGCAGCTGGTAAAGGAGTAGCGGTTTGTCCTGATGAGTCTGCGGCCGAGGAGTTTTTACAGGAGGTGATGGTGGAAAGGCGATTTGGCCCAGGTCGGCTTTTAGTCGAGGAGTGCCTTGTGGGTCCCGAAATCTCAATTTTCGCGGCGGTTAGTGGGCCAGATTATCTTATTCTCACGCCGGCCCGTGATTACAAGCGCATCGGCGAGGGCGATGAAGGACCGAATACTGGTGGAATGGGTGCAGTAGCGAGTCGGCAGTTAGCTGATCCTGAATTGATGAAGCAAATTGAAGAGGAGATCGTGGCGCCGACGGTAGCAGGGCTAGAAAAGGACGCCTTGAATTATAAAGGCTTTCTTTATTTCGGGCTGATGCTCACTGAGGGCGGCCCGAAAATCATCGAGTATAATTGCCGATTTGGTGATCCAGAGTGCCAGGCGGTCATGCCTTTAATTTCGGGTGATCTTGCTGAATTCTGTCTCGAAGGGGCGAGAGGGAATCTTAAACCTGAGTTACTTTCATTTAGTGAAGGTTGGTCAGTATGCTGCATTTTGGCTTCAGCAGGTTATCCTGATTCATCTCGCTCGAATGATGTGATCAATGGTCTGGATTTAGTTTCAAATGCCCGGGTTTATCATGCCGGTACTAAAAAGATCGGGGAAAACTGGGCTACAAATGGGGGCCGGGTCCTAGCGATAGTGGCCGAAGGAGAGTCTTTGCAGGCCGCAGTTGAGCAAGCTCACGCCGAGGCAGCTAAGGTGACTTTTGATGGGAGTCAGCGTCGTTCTGATATTGGTCGCTTGCATTTCTAACTCTACTTCCTAGCATTCTCCTAACCGAATGAGCACTGCCCTCGATCCCGCAGCCATGTCGGCGGCTATTGACCGCTTGGCGGATCAAATTTTTTCAGCTGCCAATGGCCAAGCTGTCGACCTTGTAGGAATCCGGAGTCGCGGTGACGAGGTGGCGGAAAGAGTCTTTGCAAAGCTCGTTGAACGTGGAGCGCAGGCTCGGTTCGGAATTTTGGACATCTCGCTCTACCGTGACGATTACGAGCATCTTAGCAGTAATCCGACGCTTCAAAGTAGTTCGATCGATTTCCCTGTCGATGGCTCGCATGTTGTCTTGGTTGATGATGTCATCTTTACTGGCCGCACTATCCGGGCGGCTCTGGATGCTCTCTTCGATTACGGTCGTCCATCTAAGGTTGATCTTGCAGTTTTGATCGACCGGGGTCATCGAGAAATTCCAGTGGAACCTCGATTTGTTGGTAAACATCTTGAAACGGACCGAATGGATCGTGTTGATGTCAGTTTAGAAAAAATTGATGGTAAGGATGCTGTCGAAATTATTACTCAATAGAATAGCAGTTTATGGCCCGAAAAGATTTCCTGAATATTGTCTCACTTGACCGCGCGGAAATCATTCATCTGCTCGATCAAGCAGTGCCATTCAAAGAGCTCTTTACTCGCTCTGTTAAAAAGGTTCCGGCTTTGAAGGGTAAGACGGTCCTGATGTTGTTTTATGAGCCCAGCACGCGGACATTATCCTCATTTGAAGTTGCGGCGAAACGTCTCTCGGCTGATGTCACGATCTTCGACGTGCCTCATTCATCGGTTACAAAAGGGGAATCAGTTCGTGACACTATTGATACCTTACAGGCGATGCGAGCGGATTATATCGTGGTGCGCCACCGGCTCTCTGGCCAGCCAGCTGCAATTGCACAGCAAACCAATGCCTCGGTCATCAATGCGGGTGATGGGGCGCATGCACACCCGACACAGGCTTTGCTTGATGCATTTACTCTTCGGGAAGTTTATCCTGAATTGTCAGGCCGGAAGGTGGTGATTATGGGCGATATTCTTCATAGCCGAGTAGCGCGTTCTACCAGCACGATCTTGGAAAAGCTCGGGGTTGAGGTTGCTTTTTGTGGGCCGGGAAGCTTGGTGCCGCAGACCCGTTTTAAGCGGTTCACCAATTATGACGAGGCCATGAGCTGGGGGCCGGATGCTGTTTATCAACTTCGAGTGCAGAAGGAGCGTCAGGATGCACCATTTTACCCCAGTGATCGTGAATATCATGCGGTTTATGGGATCACTGAAGAACGACTCAAGGAGATTAGTGATAAAGGAATCTATGTGATGCATCCGGGACCGATTAATCGAGGGGTTGAACTTTGTGATGCAGTGCTTGACTATGATCGCTGTCTCATTTCTCAGCAGGTAGAAAATGGAATCGCGACCCGGATGGCGGTGCTCTTTGGTCTTAAACCAGATTTAAAAAACGAACCCTCATGAATCTTTTTTTACACGGCGGCGAAGTCGCGACGGAAATTGAAGCCCCGCAACGCGCTGATGTTTGGATTGTTGATGGCATCATCAAGAATGTTGGAGTCATTGATGTTCCTGAGGGGGCGCGCTTGATCGATTGCACGGGCAAGATTGTCATGCCGGGAATGTTCGATGCACATGTACATTTTCGTGAACCGGGTCAGGAGAAAAAGGAAACGATTTTAGATGGCACCGAGGCGGCCATCAATGGAGGGATTACCGGAGTTGTTATGATGCCGAACACTTCGCCATCGGTCGATTCTCCTACTGTGGTTAATCGGGTGCTCGAGCAGGGAAAAAGGTGCCGTATCCCAGTTTTAACTTCTGCTTGTATAACAGTCGGTCGGGCCGGCCTAGAAATGGCTCCAATCGCTGGATTGAAGGAAGCTGGTATTCTAATGCTGACGGACGACGGTGACGCTGTTCCAAATGCGGCCTTGCTCAAGCGGGCGATGGAATACGGCAAGGAGTTTGATATGTTTTTTGCAAGCCATTGTGAAGATCCTCAGCTTTGTGGGCCTCGTGCCCTGAACGAAGGTCCAGTTAGTTATCGACTTGGAATTCAAGGGACACCGGCACTAGCTGAGGAAATCTGCATGGATCGTGATATCCGTTTGGCTCATGCGACCGGTACAACTCTGCATATTCAGCATGTCAGTTCGGCGATCGGAATGGAAACGATCCGCTGGTGGCGTGATGAACGGGGTGCCATGGTTTCTGGTGAGGTTTCGCCACATCACCTAATGTTCGCTGACGAGGACATTGGGGATTACGATACTCATTACAAAATGAACCCGCCACTTCGGACGCGAGAGGATAATGCGGCCTTACTGCAGGGCCTAAAAGATGGCGTTTTTAGAATTATCGCCACTGATCATGCCCCCCATACTGACTTTGAGAAGTCGCAAGCATTCGTGGATGCTCCTAATGGTATCACGGGTTTGGATACCGCGTTAGTTTCACTTCATGATCGCTTTATTGTGACCGGCGAATTCGGGTGGGATCTGATCGTGAAACGCTACTCTGCTGAGCCTCGGCGCATGATGCGGATTGAAGTCGCTGAGGTATCAGAAGGAAAGTCAGCAGACCTCATCGTCTTTGATCCAGATAAGGAAACTACTTTCACCAAGGAGTTTATGAAGTCTAGAAGCTCGAATACGCCGTTCTTAGATAAGAAATTGAAGGGCTCAGTTGAGATGGTCGTTCTAGGAGATGAAATCTTGTTGGAGCGTTAACGGGACCTGTGGGCTAGTTTTGGTATAGCCCTTTTTCGTCCTATTGTCTCATGTCAAGGTCTACACAAGACCTAGACCTTCTCCTGATTGGCTTTTGGAGGCCCAAGAATTTCGGCCAGAAGGAGGGCTTCTCGTGCCGCGGTTGGGCTTGAGAGGTGGCGGTATACCCTTGATCTTGTAGATCCTCTCGCTTTTCGGGAGCTTGTCTTTTTTCTTAGGTTGAGATTATTTAAAGCCCTTGCTTCGGCCGCGCTTAGTTTGGGCAGGACGGGCTCCGAAGGGAGAAGTGGTGGTAGCGTCGCGTTAGCACTGGAAAAAGGGATAGCGTCGCTGAGCGGAGGAGGAGAAGCTGGAGGAGAGGCTGGAGGAGAGTCTGGAGGAGAAAGTTCGATCTGGAGTTCCTTCTGCTGCTTGGCGACTTCTTCCTCATACGCTTGGTAAAGATCAAGATTGGTTTCCTCTTCGAGGGTCACTTCGCTCCCGACCTTTTTTCTTTGTTCAAAGAAGGCTTTGATAGCAGCAAAGATGACCATTAGCAGGACTAAAATAGCCTGCGGATCAAGTTGCTCGAAGATATCCATGAAAGAAGCGATTAGACTTAAGATTCCTCGGACTCGCTTGGTCCTTCCTCTCCGATTGAATCGCGCATTTTAGTATCAGCGATCACGTTTTCATATTTTGCATAATCCATCACGCCAAGGCTTCCCTTTTTGAAAGCTTCGGCGATAGCCATGGGGACGGCAGCTTCAGCTTCGACTACTTTGGCGCGCATTTCTTGGGTGCGGGCTGCCATTTCTTGCTCTGAGGCAACTGCAGCTGCCCGACGCATTTCGGCCTTAGCTTGAGCAACCTGTTTGTCAGCTTCGGCTTGTTCAGTTTGCAAGCGAGCACCAACATTATCAGCGACATCTACGTCGGCGATATCGATGGAAAGGATAGAGAAGGCTGTTGCGGCATCGACTCCTTTCTCGAGAACGAGGCGAGAAATTGAATCGGGATTCTCCAGGACAGACTTGTAGGAACTTGCTGATCCCACGGATGTCACAATACCTTCGCCGACGCGGGCGATGATTGTTTCTTCAGTTGCTCCACCGACAAAGCGATCTAAGTTCGTCCTGACTGTCACTCGAGCTCTAACGTTGACTCCGATTCCATCTTTTGCGACTGCTGTTATTTTAGTGACTCCAGTTGAAGGGTTTGGGCAATCGATGACTTTTGGATTAATGGAAGTTGTGATCGCATCGAGGACTGTTTTCCCAGTGTCTTTGGTGGCTAGGTCGATGGCACAGGCTGTTTTAAATGAGAGTGAGATTGCAGCTTTGTCTGCAGCAATTAGCGCAAGAACAAGGTTAACGACATCTCCGCCGGCAAGAAAGTGCGCCTCAATTTCATCTGTTGAGTAATTTAAGCCAGCCTTGAATGCCGTGATTCTGCTATTCACAATTATGCTCGGGGGGACTTTCCGGAATCGCATCATAATAAGATTCAAAAGTCCGACTGGCGCGCCTGATGACCGGGCTTGGATCCAAAGGCCGAAGAAGTTAATGAAAATAACTCCAACGATAAGAAGGGCGATGACTGCAACTGTCGCAAGAATAAGCTCAAAATTTTCCATGCCGGAGGGTAGGGCATGTGAGGAGATCGTGCAATTTGAAGTTTGAACTTTGCTAAAGTGGAAATGAGACTTCTCCGCGTGAGTAGCGGAAAAAGGTCAATTGGTGTTATAGCCGGCAATGGAATTTACCCTGAAACCTTTGTAAAGGCTGCTCGTCACGAGGGTATCCGAATCATAGTGGCCGCCTTCAAGGGGGAGACAAAACCTGAATTGGAAGAAATAGTGGACGAAATTAAGTGGTTCCGGGTCGGCCAACTGGGAGGGTTAATTAAGTTTTTTTGTAAGAAAGGGGCAAAGGAGGCAATCATGGTGGGTCAGATTGCGCCTCGGAATCTGTTTGATCTTTGGCCAGATCTTCGAACCTTGAAAGTGTTGCACTCGGTAAAAGAGAGGAATGCTGAGTCTTTATTTGGTGCGATTGCAAACGAATTAACAAAAGATGGAATCACTCTGTTGCCGGCAACGACCTTTTTAGAGGACCAAATGGCTACAGAGGGTCACCTTCATGGGCCTGCACCAAGCGAGCGGGACTTGGAAGACATACATTTTGGTAAGAAAATTGTGAAACAGACAAGCTCCCTCGATATCGGTCAGAGTATCGTAGTGAGACGTGGCACCGTACTTGCAGTGGAGGCCTTTGAGGGAACTGATGAATGCATTAAGCGTGGTGGTAAACTTGGAAACGGAAAAGATGTGACTTTGGTCAAGGTCTCCAAACCGGCCCAAGATATGAGGTTTGATGTTCCCGTAATTGGTCCAAAAACAATTGAGAGTTGCCAGGAGGCTGGGGTGAGGACGATCGCAGTCGAAGCTGGAAAGACTCTTTTCCTAGGACTCGATGAAATTAAATCTAAGTGCTCCGAGGGAAAAATCACAATTTTTGGTTTTTAGGAAAATCGAAGGGCGGGGGACTTGACAGCGCTCAATGCAATTTGAAGACTCTCACCGCTTTCAGCAGAAATAGGCCGGCGTGGCGGAATTGGTAGACGCGCGCGATTCAAAATCGCGTTTCCTCGGAAGTATGGGTTCGATTCCCATCGCCGGTACTTTGTTGAACTTCAGCGACTTAGGGTGAATTACCCGAGTCCTTTTTTGTGGTTGGGTCATAGCTGGAGAATGGCCCAAATTGGCCTGTTACTCAACCTAAATGGGCGACAAATGGGCGACAGATTTACAGATTCGTCTGTTGTTCATTGTCTAAGGGAGGGATCGGGGAGTCTAATTGTTAACAAGCTCTGGCCTTTTGGTCTAAATTTGAATAGTCGATGCAGGGAACGGGCGAATGGCGTGAGGTGGCTCCAGGTTGCCTTTTAGTGGCCCTAGGGTGCGTTCTGAGGGCTTATAGCTCTGGTTGCTTAAAAGCGTGAGCCGACGCCCCTGTGGGCCTCTAGAAATCCTCCTGAACCCTTCTTTTAAAGGCGGTGAATTCCACCCTTTGATC
>TARA_B100001057_G_scaffold150817_2_pt1 | contig 11158 bp, 11 predicted proteins | sample TARA_B100001057 | Tara Oceans TARA_B100001057 (sample SAMEA2621839) | marine metagenome | biome: marine biome (ENVO:00000447); feature: surface water layer (ENVO:00002042); material: "saline water (ENVO:00002010), including plankton (ENVO:xxxxxxxx)" | depth 5 m | reverse complement strand
AAACCGTTGTTTTCTAGATGAGAAACCCATTTTTTGCAACATCCGCACGTTGGTGACATATATACAGCAACATTATTTTTTGATGCGCCACATGATAAGGTAACAAATGATAGTATTACTATTATGTATTTCATATCTGTAATCTAATATATAACTTTAAAAAGTTAAATATCATTAGTGAAATAAATTAAATTTTCTTTGAAAAAGTATATAACCGATGGAATGAGTTTTTTGTTGATTTTTTTTATTCTATCAACTTCTCTATCATGTAAAAAAGAAAATATTCAAATTATCTCTGATCAAGAAGAATTAAATAATATTATTAATTCATTTGAAGAATATATATATGAAAATAATCATTCGTCAGATTATATATATGATCAAAATAAATTACACAGGTTTGATCTTTTCTTAACACAAAAAAATTTGGATGAAATTAATAATGACCCTGCAGCTGAAAATTATGTTGAAGGATCACTGGTTTTTGAAGGAAAAGTAATAAAAAATGTCGGAATTAGATATAAAGGATCAATAGGTGCATGGGTGGGTTGCCTATCAAATGAAGACTGGACAAATCCTAGTGGTTATAAAACCTGTCCTAAACTCTCCATGAAAATTAAAATAAATTGGAAAGGAGATAATGTATTTTATGGTATGAAAAAGCTTCAGGTTCATTCACAAAATCTTGACAAATCAAAAATGCACGAAAGGTTGGGGTATTATATGTTTAGAAATTTTGGTATTACAGCTCCAAGATCAAACCATGCATTACTATATATCAACGGAGAATTTAATGGTGTTTTTGCAAATACTGAAAATGTAGATGGACCTTTTACCAATAAGCACTTTATTAATCCAGGTGGCAACTTATATAAAGAAGTTTGGCCTGTAAAAAGTTCGGGCGGAAACAGAGAAGAAAATTATTTTATTGATGGATTAAAAACAAATGAAGAAATTTCTGATGTTACAAAAATAAAACGGTTTTCTGATCAGCTAGGAGCAGTAAATAAACCCGATGCGAATGAAATAGTTGAAGATTGGATAGATAAAGATCTTTTTCTGAAAACTATTTTAGTAGACAGAAGAATTGCTAACGATGATGGCTTTATGCATTTTTATCACGAGGGAGGCTTAAATTATGAAAATCATAACTATTATTGGTATGAAGACCCTAATGATGACAAATTACAACTTATACCTTGGGATTTAGATAACTCTTTTGAAAACTTGATATCAAATCTAAACCCAGTTACTCCTATAAAGGATAAATGGTATGAAACTACAAATAATTGTAATGGATTTAGATATGGATCATTTAATCTATTACAAAAGTCTGCTGCATGTGACAAAATAGTTAGGTCATTTTCAAGTTATAGAAAAGACTACGATAGTTTAGATATTATTTTTCAAAATCAACTCTTTAATATGTCAAACATTAATACCCTTTTAGACTCATGGTACAATCAAATTAAAAATGCTGTAGAAGAAGCACATTCAATTCATGGAGATAAAGAACCAAGTATCCAAGAATGGAATGATAATATTAACTATTTAAAATATTCAATTGATCAATCATTAAATTAAAAAATTATGAGAAAGTATGTGTTAATTATTTCATCATTATTTCTGTTTTCATGTGAAGAAGAGGATATTCAAGAAAATACGAGTATGGGTTTAATTATAAATGAGTTTTTAGCAAGTAACGATTCATGTTGTCCTGATAGCTTTGGAGACTATGACGATTGGGTTGAATTATATAACGATTCAAACGATCCGATAGATATTGGCGGAATGTATTTTACTGATACTCAAAATGATGATAATCCCTATCAGATTCCGTTGACAAGTCCAGATAAGACAACAATACAACCTGGAGGATATCTTGTAATATGGTGCGATGATGATCAAGAACAAGGTCCTCTTCATATAAGTAAAAAACTAAAAAAAGGTGGTGAGTCCGTAATTCTTTTGTCAAGTGATAAGACAACTGTTATTGACTCTTACATATTTGAGGGACAAACAACTGACATCTCGATGGGAAGAAATTCTAATAATTTTAGTGAGTGGATATTTTTTGATTCACCTTCACCAGGATTAAAAAATAATTAGGCACTCTGAAGAGGTTTTTTAGCCATAGACTTTAAAAATAGAAAATGAGACTTTATTGCCTCTCTCGTTGTCTTATACTCGTTATATGGTAATCTAAATTCATTTGCAGTCTTTTTTACTATTTCGGATAGTTTCTTGTAATGTATGTGAGATATATTAGGAAACAGGTGATGCTCAACCTGAAAATTAAGTCCGCCGGAAAACCAGTTCATAAATTTATTTTTTGTTGAGAAGTTTGATGTAGTAAATAATTGATGAATTGCCCATGTATTCTTCATGTCATGAGATTTATTTGGTATAGGCATTTCAACCTTCTCAACTATATGAGCTAGTTGGAATATTGTACTTAGGATAATACCTGCTGTGTAGTGCATAATAAAAAACCCTAAAAGAATTTTCCACCATGCAAAATCAAGATAAATTAGAGGTAAAACAATCCAGATTGAATAATATAGAGTTTTAGTAAAGATTAGGTTCATCCATTGTTTCACAGGACTTACAAATTTTTTAAATGAGAGTTTTCTATTTATGTATCTTTTTGTTTGAAAATAGTCTGTGACTATAGCCCAGTTTATTGTCATTAAACCATATAGAAGAAATGAGTATATGTGTTGGAATTTATGATGAGGTTTCCATTTAGTATGTTCACTAAACCTTAAAATTCTTCCGGCATCAAGATCTTCATCATGCCCATGTATATTAGTGTATGTATGATGAAGTACGTTATGTTGTACTTGCCAATTGTACGCATTTCCTGCGAGTATATAAATACTACTTCCCATCAATTTATTAACCCATTTCTTACTTGAGAAAACTCCATGATTTCCATCATGCATAATATTCATTCCAACACCTGCCATCCCAATTCCAGTAATAACTATAAGTCCTAATGCGACCCATTGATTTAAATCAAATAACATTATGATGAAATATGGGATTATGAAGATTCCAAAAATAATTAACGACTTTAAATATAATCTCCAATTTCCTGTTCTTTTTAAATTATTTTCTGAAAAGTAATTATTAACTCTTTTATTGAGAATTCTAAAAAATTTTTTTGGGTCATTACTAGAAAATTTGGGTAATATTTTATTCATATGTAAATCAAATAAATAAAAGACTAAAAATGAATAAAAATGTATATTTTAAAATATAATTTTAAAGTTGATATCATGGAAGTTAAAAACTTTAAAAGTCATTGGGATAATGCATATATAAATTCAAATATTGAAGATTTAGGTTGGTATGAGAGAATGCCAAAAGCAACATTAGGTCTATTTGAAAAATATAATATATCAAAAGATTCAGTAGTTTTTAATGCTGGAGCAGGATGTACAACATTTATTAAATTTTTATTAGAGAGAGATTACAGGAATATTATAGTTAATGATATTTCCTCAATAGCAATAAATAAACTTAGAGGAGAATTAAATAAATATGATAATATAAAATGGATTATTGATGATTTGACAAAATCTAAAAAAGTTAAAATTATGCAGAAAATTGACTTTTGGTATGATAGGGCAGTACTGCATTTTTTTACGGATGAAGAACAGCAGAGAAATTATTTTTCCTTGATTAGAGATAAGATGAATATAGATGGATATGTTTTGCTATCACAGTTTGCGAAAGGTGGTGCAAATAAATGCTGTGGCTTGGATGTAGTAAATTATGATGATCAAATGTTTCAGAATGGTTTAGGCGATAAATTTAAATTTGTTGAGTCTTTTTTATATAGCTACCAACATCCATACAACAGTAATAGAAGAAAATATATATATTCATTGTTTAAGAGAATAAAGAAATAATTTCAATTATAATACCATCCGATATTGCTTTTTTTCAAATTTGCTATCTTGAACTAATCAATTTTTCATACTCTTAATTAAGTTTCTCATTTAATATAACTAGATTGAAATTAGCCAATGAAAAAATTATTTTTAGTATTTATTATTCTTTCATGTACAAAAGATATCACTGATAAATCACCCACATGTGATAACATCTACAACCCACCATTTGGAGGTACAATTTTTATTGATCCTGATATAATTACTGAGGAGGATCCAACTACGTTTGTAAGTCTATCATATGCTGGAACAGGTTCAAGATTAATGTATGACAGAAGATATGGATGGATAACATCAGATCCATTCTTATTTCCTGCTGAATATGACGACGGACTTAGTATTGAGATTCAGGTCAATCCTGAATTTGGATCATGGGAGAATGCACAAATTTATGCTCTTAAATATGCTGAAGTTATTGGAAGGTTGACAACGCAACTCAGGAAAGATGTCCAGACCTCTTGGATTCATAAGGGCAATGAACCGTTTGGTGGTGGGAACAATAACCTCTTAATTCACACTGACTGGTCAGAAAAAAATTATGAGGATCAGGGTATTTTGGAGGAGACATTAGTACATGAGGCAGCACACACGTCATTGGATTCCTACCACGCTGAGTCAGGTGGGTGGTTAGATGCACAAATTGCTGATTGTGAATTTATTTCTGAGTATGCTAGAGATAATCCAATTAGAGAAGATATAGCAGAGAGTTATCTTCCATATTTAGCTGTGACTTATAGATCTGATAGAATATCTCCAGCTTTGAAGAAAACTATTGAGAATGCAATTCCAAATAGGATAATATATTTTGATAGTCAAAATTTTAATATGTATCCTTTCCAGTGAGACTATGAGTAAATATTATGTTTTCTTTATTTTAATGGTTTTATATTCTTGTGAGGATATAGAATATTTCTCTTTAAATACAGTCGTTTTCCCAGAAGTTGGGGGAGAACTTAATATATACGGTGGATCATTTTTGGAGGGAGAGGAATTAATATTAGTTGCTACGCCAAAGGAGTTTTTTGAATTTGAAAATTGGGATGGAAGTGAGACAGGAAATGATTCAATAATAAAATTCACAATGGATTCTGATAAAGTTATTTATGCATTATTTAAAAAAAAAGATACTGATGGGGATGGCTACTCAGATGATATAGATTTATGTAGTGATACTCCACCGGGAATGATCGTAAATAATAAAGGATGTCCATCAATGGAGCCAGATTACGATAAAGATGGAGTGTTAAATGAGAATGATTTGTGTCCAAATACACCAGTTAACACATCAGTTTCAATTAATGGCTGTCCTCTAATTTATGTAGATCAAAATGGTATTACACTGAAAGCAACTGATGATGCAAAAGATTCAATTGGAAAGATTGTAAATTTTAAGGGAGATAAAATTCTGATTGTAGATGAATGGAAAGATGTTAAAGAATTAGATGCACCAAATTTTAAAGATGATTTAAAAGTTGTGACGACTTTTTTAGATAGTTTAGGGTATTTCTGTACTACACCTTGCACAATCAGCAGTGATTTTGATTTATCAACATGGGATATAAGTAATGTCAGATCTATAAATTATACTTTTTGGAATACAGATGGGTTTGATCAAGACATATCTAAGTGGGATGTGAGTAATGTAAATGAAATGCAGGGGTTATTTTTATATACTCGAAATATAAATGTTGATATTTCAATGTGGGATGTATCAAATGTAAAAAATATGAGGGCTATGTTTAAAAATTCTTTTTTTGCTAATCCTGATGTTTCATTATGGGATGTAAGCAATGTTTTAGATATGAAAGAAATGTTTTACGGAACAGATATTGACCAAAATTTAAAGTATTGGAATGTCAGAAAAGTAATAAACATGGAACGTATGTTTTATGACGCTAAATACTTTAATCAAGATTTATCAATATGGGATGTGGGTAATGTTGAGAAATGTAGTGGTTTTTATACTGGCGCTGACTCTTGGGAATTAACAAAACCAAATTTTATTATATGCGACCCTGACTAATTTTTTTAATAAATTGTGAATATGAAGAATGCAATAATTATTGGAGCATCATCTGGTATTGGAAAAGGTATCTCTTTAGAATTGCTGAAGAATAGATATAAAATAGCCATATCCGCTAGGAGGGAGGAGAGGTTAAATGAAATTAAAAAAAATAACCCTGATAATGTACTGGTTTATCCATTTGACTCCTCAACAGAAAAAAATGATAAATTAATAAGTTCTATGATTAATGATTTGGGGGATGTTGATTTAATTATTTATTGTTCTGGTATTGGGATAATCAATAAAGAGTTAGAATATTTAAAAGATAAGAAAGTAAATAATTTAAATGTGATGGGTTTTAATCAAGTCGCTACATATTCTTTTAATTACTTCCAAAAGAGGGGTGGGGGTCATTTTGTAAATATTAGTTCAGTGGCATCTGAAATTGGTAATGGATTAGCGACTTCCTATAACGCATCAAAAGCTTTCCAGGCAAATTATTTACAAGGTTTAAGATTTAAAGCATTTAAACTAAAGTTACCAATTTTTCTTACTGATGTGAGACCAGGTTTTGTTGATACAGATATTTTAATGGGTAATAAAGATAAATTATTTTGGGTGGCTCCTCTTGACAAGGCCTGTTATCAAATTATGAGTGGTATAAAAAGTAAAAAGAAAATCCTTTATGTAACCAAAAGATGGAAGATAATTTCCTTATTAATAAAACTTTTACCCGAAAATATACTAAGGTTATTTTTTCGATAATACATTAATCTAATTAAATTGCTCTCATATATGTTGTCTGTTAAGAATATCAGTAAATCATACGTGAATCACAAGGCATTAGAAGATGTGTCGGTAGATATAAGTAAGTCAAGTATTTTTGGTCTGCTTGGTCCAAATGGTGCTGGAAAGACATCTCTAATTAGAATCATAAATCAGATAATTAATCAAGACAATGGCGATATTTTGTTAGACGGAAGGCCAATTACTTATGATGATGTAAGGAAAATTGGTTATATGCCTGAGGAGAGAGGCTTATATAAAAAGATGAAGGTAGGTGACTTTCTATTATTCATGGGTAAGTTAAAAGGATTGAGTAGAAATCAATGTATTGATTCAGCAAAGTTGTGGTTTGATAATCTAGAAGTTTCAAATTGGTGGGACAAGAATATTGAAGATTTATCAAAAGGAATGAGTCAAAAGGTTCAATTTATTTCAACTGTACTTCATGATCCTGATCTTATTATTTTGGATGAACCATTCTCAGGTTTTGATCCAGTTAATGCTAATTTAGTTAAGTCTAACCTAATTAGACTCAAGGGTGAGGGTAAGACAATAATTTTTTCAACTCACAGAATGGAGTCAGTAGATGAATTGTGTGATCATGTTGCAATGATCAATAACTCAAAAAAAATTTTAGACGGGAATACAGAAAAAATTAAAATGGAATATAAATCAGATAACTATGTTATTATCCATGACAAAAAACTTGTTAAAGACTCGACTTATAAACAAGTAAAAACTGAAAAAATATCAGAGGGTATTTATGAATCCGAAGTGTCTTTATCAAAAAATAAATCATATGAGCAATTATTTAATTTTATATCGAAACACTCAAGAATCATATCTTTTAAAGAAAAAATTCCTAATATGAATGATATTTTTATAATGAAAGTAAAGGAGGGAGACAATGAATAAAATTTGGATAATTTTTGAGAGAGAATATTTACAAAGAGTTAAAAAGAAGTCATTCATTTTATCTACTTTATTAACTCCATTAATTTTTCCTTTTTTTATTTTTATTACCATCTTATTAATAGGTTCCGATGAGCAAGAAATAAGAAGAATAGCCGTAGTTGACGAATCAAGTCTTTTTGAGGACTCGCTATTAATAGGTAATAGCTATTTCTTTGAAAGTTCTGAAAATATAAGTTCTCTTCAAACAAAAGTTCTTGATGGAGATTTATACGGTTCATTAATTATTCCGCCGATGGATATCTATGATCCAAAAGCAATTAATTTTTACTCTAAAAATATTCCAAGTAGTGATTTTATAAATGATGTTGAAAGGGTTTTTGAAGAAAAAATAAGAAGTAGAAAAATTAATGAACTCCAACTTGATAAGTCTTCACTAGATAAATTGAGGACAAATATTTTAATAGATACTTACAGTGTTGATGAAAGTACCATATCAGACAGTGGTGAACTTGATGTAAACAAATCAAGTTCTGGTTTAGCCTTTGGTTTGGGTTATTTTAATGGTTTTTTGATTTATATGTTTGTCTTTATCTATGGAAGTTTTATCCTACAGAGTGTATTGGATGAGAAGACAAGTAAGGTCGTTGAGGTTATTGTCTCATCAGTGAAGCCAATTCAATTGATGATGGGAAAGGTATTGGGTGTAGGAGCTGTTGCATTTACTCAAATATTTATATGGATTGTTTTAGTTTTTTCAATATCAACTCTTACCTCGATATATTTTGGAATTGACAGTGCTGAAACCACACAAATTGTAAATAATCAAGAACAGATGGATCAATCTAAGGAAATGGTTGCTGGATTTTATGAACTTTTTTCAACAGTTGATATCTCTAAATTGGTTTTTGTATTCTTAATTTATTTTACAGGAGGGTTTTTTCTATATGGTGCTTTCTTTGCTGCTATAGGTTCCGCTGTTGATAATTTACAGGATGCTAGTCAATTTACTTTACCAATTTCACTTCCTATTATTGCCAGCTTAATGTTTATGGGAGTAATCTTAGAAAACCCAGAGAGTAATGCATCTTTATTTTTAAGTTTATTTCCCTTTACCTCTCCGATTCTGATGATGGCAAGACTACCTTTTGGAGTTCCTGATTGGCAATTAATTTTATCAATTTTTCTCTTAATTGTCTTTGTAGTTTTTGCGCTATGGTTTGCAGGAAGAATATATAGGGTTGGAATTTTAACAACTGGTTCAAAAATCACTTATAAATTGCTATGGAAGTGGTTTGTTATGAAGAATTACTGATATTAAATTTAAAAATATTTAAATAATAATTATATGTTTAATCTATTTTTTGAGGGAGGAACTCTTTTTATGTCCCTAATTTCTTTTTTTCTAATTATGACTGCTGTGTCATTTTATACTCATAGTGAGAAACTTAAAACATATGGAAATCTTGGACTTGCCTGTGGTATGTTGGGGTCTTTCATTGGATTATATTCCGCTTTTAATTTAATACAGCAAGTAGGAAATATTTCCCCAGCTATCTTAGCTGGTGGTCTTAGAGTTGCACTAATTTGTTCTATATATGGAATCATTGTTTATGTAATTTCTAGATTACTATCTCTTTTCAGATAATTTTATATTTTTATTTTCCTATTTAATAATTATCAGTAATTCATAATTTCTACTAAGAGGGTAGAGGAAAATAATATTATTCTTGGGAAACAAATCATTTTATTATCTGTTTATAATAATATGCTGAATAATAAAATTAATGTTTTTTGGTTTAAGAGAGATCTCAGGATTCTTGATAATTTACCTCTTTTTGAAGCTTCAAAAAGAGATGCTAAATTATTACTGATATATGTTATTGAAGACTTTCTGCTAAATGATAAACATTACAGTGATATTCATTGGAATTTTATAAAACAATCAATTGATGATATTAATAAATCTTTAGGAAAAAAGTCAATCCTTTTTGTCAGATCTGATGTTATTTCTGCATTAAAAAAAATTAATAAAAAATTTAAGATTCAATCTATTTATTCTCATCTAGAAACTGGAATTGATATCACATATCAAAGGGATAAAAAAGTTAGTAAATATTGTAAGGCGAATGCTATAAACTGGTTTGAATATGAGAAAAATTATGTTAAGAGGGGTTTAAAAAATAGAAAAAAATGGATTGAAGGTTGGAATGAGTACGTTAGAAGTCCTATTGTCAACATAGATTTAGATAGACTTGATCTTATAGATCCTAATGAGTTTAAAGATGAATTCATTTTATTAAGTACTAATACAAAAAATAATAAAAATATTCAGCCTGGAGGTACATCTAATGCACTTAAATATTTAGAGACTTTCTCAGATAATAGAATAAAAAACTACAATAAAAATATTTCAAAACCGCAGGAGTCCCGATTCTCGTGTAGTAGATTATCCCCATACATATCCTGGGGAAATTTATCTTCTAGATATATTTGGCAAAAATTAAAAAAATCAATTGATCACGGAAATTCTAAATTTCAGGTAAACTCATTTCTCTCAAGATTAAGATGGAATTCTCATTTTATACAAAGATTTGAGATGGAATCAAGTATTGAATTTAGTAGTGTAAATAGAGGTTATCAGATAATAAAAAAGAAAATAAATGATAGTTATTACACTGCCTGGACTGATGGTGAGACGGGTTTTCCATTGGTTGACGCATCAATAAAATGTCTAAAAGCAACAGGTTACCTTAATTTTAGAATGAGATCAATGATAGTTTCATTTTTTACACATCATCTGTGGCAGCCTTGGCAATTATCTTCTCATTTTCTAGCAAGAAACTTTTTAGATTTTGAACCTGGGATTCATTATTCACAGCTTCAGATGCAGGCAGGTGAAACTGGTGTCAATACAATTAGAATATACAATCCGACTAAAAATGCTATTGAGAAAGATAAAGAAGCAATATTTATAAAAAAATGGATACCAGAACTAAAAAATGTTCCAAAACCGTTAGTATTTGAACCATGGAAAATGTCAGAGGTAGAGCAGAAGCTTTTCAATTGTGAAATAGGTAAAAACTATCCAGGTCGAATTGTAGATATAGCTGTAACAAGAAAATATGCATTAGATAAACTTTGGGGTATGAGAAGAAATGTTGAAGTTAAAGTTGATAAGAAGCGAATACTAAGTAGACACATAAATTCATAATTCTTAATTTATATAACAAATTATATTGTAATTCAATTTTTTTTTTTAGATTAAATTATGAAAGAAATAATACTACCAGGAAAACTAGGAAATTCTAAGACCCAGTTAAAAGATGACCCTAGGCTTGACCCTAGAATTTTAGAGAAAATTATACCATACAGCATGGAGGTCGACCCTGAGTCACCGGAATTAACCGTGAACTCATCTGAAGATGAAAAGGTTAAATTTTTATCAGAATCTGAGTCTGATTATCAGAGTATCTTTGCAGATTTTTTTCCAAAC
>TARA_B100001057_G_scaffold239566_2_pt1 | contig 11159 bp, 10 predicted proteins | sample TARA_B100001057 | Tara Oceans TARA_B100001057 (sample SAMEA2621839) | marine metagenome | biome: marine biome (ENVO:00000447); feature: surface water layer (ENVO:00002042); material: "saline water (ENVO:00002010), including plankton (ENVO:xxxxxxxx)" | depth 5 m | reverse complement strand
TTTTTTATCATATACTTAATGTATTAAAAGCAAAAACAACTTGGCAATAACTTCATTAAAAAAAATCTGCATAAATTCCCTTGAGGAATTAAAAGCTAAAGACATCATTTCTATTGATTTAAAGCAAATTTCCTCATTTGCAGACGAGATGATCATTGCATCTGCAACTTCATCAAGGCATGCAAAAGCACTTTCAGATAGGGTTGTTGAGGATCTTAAAAGTAATAATATTTTAGTTCTTGGAGTTGAGGGGCAAGACACCTCAGACTGGATCTTAATTGATTGTGAGGATCTGGTAGTGAATATAATGAATAATGAAACTCGCGTTTACTATGATTTAGAAACACTATGGGGGTACGAAGACGCCACTTTAAATTCTAATTTATGAGATTAGAAATAATATCTATCTCCAATAAGCCATCAAAGTCAGATGAAGAAACTCTTAATTTTTATTTAAAGCAGATCTCATCTATTGTTAATATAAACATAGAAAACATTAAACCTATTCAAGGCAAAAATTTACATATCAGAGAAGTTCAGTCCAATGAGGAAAAAAATATTTTAAAAAGAATTAAACCAGACTCAATAGTTATTTCTTTTGACAGAAAAGGTAAACAACTTGATAGTATGCAATTTGCAAGCCTCACCCAAAGCTTATTTAGTTTAGGAAAGAACTGTTACCTTATTATTGGCGGATCCCATGGATTGAGCGATTCATTCCTAGAAAAATCAGATCATATAATTTCATTTTCTGCATTAACTTTTCCTCATAAATTATTTAAGATTCTACTCATTGAGCAGCTATATAGATCAATATCAATTTTAAAAAATAAGCCATACCATAAATGACAGATATAAACGAAACCTTCAGAGAAAAAGCAAGTTTTAATAAAAGGCTTATTTTTCTTTATGTCACCTTTAGTATTTTTGGAATAATTTTTTATTATCAAATATTTAATCTACAAATCTCAAATTATTCAGAATACGAGAGTGCAGCTAAAGATAATAAAAATGAAGAAATATCTGTTCAACCCCTAAGAGGAATTATTTTAGATAGAAATGGAGAAATATTAGTAAACAACATACCAACTTTTGATTTGATAGCAAAACCACATATTATTGATAATCCAAATGATTTCCTTAAACAGGTGTCGACTTTTTTAAATATTGATGAAGAAGATAAAGAAATATTTCTTACTCAATTTAAACAAGCAAAAGCTTTGAATCAGGAATTAACCTTAAAGAAATCTATTTCAGATGATGAGAGGGCAAAATTTCTAGTTAGAAGCCATATCTTTGAAAATGCTTATGTTGGAAAAAGATATCTACGTAATCATATACATCCTGAAATCTTTGCACATTCTATCGGTTATGTTGGCAGACCAAATGAAGAACAGATAGACAGAATTTATGATCTACAAAGTCTCAATAAAAAGATTAGCTACTCATATACAAATCAATTAATTGTTGGCAAAACAGGATTAGAGTTCATTTATGAAGATGCTCTAAAGGGAGAATTTGGAAAGAATTTAAGAGAAGTTGATGCTCGAGGAAGAACAATTAATGAAAAGATTTCTTCAGATCCTAAAGCAGGTAATAATTTATATATTAGTCTTGACCTAAAGTCTCATCAGGCAGCTCATAAGGCTTTTAATAATAGAAAGGGAGCAGTAGTTGCAGTAGATATTAAGGATGGCTCCATAGTGACACTCTTCAGTTCTCCAACCTTTCCTGTAAATCAGTTAGCAAATGGGATCCTGAAAAAGGACTTCGATGAGCTCATGGCAAGTGAAGAAAAACCATTCTTCAATAGAGCTCTGAAGGGAAGATATCCTCCTGCTTCATCAATAAAGCCGGCTATCGCGATGTATGGCATCGAAGAGGGATTAATTGACTGGAATTTTTCAATCTTTGATGAAGGTTTTTTTACATTACCCGAGGATGGAAGAATCTATAGAGATTGGAAAGAGGGAGGGCATGGGAATACAAATTTATTTAAAGCAATAACTCAAAGTTCAAACACTTATTTTTTCGATTTAGCATACAGATCTGATATATACGAACTCAATAAGCATCTTTTATCTTTGGGTTTTGGAGAAAAGGCATGCATTGATTGTTTTGAGGAAGACAAAGTTTTTGTGCCTGAGCCAATGTGGAAGATGAATAAGCACAATTTTGGCTGGTTTAAAGGTGATACTGTTAATATGGGAGTAGGTCAAGGCTACTTAGTTTCAACCCCAATTCAATTAGCTAAATACGCTTACATAATTGCAAACAAGGGTAAATATAATGACCTATCTATTAAAAAAGATTTAGTTAAGAGTGAAAAAAGAGTTGAGTTCAATGAATTCTCAAATGATGATTGGTTTAAACTTCATGAATCTATGATTAACGTAGTTGAGGGAAATACTGGAACAGCTAGACGACTCAAAGAAAAAAAGAGCTACATAGTTGCAGCAAAAACAGGCACAGCTGAATTAGTTTCTGGAGACAACAGAGAGCAATATATTGAAACCAGACTAGATACCAGTTTAAGAGATCATGCTTTAATAATTGCTTTTGGCCCAATGCCAAATCCTAGATATGCTATTAGTGTTGTAGTTGAAAATGGTGAAAGTGGTGGATCTGTGGCTGGACCAGTTGCAATTTCAGTATTAAATGCTTTGATTCAAGAATGAGATTTTTAGACTTTAAAAGATTTTCTGTTTACTACGATCCTTATCTAATTATATCTGTAACTCTTCTTTCCATACTTGGACTTTTTTTTCTTTATAGCGCATCAGATGGAAATTCGTCTGTTTTAATTAAACAATCAATTTTTGTTTTTTTTGGACTAGCTTTGATGATTATGATTAGTCAGCCAGATCCTCAAATTTACTATTCATATTCAGGCTTTTTTTTATTAATAAGTATAATTCTGGTCTTCATTGCAATCCTTTTTGGTCCTGAGATAAATGGTGCTAATAGGTGGATAAGCTTTGGTTTTATGACTCTTCAACCTTCAGAATTATGTAAGGTTTTTCTTCCGATATTTATTGCATCTTATCTTTATGGAGCTAAGTTGCCAATTGATCTAAAGAATACATTCCTAACAATCTTTTTAATCCTAATAGTTTTTTTTATAGTCTCATCCCAGCCTGACTTGGGTACAGCAATTGTAATATTGCTTTCCGGATTATATATATTGTTTCTAGCTGGTCTAAGCTGGATATTCATAGGTTCTGCTTTTGCAATTCTTATTATCTCACTCCCCTTTTTGTGGAATAACTTTTTAGAGCCCTTTCAGAGACAGAGAATTGCAACATTATTTAATCCTGAGCTTGATCCTTTTGGATCCGCATGGAATATTACACAATCAAAGATTGCTATTGGCTCAGGTGGAGTTTTTGGAAAAGGATTTGGTGAAGGTACTCAATCTCATTTGTACTTTCTGCCTGAAACTGAGACAGATTTTATTTTTGCAGTTATTGCTGAGGAATTCGGTTTAGTTGGATTAACCATACTAATAGGCTTATATTTTTTTATTTTTATAAGATGTTTCTATTTATCAATAAATGCAAGAGATAGGTTTTGTAGGCTTGTTATTGGCGGGCTATCTTTAGTTTTTATATCGACACTCTTTATAAATATTGGCATGGTTATTGGTCTTCTCCCCGTTGTTGGGATGCCTTTGCCATTTATTAGTCAGGGAGGCTCTTCGTTAATTTCTTTTTATATTGCATTTGGCATAATAATATCTATGGCATCTCATAAAAAATTGGTACCAAGGTGAAAAAACTTTTTATAGCAATAATATTAATTCAGTTTAATTTTATTCAAGCTGATTACTCAAATCATCCTAGAGCAGAATTTGTTATTAATGAATTAGTAAATTCGCATGATTTCGATGAAGAACAGGTCTTGAATATTTTAAAAAATGCTAAAAAACAACAAAGTATTATTGATAGAATCTCAAGACCAGCCGAATTTACCATCACATGGGATGCGTATAGGAATATATTTATAGAAGAAAAAAGGATAAAGAATGGTAAAAAGTTTGTGAAAGAGAATCTTGCTATCCTCGAAAAAGCTGAAGAAGAATTTGGCGTTCCAAAAGAGATTATTACTGCAATCTTGGGAGTTGAAACTAGATATGGGAATATTCAAGGTAGGGACAGAGTATTAGATTCACTAACAACCTTGGGCTTTGATTATCCTAGAAGAGCAGAATTTTTTAGAGATGAGCTAATTAAGTTTTTTATACTCACTAGAGAAAATAACCTTGATATTTATGCCGTAAAAGGTTCTTATGCTGGAGCAATGGGATATGGACAGTTTATTTCATCCTCATACTTAGCTTATGCTATTGATTATGATGGAGATGGTTTTGCCGACCTTTTTGGATCAAAAAAAGATGCTATTGGAAGTATTGCAAACTACTTAAGCATTCATGGATGGAATGAAGGGGCTGATATAGTTTTAGATATAGATCATAACAATGTTAGGAAGCCCTATAGTCTTGAAGGTAAATTTATACCAGTTAAATTAGAGGAAGGCGAAAATTCTTTCTATGAGATTCAAAGTGGAGATACGTTATCTCAAATAGCTTTAGATAATGATATAAACCTTTCAGATTTGATTAAATTAAATGGCATAAAAGATAAGGATGTCTTAATGGCAGGGAAAAAGATTAGTATCAATAAAAAAAGTAATAAATATTTTATTGGCACAGAAAATTTCATTGCAATTACAAAATATAATTACAGTCACTTTTATGCAATGGTAGTTTACAATCTAGCAATGGAGTTAGGATTATGAAAAAAATATTATTCTTATTACTTAGTTTGATTTCTTTTGAATCCTTAACTCAGTCTTTCATTCCAAATACACCAACTCTAGATTTAAAAAGTTATATCTTAATGGAACCAAATACAAATACCATTATTGCTAGCTTTAATGAAGATGCTCCTATTGAGCCTGCAAGTATGACAAAAGTGATGTCCAGTTACGTTATAGCTGATCAAATTGCTAATGATTTTCTTAGCTTAGATGACAGCGTGCTAATTAGTGAAAAAGCATGGAGAATGGAAGGTTCAAAAATGTTTATTGAGCAGGGTAAAAGGGTAAATGTTCTTGATTTACTCAAAGGAGTAATAATTCAATCTGGTAATGATGCAACTGTAGCTTTAGCTGAATATGTTGGAGGAACAGAAGATGGATTTGTAGATTTGATGAATTCATATGCTGCATCAATGGGCCTATCAAATACTTTATTTCAAAATTCCACAGGACTTCCAGATGGAAATCACTTTTCAAGCGCCCAAGATTTGGCAACAATGACAAGTTTATTAATAAACAACTTTCCAGAAACATATAGTTTATACAAAGAAAAATATTACGAGTTTAATAACATTAGACAGCCAAATAGGAATCGACTTCTTTGGAAAGATAACTCTTCTGATGGGGTAAAAACAGGACATACAGAATCTGCTGGCTATTGCTTAATAAGCTCCGCAAAGAGAAACGATATGAGGTTAATAGCTGTTGTTGCAGGTGCTAAGTCTGATAAAGAACGTTTTAATGATACTCAAAGATTGCTTGAATATGGTTTTAGATTCTACTCAACTCAGGAAGTAATTAAAAAAAATAAAGCTCTCAAAGATGTAAGCGTATGGGGTGGCAAAAAGGATCTAATTTCACTTGGTGCAGAAAATGATATTAAGCTAACTCTTCCAAGAACAACTTTTAGAAATATAACAATAAGCTATGACTTCCAAAACAATCTAAGAGCTCCAATTAAAGAAGGACAAACCCTTGGAACTTTAATAATAAAAGATGGAGAAAAAACTTTACATACAGAAAATTTGATTGCTTTGAGTGATGTTGAAGCAAAAGGATTCTTTGGTAGGTTATGGGCAAGCTTTGTATTATGGTTCAGAGGTTTGTTTAGCTAGGCAATGCCTAAATTAGCATCTTACAACGGTAAAGTTGATTCAATAGAAAATATTAAAGTCTCTCCAATGTCGAGAGCATTCCTTTTCTCAGATAGCGTGTATGAAGTCATTTCTTTTTATAAGAATGAATTCATTGATTTTGATAGACATCTTGATCGTCTTAAACACAGCCTAAATGAAACTAAAATATCATGCTCAATTGACCACTGTGAAATTGAAATAAAGAAACTACTTAATGAATCTGAATTTGAAAATGGATATATTTATTACCAAGTTTCAAGAGGTGTAGACTCCATAAGGTCTCACTTTTTTGATGAAAGTGATTGCGAAAGGTTTGGTTTTGTCGAAGAATTTTCTTTTTTTAATCAGCCACCCTTAAGAGTTATGTTGGTTGATGATATTCGTTGGCAGAGATGTGATATTAAATCAACTTCTTTACTTGGTAATGTACTTCAAATGAATGATGCAAAAAGCATGGATTGCAATGAAATATTAATGCATAAAAATGGTAAGTTAACTGAGGGCGGAGCAAGTAATATCTTTTTTGTCAAAGATAAGACTATTTTAACACCAGAACTATCTTCTAATATTTTGCCAGGCATAACACGTCAGCAGGTTATTAAAATAATTAAAGATAAAAAATTAGATTTTCAGGAAGGATCTTATGATGTTAACGATTTAAAAGAGGCTACTTCAATTTGGTTTACAAGCACCACTAAGGGAATTGTTGGCACAGAGAAAATAGTTAACCTTGAAACTAAACTTAATCCTGAATGTGAATTGCTTGAGACTTGTAAAGATGCATTTGTAACAAAGTATTTTAGCTAGCGCAGATTCTTATTATTACTCTTTCAACTTCCTTCCATGCATCAAGTTTCTTGATCCCCTTAAATGTTTTTTCAATCTCAAAGATATCTTTGCTAAGGCTCAAAAGATTTGACTCCATTTTTCTTAAGAAAGATAAATAGAGACTTACTTTTGAATCCCACATTTTTGAATTTTCAAGATATTTCTTTGCTGAAGGACTTTTCTTAGCTGAAAGAGATGTACTAATAAGCTTATCTAAAACCCATATAACCAAAGCAAGTGAGTTTGGGTCATTATGTTTAATTTGCCTTAGAATCTTTATCGAGTTCTTTTCATTTAAATTCAACAAACTGTCTTCGAGTTCATAAGGGGCATGGATTGAACTACTTACAGAATTTTCAAGTGAAACTGAGTCTTCTTCAGCTGAATATAATATTTTTAAAGTTTCAATATCATTTCTATGTGCAACTAAGTTATTAGAGTTTAATTCAAATAAATGCTTTGCAACTTTATCCGCATCACTTTTATCAAGAAAGTTGAGTTTACCTCTTAACCATTTCTTTTCATCCAGAGGTTTTAATTTTTTGCATTCAATAATTTGAATTAATTCTTTGTTTTTTTTAATCCATTTCGTATTAGAGCTTATTGACTCAGAAATACTATCAATAATAATTTTAATGTTACTCATATTATCTAAATCAATCTTTTCCAAAGCTTCTGAGAGAGACTTTGGGAACCTTCCTTCACTATGAATTACTTTAATTATTAGCTGTGATCCAAATAACCCACCTCCAAGATTATTTTGAATAGCCGATAGAAGACTATCTGTTTCATTTGCTTCAAAGACAACTGTTTCATCAAAACCTTCGCTAACAAACTCTTTTGATAGAAAGTCTTTTACCTCATTCTTAAGTATCATCTCTTTTCCATGAATAAAGCTGAGCACAGCACTTCCTCTTAAATTATTTTTAAAGTTAAGACTGCTTATCTTCATGGATCTTTAAGTAAAGGAGTATCTTTTTATTCAAATCTTCAATAATTTCAATATGCATTATCTTTATTAATTCTTTTTGTGCCAATGGATTAAGGCTTTGAGTATTAAATCTTTTTATGGAACTAATTTTTTTAGTATGCTCTTTGCCATTTAGAATCTTTATTTGTATGCTACCAGTCACTTCACTTTCTAGAGACCCTAGATTTTCTCCACCAAAAAAATTATTTTCTTTAAATTTAAACTCCGAAAAGGTTACCTCTTTAGTCGACAAATCTTTTTCAATAATAAAAGTATTTATATTATTTCTTATTTTTTCAGGTACAGATATGTCGAATTTAACTTTGCTTACTATAATTTTAGTATCAGGATTAATTGGACTAAAAGAACAGCTGATAATTGTTACGCTTAGGAAAATTAAAGTTACTAAATTACAAAATTTATAAGCTTTTCTTTTACATAGATACATTTTTTGATTTCCTTATCGCCAAGTAAATCATCCACATTTTTTATAGACTTAGCAACACTTTCAATTTCGTCCTGTTCTAAGTTTGATGATATTTCAACTTTTCCTCTTACTTTTCCATTAATTTGGACTACAAGCTCAAATGTATCGGTGACCATTAGATCTTTATCAAAAGCAGGCCAGCTTTCTTCAATTTCTGAGCTATTTTCAAAAAAGTTATTCCACAAAACTTCACAAATATGTGGCGCTATCGGATAAAGCATTTGCAGAATTGATTCAATAAATTCATTAAGACAAAATTGATCATTTTCGGATGATATTTCACCTTTAACTTGATCAGGAGCTGAATTTAAAAGCTCCATACAAGCCGCAATTACTGTATTAAAAGCATATCTATTTTCATAATCATCAGTAACTTTTTTGATAGTTAAATGAATTTTTCTTCTAAAATCTTTTTGATTCTTATCAAGCTCACCTTGTATCCTTGCTTTTTTAAACTTTTTATCGTGAGCAAAGCTCCAAAGTTTTTTCAAGAATCTAAAAGCTCCCTCCACAGCAGTTTCTGACCACTCTAAACTTTGCTCAGGGGGAGCAGTAAACATCATATAAAGACGTATCGTATCAGCACCATATTTATCAATATATTGTTGTGGGTCAACAGTATTACCTTTTGACTTCGACATCTTTGATCCGTCTTTGAGAACCATGCCTTGAGTAAGTAATTTTTTAAAAGGCTCATCACCCTCTACTAAGCCAATATCTCTCATAGCTTTATGGAAAAACCTAGAATAAAGGAGGTGTAAGATAGCATGCTCAATCCCACCAATATAAAGATCAACTGGAAGCCAGTATGTTGAGTTTTCGTCTAAAGCTTTGTCACTATTATCTGCTGCTGTAAATCTAGCGTAATACCATGATGAATCAACAAAAGTATCAAATGTATCAACTTCTCTAAACTCTTTAGGGCTAATATTAAAAAAATCTGTATTTTGACTAAGCGGCTTTGGGGACTCTCCATCTTTAATTTTTGGTAACTCAACAGGAAGATCGGCACCCTCTAAAAAAATAGGCATATCATTTTTATAAACTACTGGTATAGGACATCCCCAAAATCTTTGCCTACTAACACCCCAATCACGCAATCTAAAATTCTCAATGCCTTTACCGATTTCTTCTTTTTCAAGAAAGTTATTAATGTTGCGGATTGCATCTTTTGAAGAAAGACCATTAAATTGCTCTGAGTTAATCAGTATCCCTTTTTCAGAAGAGGGCACTTCATGATCTGCTATCACTTTTTTAATGTCTATTTTATATTTTAAAGCAAACTCATAGTCTCTTTCATCGTGCCCGGGAACTCCCATCACAACACCTGTTCCGTAATCCATCAGGACGTAGTTAGCAATCCAAACATCAAGATCATCTCCTGTTAAAGGATGCTTCACTTTTAGAGCTGTTTTTAAACCTAACTTATTAGCTTTAGCCATATCAGCTTCAGCCATTTTTGTTTCATTGCATTTTTTAATAAAGCTATCTATTTCTATATCTTGACTCGCTAGATTTTGTGAAATCGGATGATTTGGTGATATTGCAAGGTATGTAACTCCATAAATGGTATCAATTCTTGTTGTGAAAGCAGTTAGCTCTTCTCCACTTGAAAGTGGAAAACTTATCTCTGAACCAAAAGATTTACCAATCCAATTTTTTTGCATTGATTTTACATTTTCAGGCCAATCAAGATTTTCTATAGAAGCGAGAAGCTCATCAGCATAGTCCGTAATTTTAAGAAACCATTGATCAATCTCTTTTAACTCGACAGTTGCGCCTGATCTCCACCCTTTACCATCAATAACCTGCTCATTTGCGAGCACTGTCTCGTCAATTGGATCCCAGTTAACAAGAGATTTCTTTCTATACACCAGACCCTTTTTATAAAGAAGTGTGAAGATTTCTTGCTCCCATTTATAGTAATTAGGATCACAGGTTTTTAACTCCTTAGACCAGTCATAGCTAAATCCTAGTCTTTTAAGTTGTGATTTCATGTTTTCTATGTTTTGTTCAGTCCAACTCTGTGGGTCAACTTTATTTTGAATAGCCGCATTTTCAGCAGGCAATCCAAAAGCATCCCAACCCATTGGTTGAAAGACATTAAATCCTCTCATCCTCTTATACCTAGAAATAACATCACCAATCGTATAGTTTCTAACATGCCCCATATGGAGCTTTCCGGATGGATATGGAAACATTGATAAGCAATAATACTTCTCTCTTTCATCAGGAGTAGCCTTATACTTATTTACTTTTTCCCATTCAGACTGAATATTAGATTCGATCTCTTCAGGAGTATATTGTTCTTTAAGCATTTTTTTTAAACCCATTTTCGAGATAGTTGATTGTATGTTTATTTTTGATGAATTTTTCATCTTTAAGCATCTTTTGATGAAATTGATGAGTTGTCTGTATTCCTTCTATAAAGAACTCATCAAGAGCACTTAACATTCTTTTAATAGCTGATTTTCTTGAACCAGCAAGAGATATTATTTTTGCCAACATTGAGTCGTAGTAGGGTGGAACCTCATATCCATTATAAATATGTGAGTCATATCGTATGCCAAAACCACCAGGGATATGCATCCTAGTTATCTTCCCAGGGTTTGGAATGAAATTTACTGAATCTTCCGCATTAATTCTGCATTCGATTGCATGCCCTCTAAAATTTATGTCACTCTGATTTAAATTCATTGGCATGTCCAATGCTATTCTGAGCTGAGCTTTAACTAAATCAAATCCAGTAATCATTTCAGTAACAGGGTGCTCTACTTGAATACGCGTATTCATTTCGAGAAAGTAAAAACATTCATTTTCATACAGAAACTCCAAGGTGCCAACGCCCTCATAGTTTAGATCTTTACAGAGGGTTACACAGTTTTCTAAAACTTCATCAAGCTTTTCTCTATTTACATCT
>TARA_B100001057_G_scaffold491549_1_pt1 | contig 11160 bp, 9 predicted proteins | sample TARA_B100001057 | Tara Oceans TARA_B100001057 (sample SAMEA2621839) | marine metagenome | biome: marine biome (ENVO:00000447); feature: surface water layer (ENVO:00002042); material: "saline water (ENVO:00002010), including plankton (ENVO:xxxxxxxx)" | depth 5 m | reverse complement strand
CTCCAGGCAAAGAACGTCGTGGAATTCGACCCGAAAAAGATCAAGGCTATCCGCCTTGCCTGTGCCCTGCCCCTCGGCTGGGGCGGTGACCTGGGAAAGATTCGCTCCCCTTGGGCCGATCTCTCGGCCCGGTGGCCGGCCAACTTGAAGGAGGGAGCCAAACATTTTTGCTCAGGCAGTGGACGCCCTGCCCTTGGGTTTGGATCCGGAGCGACTTTCGAGGTGAAAAAGGTTCCACCCGAAGCCGAGATTAAGTGGACCAACCCGGATGGCGACGGGGACTATGAAGTCACGGTCGCCAACCCAACCGACAAACCACTTGCGATTCCTGCCTTGCGCAGGGTCGGTTCAAAGGTTCTCTGGCGCGAGAGCGTGGTCATACTTTGCCAAGACAAAACTTACCCCGCCCCGGGAGCCAAAGGCCTCTCCGTCAAAACGCTTCCCGTCACTCTTAGTCCCGGACAAAAAGTATCCGGCATCATCAACCCACTCGCCCTCAAGGGACCGAACTGGCCCAAGGGGGGATACCGCATCTCCTTTCAAATTTGCCTCGGCGAAAAAAGCTCCACCCAGTCTTTTTACTATATGTCCCGTCACCACGACGCCATCCGCGCCAAACTGAAGTCTGGCCAACCGATCCGCTCGGTCGGGGATTAAGGGCTCGAAACTATACCCCCATCAAGCTAAACAATATGATGAAAGATCTTTTCTTATTCCCTGTCCTCTTTGCGTCCTTTGCCATCGTGACCTTGAGTGCAGCCGACCTGCCCAAGGTTCTAATCATGGGGGACTCGATCTCCATCGGCTATACGCCGCATGTCGTTGAAAACCTGAAAGGGATAGCGGAAGTCAAGCGTCACAAGGGAAACGCCGGACCGACCATCCGGGGGATGGCCAAGATCGACGAGTGGTTGGGCGACGAAAAATGGGATCTCATACATTTCAACTGGGGCTTGTGGGATATGTACGGCTGGGAATACCATAAGGAGGATCGTTCTCCGCAAGCCTATGGGAGAAGGCTCGAGTCTCTGGTTAGAAGATTGAAGGAGACCGGAGCACAACTCATTTGGGCCACGAGCACTCCCGCTTGTCCAGTCAACGAAACAACCATGGAGCGAAGGTTCAAGCAGGAGATCCGAATTTCTCCTGAACTTGAGCAAAAATACCTAGAGACCGCTCTTGGAATAATGAAAAAAAACGGGTTAGAGGTGAACGACCTACACGCTTTTATGAAACCGCAATGGGCGAACTACGCGATTGCTGATAACAATGTTCATTTCAAACCTGAGGGAAAACAAGCTCTCGGTAAAAAAGTGGCAGATTATATTGCCGGCGCCCTCGATGCAGACTCTCCCGAAGCCAGAAGCAAATGGAAATCTCTTTTCGATGGAAAATCACTTGATGGTTGGACCCCAAGACCGGGTGGCAAGTGGGAAGTCAAAGAAGGAGCCATTCTCGGGACCAGCCCGAAATCCGAACCTCGTCATGGCATCCTTCTCTCCGACAGTGAGTTTTCCGATTTCGTAATCCAAGCCAAATTCCGTGTGCACTCGGGAGACAGTGGTTTTTATTTTCGGTCCGGTAAAGTGAAGAGCACCGTGAGCGTGAATGGATTCCAAGTCGAAATCGATACCTCGCAAGAAACCGGAGGACTTTATGAAACGGGAGGACGGGCTTGGGTGAACAAACCGAACAAGGAGGCCATTGCAAAGAGGAATTACAAAAAAGGAAAATGGGCGGACCTTGAACTACGAGCGGTCGGCCGCGATGTCACAGTCAAGATCAACGGTGTGGTTTCCTCGGACTTAAAGAATGACAAAGGCCGAACTAAAGGACACTTTGGACTCCAGTTGCATGGGCGACAAGAAATGAAGGTCGAATATAAGGACATCCGAATTAAAGAGCTGTAGACTTTAGGAAATCGATCTACTCATTTGTTTATTCAGTCTCTTCGTCCTTTGAGAACACACTGACTAAAAGTACGAAGAAGCACAAAGTTAGGCTGAAGAGGGGAACCTGAAGAGCCGGAGGGAGAGAGTAGATGATGGCGGTTGCGGGAATCCAAACAAGCCAAGTTGAGAGCAGAAGGCGGGCGACTTCGAATAGGAATGACTGTTTGGTTGTTCTTTGAATGAACAGAGCCCATGAAAACCCATAATCTTTCCATCCGTAGAAGACGGCGGTGACGGGTGCCGCCCAAAGTATGCAGTAGACAAACTGGTCCACGAAGACCTTGGTCGCAATGGTGGTCCAATCCAATTCGTTGCCAAAGAGGAGGCTTTGCAGGCGGTAAAAGGCATCGACTTCCGTTCCACGGGCAGCCCAGTAAAGGAGGAAAAAAGCACCATATGAAAAGACCATTCCCCGGGGGATTTTTCCTGTTCCCCAAAGATAAAGAAAGGGAATCAAGCCTCCGAAAAAACCGGTTGCGACGAAAGAATACCAATATCCGTACTCCTGTTTCGTTTGCATGACGAGATCGAAAAAAGTTCTTGAAGAATCTACTAAATAGTAAGTCAGAACCACACCCAATCCGATGAGCCACAAAACGATCCCGGGAATCAAGTTCGCTCGGAACCCTGCCGTACTGACCCGCCAAAGAGCGGTGCTTGTGTAGTCGGTATTCTTACTCAACTCTAGACCACCGCAAGGTGCTTTGCTTTTTTCCTAATCTTCTTTGTCGATTGCATTTTTCAAAGGATTCTTTTGCCCGAATTAGCCCATTTAGCCAAGCCAGATAAAAGCGGGTTGTCGACCAGCAAGACATGCAATATGCGTACAATTACTTTGAGCAACCCATTATGAAAGATTACCCGAGAAAAGAAATCCTCGAAGAAATGACCCATGCCATAGGCAAGATCGAGTTACCCCACCCCGTTCGCGTGGGAATCGACGGAATGAGCGCAACGGGCAAGACGGTCCTTGCCGACGAACTGGCCGAGCTTTTGCAAGAACATGGGAAGAAAGTCATTCGGGCGGGATTGGACGGGTTTCACAACCCGCCTGAAATCAGGCACAGGCAAGGCTCCATGTCGGTCGACGGATACGTGCAAGACTCTTTCGATTACCCGGGAGTCAGGGAAAAGATTTTAAAACCCTTGGGTCCCGGTGGCAACCGATGGTACTCTCCGGAAATCTTCGATCACCAAAAAGGGGAATCGGTCAAACCGGTCCTCCGCGAAGCTTCCGTCGACTCCATCCTGCTCTTCGAAGGCGTCATGTTGTTCCGAGAGGAATTGATCGACTTCTTCGATTTCCGCATTCTGGTAATCTGTTCGGAAAAAGTAATTCTCGAACGGGCCAAAATTCGAGACCTCGAGCATTTTGGAAACCTTGAAACCTTGCTCGAAAAATACGGGCATCGGTTTATTCCAGGACAAAAAAAACACCTCGAGGAAAATCGACCCGAAAGAACCGCTCACCTTCTCTTCTTCAACGACGATCCCGAAAAACCGAAACTAACCAAACCTCGCTAAAAGAAAGGATGTTTTTTTCCCTTGATCGATCACTTGGGATTTCCTTGGATGTACGCAGCCCTTTTATGATTTCCCTTCCGAGTCCAATTCTCTTACCTAAAGCAAAACCGAGGTGCAAATAGCTCTCGCAACGTTCAGCTTCGACCATGTGGTCACGGTCGTTCAAAACCACCTCGAGGTTTTGGGCCCCATGGACCATTTCACTTTGGCGGTCAACCTCTTCATCTTGATCTTCTCCAAATGGTTTGCGACCCGCTATGGTAAGATCAAAGACGAAGGAAAAAGTCGTTCGCGCTTGCGAATCCTTCATTTCGCCAATCTGTTTCTCTTTATTACCTACCTTGTGGCGGTTGTATTCGAGATCAGTATCGGGCGATCCATCAGTCAGACTTTCCTCGTTATTCTCGCCAGCTATTTGCTCATTCACTTTACCGAGGCTCTGATACTCAAGAAATACGGAAAGGCCAAGGCCATCGAAGGTTTCTCCCAAACCTCCGAGACACATACTTCGAGAACCCTCGAACTTTTCGTTTGTTTCGTAATCATCTGCATCAGTATCGTTCTGCTGATTAATATCTGGGGATTCGAGGACTGGCTCCAGACAACCAGTGTACTCGGCTTCCTTGCTCTTTTTGTTTTTGCGAGCAAGGAATATTGGGCAGGTGACTTTCTCTCCGGAATCTTGATCATCAGTCAGGGAAAGATCGAGCGCGGGGACGTGATCAAAATTCGCGACGAGGATCTAGTCGCCATCGTTTTGCAAGTCGGGAGTTTCCAAACCATTGCTCGTGACCTGGTAAACAAGCACGACGTCATCTTGCCGAATTCCAAGCTACGTTTGTCCAGAGTAGACGTACTCAGGACCGAGTTGGAAAAGGGAATTCGCGAATTCGAAGACTTTTGGTTCGGATACGGTACCGACCCGGACAAGATCAAAACCATGCTCGAGGAAGCATGGAGCAAGGCCGTCGAGGATCGGGTGGTTCGCAAAGACGGGGGCTTTTCAATCGGAAACAAGGAATGCGGAGACCACGGGGTGCGTTGGCGCTTGTCCTTTACCCTATATTCCCCTCACCGCCTGATCGAAGCGGGAAATTCCATTCGCGAGCATGCCTATCGTCTCCAAGAAAAACACGAAATCGAATTGGCCACTCCCCTCACCCATGTTTTCCCCAAGGGCTCGACCGGACAATAGAGTCGCATCTCAAGCCTGAGCCTTGACTTCGCTTTCTCGGCATAGAAGAATAAACCGGATGCGCATGAATCCCATCTTTGCCATTCTCTCTTGTTTGCCTTTCTTCCTTTCTCTGTACGGCCAAAAAAACTCTCTTCAAAACGAGACGAATTCCGTAGACCATGCTGGCATTCTACAGTCTCTGAACAAAGAAAGCTATGCCCGTGGAAAATCGACCTACGAGAACCTATGCGCCAACTGTCACGGGACTGATGGTCTAACCCCTGCCCTTCCGGTTTCACCCGCTTTCGGGAAAGGCCCTCTCAAGTTCGGGGATGATCCTTACTCGATGTTCGTGACTCTGACCAAGGGCAATGGATTGATGGGACCGCAAACCTGGATGAGCCCCGAGGAAAGATACGACGTCATTCATTACCTCAGGGAAAAGTTCATGAAGCCGACCTATCCAGGATACAAACCCATCACCCAGGACTATTTGGAAGGTTTGCCCAGGGTCACGGTTGCCCCTGCTCCAAAGAAAAAGAGACCGGACCGTGATTTCGGCCCTGCCCTCGCCTCCCAGTTGGGCAGAAACGTCTCCAGCGTGCTGACCGTAAAACTCGGCGACAAACATACCATCAGCTATGACTTGCACAGCATGGATTTGGCGGATCTTTGGAACGATGGGTTTCTCGACCTCGCGTCCACCCAACACTACCGAGAGCGCGGAGAAGGCGTCCCCATGATCGACGGAGTCAGAATCGTTGGTCTGTCCAATTGGAAATGGGCCCACCAAGGAACTTTCGATTACCCGACCAATGATCTTCTCCCCCGTGGACCCATGCCCGTTCAATGGATGAATTACAAAGGACATTACCTTTTCGAAAATCAGGTCATCCTTTCCTATTCGATCAATGGACGGGAAATTCTCGAAGCGCCCTCCAAGCCCAAAGGATTCGGAGCGATCGTTCAAACCCTGCGGATCGAATCCGGCAAACAAGACCTCATGCTCCAAGTTGCAAAACTGGAGAAGGACAAGGTCGTTCAAGGCTACCTTCCCTTGCAGGCCAAGGAGGCGAAATTCGTTCAAGCATCGAACGAAGGCATTGCCGTCAACATGGTCGAAGATGAGGGCGCAATCGGTCGGTTTACCGCAGTATTCGTCCAAGGTGGCTCCAGCGCCTTGCGCCTAAATTTGAGTAAAGAAAACGCGACCACCCTAACCATTCCCGCTTCACGAAAGAGCCAAAACCTTCAGGTCATACGCTTCTCGGGGACAGGAGAAGGTGAACTGCTGGCCTTCGCCAGTTACCTGACTCACCTGCAAAAAACAAAGACTATCCCGAACCTCAAAACCAAGACAAAGGGTGGACCCGCACATTGGCCCGAGACCCTCACGACGAAGGGAAAGGTTTCAACGGAAAAGAAACCCTATGTTTTGGATACTCTGACTTTGCCCAAGATTCCCTCGGAAAAAACTTGGCTTCGAACCTCCGCCCTGGCCTTTTTCCCTGACGGCAAAATGGCAGTTTGCACGCATGGCGGTGATGTCTGGATCGTATCGGGGATCGACGACAAGCTGGAAGAAATTAAATGGAAACGCTTTGCCGCCGGGATGTACGAACCATTCGGCTTGCAGGTGATCGACGACAAAATCTACGTCACCTGCAAGGACCGCCTCGTACGCTTGCACGATCTCAATGGAGACGACGAAGCGGACTTTTATGAAAGCTTCAGCGCCGACGACGACGTCTCGACTTTTTTCCACGCCTTCAATTTCGACCTGCAGCGCGACAAGGAAGGAAACCTGTATTACGCAAAATCCGGCCAATACACTTCCTATGCGTTACCGGGATCGGTGATCAAGGTTTCACCCGACGGCAAGAGAGAAGTTCACTGCACGGGTTTCCGCACCCCCAATGGAATGGGTATCATGCCGGACGGACGAGTCACCGTAAGCGACAACCAAGGCAGTTGGATGCCCGCATCCAAAGTAAGCCTATGTGAACCCGGCGGGTTTTACGGGTACGTCCAAACCCATAGCCGAGGAGCTCTTTGGGCACCGGACGGGGGACGAATCGATCACTCAAAAGTGATTGTGCCTAAGACTTTCGACCAACCCCTCATTTGGATGCCTCAGTCCTTCGACAATTCATCGGGAGGACAATTATGGGTCGACGACCCAAGGTGGGGTCCCTTGTCCGGCAAACTCCTGCACACGAGCTTCGGCAAGGGCTGGCTCTACTACATGATGCTTCAGGAAATCAAAGGTCAAAGCCAGGCCGCCATCGTGAAACTCAAAATCGATGCCCTCACTGGAATTCAACGGGCCCGGGTCAACCCCATGGACGGCCAAGTGTATGCCACCGGACTCAATGGATGGAACGGAGGCGGGCGCAAGGGGCTCTCTCAGGGACACCTTCATCGCTTCCGCTACACGGGTGAGCCTGCCCACCTTCTCGACGACGTCCAAGTGAAGAAAAATGGAATCGAGTTGGCCTTCAACTTCAAGCTCGACAAAAAGTCGGCTCTCGATCCGAACAAGTATGCTCTCGAGCAATGGGATTACAAGTGGTCGAGAGGATACGGCTCGCGTGAGTACCTGCCGGGAACCGACAAGACGGGGCGTGAAAAAATCAAGATCGGAAAAGTCACGCTAGCCCCCGACGGAAGAACCGTGCTTCTTTCAATCGATACAATCAAACCGGTCAACCAAATGAAAATCGAGCTGAAGCTGGAAGCCGACGACGGGGAGTCCTTCGAAGATATGGCCTATTTGACGATCAACCAAGTCCCGTCGCGTTAAAATTAAATTGCATTTCCATAAAGAATTCCTGAATCCTTCATCCCCAAAGTCTCCAAAATGAAAATCAAACAAACTTTGCTTCCATTTCTAATTGCTGGCGTTTCCCTGTTCTCAGCCGAAAAACCCAACTTGATCTATGTCGTGTGCGACGATCTGGGCTACGGAGACTTGGGTTGCTATGGGCAAAAGGTAATCAAGACCCCGCGCTTCGACCGCATGGCGAAGGAGGGTCTGCGCTTCACCGACCACTACGCAGGCCACACCGTCTGCCGGCCTTCGCGCTTGGTCTTTCTTACCGGCAAGCACACTGCTCACACCGCCATCGCGGGCAACAACATGCACATCCTGCCCAAAGGCTCGGTTACCGTAACCTCACTGCTCAAGAAGGCCGGTTACAAAACCGGAGGAGTCGGAAAGTGGGCCCTCGGACATCTCGGATCGACCGGACATCCCAACAAACAGGGCTTTGATTTCTTCTACGGCTACCTCGATCAGGGGGAGGCTCACGACTACTATCCGGAGCACCTCTACCGAAACGAGACCAAGGAAAGGCTCCCCGGGAACGTCAACAGTGGCAAGCGAAACGTCTCCTCCGAGAAGGTGACCTACGCCCATGACCGGCTGACCGAGGAAGCACTGGCCTTCATCGAGAGAAACCACAAGAAACCCTTCTATCTCAACCTGACTTGGAACATCCCGCACACCAACAACGAGGCCAAGGGAAACGGTCAGGAAGTCCCCAGCCATGGCATCTATGAGAAAGAAGACTGGCCCGAACCGGAAAAAGGATTCGCCGCCATGATAACTCTCATGGACAAGGACATGGGCAAAATTCTCGACCTATTGAAAAAACTCAAAATCGAGAAGAACACCCTCGTCGTCTTTACTTCCGACAACGGCCCGCACGGCGAAGGTGGGCATAAGGTTAATTTCTTCGATTCAAACGGGCAACTCCGCGGTCACAAACGCTCCCTCCACGACGGCGGTATCCGCGTACCTATGATCGCATGGTGGCCAGGTACGATCAAGCCCGGCGAAAGCGACCACCCCTCCGCCTTTTGGGACTGGCTTCCCACGGCATGTGAATTCGCAGGAATAAAAAGCCCCGACGATATCGACGGACTCTCCTTCGCACCCACTCTTTTAGGGAAAGGCAAGCAAGCCAAGCACGACTACCTCTTTTGGAGATGGAGCCGTTTCCGGGCCGTCCGAATGGGGAACTGGAAAGGCGTTCAAACCGACAAGACCGTGGCTCTCTATGATCTAATAAAGGATATCGGCGAGGAAAACGACGTGGCTGCGGAAAACCCGAAGGTCGCAAAGCGCATCAAGGCGATTATCGACGAACTCGAGTGACGCTTCGTTTTTTCTTCGTCAGCGAATTTCCAACCCCTCGATCGTCTTTTCGAAGTCGGCCATAATATTGATGACGGCTTTTACGCCGGCCTCCAGAATCCGTTCTCCTTTCTCGGCGGTTCCTTTGCCGGCGTCTCCCCAAGTCCCTGACTCGGTCATCCGGTAGACGCTTCCCGGCGAGGAGAAAAAGACCGCATTGTGCAAGGCGGGTGAACCGGTGATGGTCTCGGGGAAATTCGGGAACTCGGCATTGGCCTTTTCCATATCAACCCAGTCGGGATTGATCGCAAGAAGCATGGAGACTTCGCCGTCGCCCGCATGCAACCCCTTGCCATCCTCGGTCATGAGGGCGAATTCCTCCGCGATCAGACCATCGTAGTAGTTGAAGGGAAAGGCCCTGGCTCCTTCGGGCATGGTTTCGGCGGCCTGGGCGCAGGCATAGGCCAAGGCGTAGGTATTGTCGAAGTGGCCATTGAGAAAGACGATTCTCTTGAATCCGGCCTTGGCGAAGGAAAGGGCCAGTTCTTTGACCACCGCCATGAAGGTCTCGATGCTCAGGCTGAATTCACTCGTAAACCCTTTGTGCGGATAGGACAAGGTGTAGGCCAAAGGGGGCGCCACCAAGGCATTGCCCTCCCGTTCGCAGAGACGGCGGGCAATCTCACGAGGAATGAAAACGTCGGTTCCGATGGCGGCATGCGGACCATGTTGCTCGGTCGCTCCGACCGGGACGTAGAGAGTGTGATGGGTCTCGAGGAATGTTTCGATCTCGAGGTTCGTATTCTCGTCTAAAAAGACTGACTTTTTCTTCATGGCAAAAAACGGTTGGGATTGTCGTAACGGTTGCGTACTCCATGCATGCAAAACTATTTTGTCCTGTCCATGGCAAACCAACCTGGAAGAGAAATCGTAATTTTCTTCCAATCTTTGCCAAGAAGGGTTCGAATACAGGTTGATGGACGACACCGAAACCATAACGGATGAACCTGAAAAACCGGAAGGCGAGGAACCCTGGTGCCTGACTTGCCGGGAATATACCGACTACCGCAGGAAATGGTCGACTGTTTCACGGGCCGACATGGACGGCGGAACTTATTCGGACGTCGTGGAAACTCCTCATTGCATCGACTGCCAAGAACCCATGCATTACTTGGGAAACTGCAGGAATCTAGTTTGGGCAATGAATTCACTCGCCTTGCTGACCTGGGCTGTTGTCTTGGTCGCCATCTTATTCCTGTTCGATCTTTCGACCGGAAGTCTGCTGACCTTGGGCTTGCTCTCCATCCTCTGTCTTGGAATAAGCCGCATCCCCTCCAAATCAAGACAAACGCTACGCGAGTGGAGAAAGTGGAAGGAGGAGACAAGCTTGAAGGAATTGATCGACCCGAAGTCCAGGGCATGAAGAAAAAAGCTGTCCTCGTTTTGACTCTCGGAGTAATCGGGGTTTCAACCGGGTCCCTTTTTGTTCGCCTGGCGGATTCGCCCGCCCTGGCCACCGCCGCTTACCGGATGACTTTTTCATTCTTCATCCTGGCTCCCTTGGCCTTGGCCAAGAGCCGGAAGGAAATCTTGAGTCTGTCCAAGCGGGAAATGGGAGCCTGCGCTCTTGCCGGATTTTTTCTCGCCCTTCATTTCGGGACTTGGATCAGTTCGCTCGATCATACCTCGGTCGCCAACAGCGTGGTCCTAGTCAACACCATCCCCATCTGGGTTGGGATCATCGGTCCCTTGGTCATTGGGGAAAGAACGAATCGATATTTTTGGCCAGCCTGCGCCCTTTGCCTCATCGGAGCCTTCGTTTTGTGCGGCAAGGGTTTTAGCCTGAGCTTCGAAACCGCTCTGGGAGACGGCTTGGCTTTGACTGGGGCCTTCTTCGTTGCTCTCTACCTGATGATCGGAAGAAACCTGAGAAAGAAACTTTCGCTCCTTGCCTACGCCACTCTTTGTTATGGTTCAGCTTCGGTTTTTCTCTGGATCGCCGCCTTGGTTTCCGGTCAGCAGGTCAGTGGGTTTTCGAACGAAACCTGGGTTGCCCTACTTTGCCTGACCGTCGTCGCCCAAATCCTCGGGCATACTCTTTACAATTGGTCTCTTCAATGGATCAATGCAGGCATCGTCTCTCTCGCCCTGCTCGGCGAACCCATCGGCGCCATCCTGCTGGCTTGGGCCTTTCTCGGTGAAGGAATCACCGTTCAGCAAGGAATTGGAGGCATCTTGATCCTTACCGGAGTCTACTTGGTCGCCCGTCAAGAAAGCCGCAAAGATTCTCAAGATGCCTGAGGCGAAAAACCGTTGACCAGCGCCACACCGACCACGATCAGGCAAAGCCCCGCCAGAACCTGCCAGGG
>TARA_B100001057_G_scaffold183653_1_pt1 | contig 11160 bp, 12 predicted proteins | sample TARA_B100001057 | Tara Oceans TARA_B100001057 (sample SAMEA2621839) | marine metagenome | biome: marine biome (ENVO:00000447); feature: surface water layer (ENVO:00002042); material: "saline water (ENVO:00002010), including plankton (ENVO:xxxxxxxx)" | depth 5 m | reverse complement strand
AATTTATTATTTTCATCATGTGCATTATATTTTTTTCTTACTTTAATTACTTTTTTTAACACTGGATGAGAAAATTTTCTCTCTACCATTACTGTAATTGTTTTATTTGGTTTATCACTCACAACCACTCCTGTTAAAATCTTTTTAGGCATTTATTTTTTCTCTTAAAGTTGTTTTTAATCTTGCTATAGTTTTTTTAGTTTCACCAATTTTAGCTGGATTGGTTACTTGTGAATTAATTTTTTGAAATCTAAAATTAAATAAATCTTTTTTTAGTTTATCTATATTTTTTAGAATTTCATCTTTAGATAATTTTTTAATCTCTTTTTTTTTCATTATGCAAATCTTTTAATAGTTTTCGTTTTAATTGGTAATTTTGCAGATGCTTTATATAAAGCTTCTTTTGCAATTTGCTCTGATACTCCATCTACTTCAAATAAAATTCTTCCTGGTTTAACTCTGCAGGCATAATACTCAGGTGAACCTTTTCCTTTACCCATCCTTACTTCAATTGGTTTTTTTGATACGGGTATATTTGGAAATACTCTTGTCCAAACTCTCCCTTGTCTTTTCATGTGTCTTGTTAATGCAACTCTTGCAGCCTCTATCTGTTTCCCTGTAACTCTCTCAGGAGACATGGCTTTTAATGCATATGCACCATAGTTAATAAAATTTGCTCTTGAAGCATTACCATGAATTCTACCTTTATGTGCCTTTCTCCATTTAGTTCGAACTGGTTGCAACATTTTATTCCTTACCTTCTTTAGGAGTTACTTTATTTGTTTCTTGACTGAATTCTTTAGCGAATACTTCTCCTTTATATATCCAAACTTTAATTCCTATAATTCCATATGTTGTTAATGCTTCAGCCTCAGCATAATCAATATCAGCTCTTAACGTGTGCGATGGGATACTACCATCTCTTAACCATTCCGTTCTTGCAATTTCGTTTCCACCAAGTCTGCCACTACAAGACACCTTTATACCTTTTGCACCAAGTCTAATACAAGATTGCATTGCTCTTTTCATCGCTCTTCTATATGAAATTCTTTTTACTAATTGCTGAGCAATATTTTCAGCAACTAAATAAGCATTTGTCTCTGGTTTTTTGACCTCTTTTATATTTAATGTAACTTCATTTTTAGTAAATTTAGATAAATTATTTTTTATTTTATCAATATCACTACCTTTTTTACCGATGACAAAACCTGGTCTTGAAGTATAAATTGTTACATAACATTTGTTAGATGTTCTCTCTATCATTACTTTAGAAACACCTGAATTAATTACATTTTTCTTGATATATTGTCTGATTTTAAAATCTTCAATTAAATAATTGCCAAAATCTTTTTTCTTTGCGTACCAAACAGAATCCCATCCTCTGTTTACACCCAATCTAAAGCCTACAGGATTAACTTTTTGTCCCATGATTCTCCATTTTCTTAGTCTCTGATAAAATTATTGTAACACTTGAGTAAGGTTTTAGAATTGGGGCAGCTCTCCCTTTTGCTCTTGGTCTAAATCTCTTCATGGTTATTTTTTTTCCGCAGTAAGCTTCTTTAATTACTAAATTATCAATATCATATTGAAAGTTATTTTCTGCGTTAGCTACAGCCGAGCTAATTGTTTTTCTTATATCTTTAGTAATTCTTTTTTCTGAAAACTGCAGGTCTCTTATAGCTATATCAACTTTTTTTCCGACTATACCTCTCAAAATTGGGTTTAGTTTTCTAATGCTAGATCTAATATTATTATTTATTGATCTTACTATTTTTTCTTTGTTTTTATTTATTTTCGTTTTTTTACTCATAATTATTTTTTAGGTGCTGCTTCAGCAGGTTTTGCTTTTTTATCTGCAGGAGTATGACCAAAAAAAGTTCTAGTTGGTGCAAACTCTCCTAGTTTATGTCCAACCATATCCTCAGATACCGTAATTGGTATAAACTTTTTTCCATTATATATCAAAAAACTTACTCCTACAAAATCAGGAATTATAGTTGATTTTCTAGACCAAGTTTTAATTGGAATTTTTTTTGAGTCTACTTTATATTTGTCTACTTTTTTCATTAAGCTCTCTTCAACAAATGGTCCTTTCCAAACTGCTCTAGCCATATAGATTAATCCCTTCTCTTTTTCCTTCTACGAACTATAAATTTATCTGTTCGCTTGTTATCTCTTGTTTTAAGACCTTTAGCTGATTGGCCAGTACGTGAAACAGGATGTCGACCTCCAGCTGTTTTACCTTCACCACCTCCATGAGGATGGTCTACTGGATTTTTAACAACACCTCTTGTATGAGGACGTCTACCTAACCATCTCGATCTACCTGCTTTACCAATCTTAATATTTTTTTGATCTGGATTGCTCAAAACACCAATAGAGGCTAATGATCTAGAGTCTATTTTTCTTACTTCACCAGATGCTAATTTAATTAAACTATAGTTTCCATCTAGGCCGCTTATTGTTACTGAGGTACCAGCAGATCTAGCTATTTTTCCTCCACCACCTGGTTGGATTTCAACATTATGTATATCTATACCAACTGGAATATCTTGCAATGGCATACAATTTCCAATTTTAATTTCTTTTTTTAATCCATTTTCTACAACATCACCAATTTTAATTTTTTGTGGAGCAAGATAATATGCATATGTATTATCCTGAAATTTTACTAACATTATGTAGCATGATCTATTTGGATCATATTCAATTCTCTCAACTGTTGCAGGCATATCAAATTTTTTTCTATAAAAATCGATATGTCTATACATTTTTTTATGACCACCTGCTCTATTGATAGAGGTAATATGGCCATTATTATTTCTACCTTTCATTGCATTTTTAGGTGATACTAGCGATTTAAATGGTTTACCTTTCCATAAACCAGTCCTCTCAACCAAAATTGTTCCTCTGGTTGATTTTGTGTAAGGTTTAAAAGTTTTTAGTGCCATTTAATTAAACTCCAGTTGTAAGATCAATACTCTGACCTTTTTTTAGTGTAATAATTGCTTTTTTAAATCCAGAAACTTTTACTTTTCTACCCCTAGTAATTTTAGTTCTGTTCTGTTTATTAATTATATTAATTTTTGTAACATTTACTTTAAAAATTTTTTCAATATTCGATTTTAAATTTTTCTTATTAGCATTTGCTGGAACTTTAAAGACAACTTTATTTTGTTCTGATAAATTCGTAGTCTTTTCAGTAACTAAAGGTGATAATATTTTATCGTATAGATGTAATCTATCCATTATGAATATCTCTTTTCTAGCTCTTTTATTGAACTTTCTGTGAAAACTACTTTTTTGAATTTAACAATGTCATAAGAACTGAAATGGTTTACATCAGTCACCTTTACATTAGGAATGTTCCTAACAGATTTTTCTATTTTATTTTTTGAATTTTTATCGAGAATTATTAATGAGTTTGTAATATCAAATTTTTTTATAATCAAATGCATTTCTTTGGTTTTTTTAATTTCATTATTAAAATCACTAAAAATTATAAGATCTTTACTGATATTTTTTTCTGTTATTAATGAAGCAATACTTAATTTTTTTTCATTTTTATTAAGTTTTCTTTTTTTATAAGCAAGCTCACCTTTAGGGCCATGAGCTATACCACCACCCACAAATATAGGTGCTTTTCGACTAGCATGTCTTGCTCCACCAGTGCCTTTTTGTGCATAAATTTTAGAAGTTGGCCCTGACACCTCATTTTGTTGTTTAGTTTTAGCGTGTCTTCCTTTGTAATTAGCGTTGGTTTTATATAAAACATTGCTAACTAATTTTTTATTTATTTTTGCAGAGAAAATTTTATCTAAAACTTCAATAGAGTCTTTCTTTCCATCTAAATTTAATTTATCCAATTTCATTATTTTTTCTTTTTATCTGGGGTTTTTTTTGCCTGTTCAGCAGCTTTGATTTTCTCTTCTATTGTTAATTTATTTACATTTTTAACAGATTTTTTAACTAAAATTTCAGAATTTTTTGCTCCAGGAATTGAGCCTTTTAAATATAACAATTCATTTTCTACATCAGTTTTGATAATTTCGATATTTTGCATTGTTCTAAGTTTATCACCCATATGACCAGCCATTTTCTTGCCTTTAAATACTTTACCTGGATCTTGTCTTTGACCAGTCGAACCGTGAGATCTATGAGAAACTGACACACCATGTGTGGCTCTTAAACCTCCAAAGTTATGTCTTTTCATTGCACCTGCAAAGCCTTTACCAATTGTTTTCGATTTTGTGTCAACAAATTTAATATCTTTAAAAATTTCAAGCCCAAATTCATTTCCTTCTTTAAAAGTCTCGCTATTCTTTACTCTGAATTCTTTCAAAAATTTTTTTGCCTCTGTATTTTTTTTTGCATAATAACCTTTCATGGCCTTTGTAAGTTTAGAATTTTTAATCTTACCATAGCCTAACTGAACAGCGTTATATCCTCTTTTTTCTTTGTCTATCACTTGAATAACTCTTGCTTTCTCCATTTTTAAAACTGTTACAGGAACCAATTGACCAGTTTTATAGAACTCTCTAGTCATTCCAATTTTTTTTCCAATTAAAGCTATTTCAATCATAACTAAATTTTTATCTCCACGTCTACACCAGATGCTAAATCTAATTTCATTAATGCTTCAACCGTCTGTGGAGTTGGTTCAACGATATCAATTAATCTTTTATGTGTTCTAGACTCAAATTGTTCTCTACTTTTTTTATCTATATGAGGTGAACGTAAGACGGTGTATCTTTCTATTTTTGTTGGTAAGGGTATAGGCCCTTTAATTGAAGCGCCTGTTCTTTTAACTGTGTTTACTATTTCTTCTGTAGATGCATCCAATATTTTATTATCATAAGCACGAAGTTTAATTCTAATGTTTTGTTTTTCCATAATTATCCTGCAATTTTTTTGGTTACTTCATCCTGAACATTTTGAGGAACTTTTGAATAATGATCAAAAAACATAGAATATTGAGCTCTGCCCTGTGACATAGATCTCAAATTATTAATGTATCCAAACATATTTGCTAACGGCACCATGGCTGTAATTACGGTAGCGTTACCTCTCTGTTCTTGTGTGCTTATTTGACCTCTTCTACTATTTAAATCTCCAATAACATCTCCCATATAATCTTCAGGTGTAACTACCTCAACTCTCATAACTGGTTCCAATAACTTTAAACCACCTTTTGTGCAAGCTTCTTTAAAACATGCTCTACTAGCTAATTCAAAAGCTAAAACACTTGAGTCAACATCATGATGTAATCCATCTAAAATTGTTACTTTATAATCAATCATTGGAAAACCAGCTAAAATTCCGCCGTCAGAAACTGTTTCAATTCCTTTTTCAACACCTGGAATAAACTCTTTTGGTATAGCACCACCTTTAATTTTACTTTCAACTTCTCTACCTTTACCCGGTTCTTGCGGTTCAACTAATAATTTAACTTTTGCAAATTGTCCTGCACCTCCACTTTGTTTTTTATGCGTATACTCAACCTCAGATGAAGACTCGATAGTCTCCCTATAAGCAACTTGAGGTGCACCAACATTAGCTTCAACTTTAAATTCTCTTTTCATACGATCAACAATTATATCAAGATGTAGTTCACCCATTCCTTTAATTATTGTCTGACCAGATTCCTCGTCTGAAGTAACTCTAAATGATGGATCTTCCTTAGCTAATCTTCCTAAAGCTTCTCCCATTTTTTCCTGATCAGCTTTAGTTTTTGGTTCAACTGCAATCTCAATAACTGGATCTGGAAATTCCATTGGCTCAAGAAGAATAGAATTATCTTTGTCACACAATGTATGTCCTGTAATAGTATTTTTTAAACCCGCCAATGCTACAATGTCTCCTGCATTTGCTTCTTTAATATCTTCTCTAGAATTTGCGTGCATTAAAAGCATTCTTCCAACTCTTTCTTCTTTCTCTTTGGAAGAATTATAAACAGCAGTTCCTGTTTTTATAGTTCCAGAGTATACTCTTATAAAAGTTAAAGAACCAACAAAAGGATCTGTAGCAACTTTAAAAGCTAATGCGGAAAAAGGAACTTTATCATCAAATTTCATCTCAATTTCTTCGTCTCCTCCCAATTTAGTTCCTTTAATTGAGCCAATATCGAGTGGGCTGGGAAGATAATTTACTACAGCATCTAGTAAAGGCTGAACTCCTTTATTTTTAAACGCTGATCCTGTTAAAACTGGAACAAAACTAAAATTTAAAGTACCTTTTCTTATACATTTAATTAAATCTTCTTCTTTAATTTCATCACCATTCAAATATGCTTCCATTAATTTTTCGTCCTGTTCAACGGCCATTTCAACTAATTCAGTTCTATATTTTTGGGAAATTTCTTTTAAATCATCTGGAATATCTTTATATTCCCATTCTGCACCTAGGGCTTCATTTTTCCATACTTGGGCTTTCATTTTTACTAAATCTACTACTCCTGTTAAAGAAGCTTCTAAGCCTATTGGTACCTGTACTATTAATGGTTTGGCCCCAAGTCTTTCTCTTATCATATCAACACATCTAAAAAAATCAGCTCCAGTTCTATCTAATTTGTTTACAAAACAAATTCTAGGAACTTTATATTTATCTGCTTGTCTCCATACTGTTTCTGACTGAGGTTCAACACCAGCAACACCATCAAAAACTGCTACTGCTCCATCTAAAACTTTTAGAGATCTTTCTACTTCTATTGTAAAATCAACATGGCCAGGTGTGTCTATAATATTTATTCTGTGATCTTGCCAAAAACAAGTTGTAGCTGCTGATGTAATTGTAATTCCTCTTTCCTGTTCTTGTTCCATCCAGTCCATTGTTGCGGCACCGTCATGAACTTCTCCTATCTTATGACTTTTTCCGGTATAGTATAAAACTCTTTCAGTTGTCGTTGTTTTTCCAGCATCAATATGAGCCATTATTCCAATATTTCTATATTTATCTAAAGTATGAGTTCTAGCCATATCAATTTACCATCTGAAATGTGCGAAAGCTTTATTTGACTCCGCCATCTTATGAACATCCTCTCTTTTTTTAACTGCTGCTCCTTTTTTTTCATATGCATCAAAAAGTTCATTGAATATTTTATCTGACATATGTTTATCTTTTCTTTTTCTTGCTGAATCTACTAACCATCTGATTGCTAAAGCTTGTGCTCTTTTACTTTTTACCTCTACTGGTACTTGGTAAGTTGCTCCACCAACTCTTCTAGATCTTACCTCTACAGTAGGTTTAATATTATTGATTGCTTCATTAAAAATATTAATTGGTTCTTCTTTTGATTTAGTTTTAATCTTATTTATTGCATCATAAACAATTTTAGCAGCAACACCTCTTTTACCATCATACATTATGTTATTAATCAATTTTGGAATAATTGTTGATTTGAATTTTGGATCAGGAACAACATTTTTTTTTGGTTGTGTTTTTTTTCTAGACATTATTATTTACCCTTTTTAGTTCCATAGAGAGATCTTCTTTTTTTTCTATTTGCTACACCTTGAGTGTCTAGATTGCCTCTTAAAATATGATATCTAACTCCTGGTAAATCTTTAACACGACCTCCTCTGATAAGCACAACAGAATGTTCTTGTAAATTGTGACCTTCACCAGGTATATATGCAGTAACTTCAAAACCATTAGATAATCTTACTCTAGCTACTTTCCTTAGAGCTGAATTTGGTTTTTTTGGGGTAGTTGTGTAAACTTTTACACATACACCTCTTTTCAAAGGTTGTTTTTGTAAAGCAGGAACTTTGTTCCTTTTACTTTGTTTTATTCGTTTTTTTTTTAATAACTGGTTAATAGTTGGCATAATTTTATATTAATTAGTTTTTGAATGAAAATAACTGACAGGTTATTTGTGGCAGCGTTTAGTGTCTTAGATTAACACTACATTCCAACCAAAAACATCGCCAAAATACTTATTAATCTGATTTTGTCAAACTAAAACTAGCAATTAATAGTTGAATTTTTATTGATTTGCAGAGGTTTCGGACGTTTCAATCTTTTCTTGCTCAGAAAGAAATTTTTCATCATCTTGAAGAGCTTTTTTATTCCATTTATTCTTAATATTACCTGTTCCAGCAGGAACTAGTCTTCCAACAATTACATTCTCTTTTAAACCATTTAGTGGGTCAACTTTCCCTTTAATTGCAGCATCAGTAAGTACTCTTGTAGTTTCTTGAAAAGAGGCAGCAGAAATAAATGACTCTGTTTGTAAAGAAGCTTTGGTAATACCCATTAATACTCTCTCACCAACAGCAGGTGTCTTGCCCTCTGCTTTAAGTTTTTCATTATTATTATCAAATTTTATTCTATCCACTATTTCTCCTGGGAGATAAGAAGAGTCGCCTGAATTCTTAACTTCAATTTTTTTCAACATTTGTCTTAAAATTGTTTCAATATGTTTATCATTTATAATAACACCTTGTAACCTATAAACTTCTTGAACTTGGTTCACAAAATATTCTGTTAAATCTTTAATACCCATAATTCTTAAGATATCATGTGGCAATGGTTGGCCATCTAAAAGGTATTCTCCTTTTTTTATTTTTTCACCTTGATTAAAATTAATATGTTTGCCCTTAGGGATTAAATAATTAGATGCTTCAGAACCATCTTCAGGTACGATTGAAACTCTTTGCTTACCTCTAACTTCTTTACCAAAAACAACTTGTCCATCATTCTCAGCTATAATTGCACTATCCTTCGCTTTTCTAGCCTCAAATAATTCAGCAACTCTTGGTAGTCCACCGGTTATATCCTTAGTTTTTGTTGTCTCCTTTGGAAGTCTTGCAATAACATCGCCGGCTGATACCTTTTGACCATCTTTAACAGATAAAATTGAGTCAGGCACCAAGTAGTATCTAGCCTCATTATCGTCAGCTTTTTTTATAACATTACCTTTTTCATCTCTTAGAGTAATTCTAGGTTTTAAATCATTACTCTTAGATTGTGATCTCCAATCAATAACAGATTTAGAAGAAATACCAGTTGCATCATCAACAGTTTCTTGAATTGAGAGGCCATCTATTAAATCAACATAACTTGCAATACCACTTTTTTCTGCGATAACAGGTGTAGTATATGGATCCCATTCACAAATTTTAGTATTGGATTTTATTTTATCACCATTTTTAAAAAAAAGTTTTGAACCGTAAGCTACTTTATAAATAGCTACTTGCACTCCATTATTATCTTCGATAGATAATTGAGTATTTCTACCCATTACAATTAAATTTTTCTTAGAATCCTCTAAAATATTTGAATTAATAATTTTTAACACACCCTCATTTTTAGTTATTATTTGAGAGTCTTGTTTTACAGATGCAGTACCACCAACGTGGAAAGTTCTCATAGTTAATTGAGTTCCTGGTTCACCTATTGATTGAGCTGATATCATTCCTATTGCCTCACCCACATGAACCATTTTACCTCTTGATAAATCTCTACCATAACATGTAGCACATACACCCTCCTTAGAACTACAAGTCATAACAGAAAATACTTTCAATGATTTTATTCCTGCCGCATCAATTTGATCACAACCTGACTCATCAATCATAGAAGATTTTTTAATAATAACATCACCAGTAATTGGATGCTTAACATCTGCTGAGGTAATTCTACCTAAAGCTCTTTCAGATAAACTAACCACTACATTTCCACCCTCTAAAATTTCTGATAATTCAATAAAACCAGGTTTTTCACATTTAACTTTTGTAATTGTTAAATCTTGAGCGACATCACAAAGTCTTCTTGTTAGATACCCTGAGCTTGCTGTTTTCAAAGCAGTATCAGCTAACCCTTTTCTAGCACCATGAGTTGAATTAAAATATTCCAACGCGGTTAAACCTTCTTTAAAATTTGAAATAATTGGACTCTCGATAATTTCTCCAGATGGTTTGGCAATTAAACCTCTCATTCCAGCCAATTGCTTCATTTGAGCAGCTGAACCCCTTGCTCCACTATCTGCCATCATAAATACAGAGTTTATTTTAAGACCTTCAGGTGTTTTTTCAGTTGCAGATATACCTTTCATCATTTCTCCAGCTACTCTATCTGTACATTTAGACCATGCATCAACCACTTTATTATATTTCTCACCTCTAGTAATTAATCCCTCAGCATATTGTGTTTCATAATCTGTTATCAGTTTTTTTGTATCATCAATCAATTGAGTCTTGCTCTCTGGTATTACAAGATCATCTTTACCAAATGAAATTCCAGCTTTGAAAGCATGTTTAAAACCTAAATCTTTTAATTTATCACAAAAAATTACTGTAGTTTTTTGACCACAAAATCTAAAAACAATATCAATAACTTCTGAAACAACTTTCTTTGGTAATAGCCTGTCAGTTAAAGAAAACTTAATATCCTTATTCTTTGGTAGTAAATTTGCTAATAAAAAACGTCCAGCTGTTGATGTATATTTCTCAAATTTTTTATTTCCTTTTTCATCAACTGTTTCAAATCTAGAAATAATGGTGCTGTGAACTTTGATTTGTCCTGATGATAAAGCAAATTCTATCTGGTCTGCATTCACAAAATATCCAGCGGGCTTGTCAGTTAAAGGCTCTTGAGATAAATAGTAAATTCCTAATATCATATCTTGACTTGGAACAATAATTGGCTTTCCGTTTGATGGGGACAAAATATTATTTGTTGAAAGCATTAAAATTCTTGCTTCAAGTTGTGCCTCTAAACTTAAAGGTACATGTACTGCCATTTGATCTCCATCAAAATCAGCATTAAACGCTGCACATGTTAATGGATGTAATTCAATTGCGTCTCCCTCAATTAATTTTGGTTCAAAAGCTTGAACACCAAGTCTATGTAATGTTGGAGCTCTATTTAAGAGAACTGGATGTTCTCTAACAATTAATTCAAGAGCATCCCATACTGCATTAGTCTCTTTTTCAACTAATTTTTTTGCTTGTTTTATTGTAGAGGCTAATCCTAATTTGTTTAATCTAGCATAAAGAAAAGGTTTGAATAATTCTAAAGCCATTTTCTTTGGAAGACCACACTCATGTAATTTCAAATCTGGTCCAACTACAATTACTGATCTACCAGAATAATCTACACGTTTACCTAATAAATTTTGTCTAAATCTACCTTGCTTACCTTTTAACATTTCTGCTAAAG
>TARA_B100001057_G_scaffold112134_3_pt1 | contig 11163 bp, 6 predicted proteins | sample TARA_B100001057 | Tara Oceans TARA_B100001057 (sample SAMEA2621839) | marine metagenome | biome: marine biome (ENVO:00000447); feature: surface water layer (ENVO:00002042); material: "saline water (ENVO:00002010), including plankton (ENVO:xxxxxxxx)" | depth 5 m | reverse complement strand
TTGTCCGGCGTTTTCAAGTCGATCGGGGACCCAGAATCACCACCTTTAAAAAAGCTTGCTTTGACGTCCATGCGGAGTCCCCCTTTGTCCTTTTCAGCATTATGGCATTCAACACAGGAGTGTTCGAAGATATCACGAACAGAGGTGATAGATGCTGACGCTCCGAGGCTAAGTGCGGCTAGAAAAAGGAAAGTTGGGAGCTTCATTTTTTTTGGGACTGACGAAGTTGCTCGAGGCGGGAGAGTGGTTTTTTGGGTGCCTCTTTTTGTTCTGTTTTCACCGGTGTCTCTTTAGCTTCAGGCTTCTTTTTTGGAGCTGGTGGGGGAGGGTCGATTCTTAGAGTGCCTCCCTGACCTACATTGTGTGGAATGGGGTGACCGTCTTTAGTTATGATTACCTGACAAAATAGATTGGCATGTTTGCCCTTACGGGCGTCCTTTGCCACTTCAAGTGGGAACGTAATTTCGGTTGAATTTGTAGTGATTTTTTTCTCATTCGATTTCACCCCATGTGGAAGGGCGTGTAGAATAACACGAGCTTCTCCAGTGAAAGGTTCGATGTGATCTACAGTGGCGACGACATTCGTATTTTTTCCAGGATTGGTCGCAGCCATGGCGAGTGTGAGGTTCACAAAGGGCTCGGAGGTTTTAAGTTCAGCAAATTCTGAAGAGACTCTAATTGTTCCTTTGTCGGTAACTGATTCTCCGGTAACTAGGATTTTCCAATCATTAATGGGAGCGTCGTTGGAGGCATTGAGGGTGAGGCTCACTTCGTTTTTGCCTTCAGGAATCTCTACCTCAGTTGGAGCTCCAATTCCTGGTGGTTTCCAAGGGAGTTTCACCTTTATCTTTTTATTAAAATCATTTTCTCGTTTGGCAGTGATCTTAAGTGTCATGGTGCCGTTTCTCACGAGCGGCACTGGAGGGGCAAAAAGTTCAAGGTGGAAAGGTGCCTCCTCGATAATGGCAACGGAAAGCTTGTCGGTATTGGTGATGTGGTAATCCCCCTGATTGTTTACATAGAGATGTGAAATCTTTTCCGTGAATGGTCCTTTAAGTTTGGTCTTAGGGTCTTCAATTTCAAAAGAATACAGTCCGCCTTCAATTGAGGCATCGGCTTTTGCTTCAAATAATATCGGGAAGCTGCTTAGACTGCGGGGAACGGTGTGGGACTTAACAGAGATTCCCTCCGGAAGGTCCGGAGCGTGAAAATTGATATCACAACCAATGTTCGAACGGGTGATGTTTGGGACAATGGCTAAACGATTCCCACGCGGGACATGAATCATTTTATGTTTTTGGGTATCAACTCGATCTGCTTTTGGGATTGTTGCCGAAATTGATGGAGCACGGTTTTGAATCTCGATACGATAAACGAAGTCTGGCCCACCACGCTTGAGTTGATCACGAACCTCTAGAACATAATTCCCGTCAGCAGGGATTTCGTAATCGAGCCTACTATCCGGAATGCCACCTGTTTGGTCGTCATTTGCGACAAGGTATTTATTATCGCTAGCCTGCCGGATTGAAATCAGGCTGTCGAGTGGTGAGCGGAGTTGGCGGGCCAAGACTTGGAAACGGAGTTTTTCGCCTTTCTTGGCCTGAAAGCGAAACCAGTCTTTGTCGCCCTTGTTCGATAAAATTCCGTGAAAAGCAACTGGAGCCTTCGGTGGATTCTTGAGCGGATAGGCCTGTTTGAAAGTTTCGTTAGGCTCGATTTCATTGAGATAATCGAGAGGGGAGATGTGCACGCTGTTTCCAGAAGGTGAGATCAACCCATCATCTTCGATGAAGGCTGAGAAGGCTTGGTGGCCTACTTTTATCTTCTTTTTTAAGTTACCCTTAGAATCGCCGATAAAGATGAATTCGATCTCCTCACCGGGTTTCGCTGCCGGAGGGAAAATAGCCCGCGGTCTTGGAAAGTTTCCAATATGGAGGCGGTATTGTGAAGAGGAGTTTCCTTCATATGATGATTCTCGTATCACAACAGTATAGGGGCCATCTTCAGGGACAATAATGGAAGTAGCGCAATCACGCTTCAGGAGCGGGGAGTCATCATTTACGGCGAGTTCGAATCGATTTTCATCTAGGATCGCAACGTAAGGGTCGAACATGACGCGACCCAGGCGCATCGCTTCTACTTCGACCGAAAGGCGTTGGCCTTTTTTACACTGGATTTGATAATAGTCATCGTCTTCGCGGTCAGCGACTCCCTGGACTGTAACGTTAAGGTCTATCTTCTGGGGTTCTTTAAAAGTATCATTGAGGTCCGTCTTGTTATCTTCGGATCGAGCCTCCATGACCGTGGGGAATTGCCCCACCCAAAACGTCCGCATATAAGTGAGGCCGCTTTTGCAGCGCAGCCTCATTGGATGCTCCCCGAGCGGAGCATCTGAAGCAATAGCGATGATGGCCTTAACGCTTTTACCATCTTTGCTAGGAATAAGAGATTTTACAGTTAGGCCCTTATTGTAGAGTAAAAGCTCTTGAGGGTCATTTAGACGACTCCCATAAAGTTGAATTTGAACTTCGGAGCCCACCCTTCCTCCACGGGGCTCTACGCGAGAGAGTTCGGGGCTAAAGCCGTGTGCAAGAATAGATGAGAATAGAAAAAGGAGCAGCGTGCGGGCCATAACGTTTTTCTATTTAGGCTTTCTTAACGAGGATTTCCTCGAGAATACGACCTCCGTCTACGATCTCGATGGGGCGATCTCCGGGCGACATGAGCTCCTTATCACCTGTGATTCCAAGTTGGTTGTATACGGTTGTAGCTAGGTCTTCAATGCCAACCATGTCTTCTTCAGGTTCGCCCCCAAGGGCATCTGACGAACCGTGAACTAGTCCTCGCTGAACGCCACCGCCGGCAAGGCCGACTGAAAAAACACGTGGCCAGTGATCGCGCCCTCCAGTGCCGTTAATTTTAGGAGTGCGACCAAATTCCGAGGTCACCATCACAAGCGTGGAGTCGAGAAGCCCGCGTTCATCAAGATCGGAAATGAGAGCAGCTATGGCCTGGTCCACTGAAGGCATCTGCTGTTGAATACCATTTTTAATGTTGTCGTGGTGATCCCATCCGCCTGCTGTAAGTGAGACGAAGCGCGTTCCCGCTTCTACCAAGCGACGTGCGAGGAGCATGCGCTGTCCTGGAGTGTTCATTCCGTAGCGATTTTGGACGGCTTCTGGCTCGGCTTTCAGATTGAAAGCTTCGCGGGCTTCTTGGGACGAAATCAACTTGTAGGCGTGCTGATAAAAGGCGTCCATTGAATCGAGGGCATCTGATTCCTCGATTGTCCTAAAATGATGATCGACCGTTTCAAGTAAGTTACGACGGCGATTAAAGCGAGTGTCGTCGACGCCACCTGGCATGCTAAGATCGCGTACCTTGAAATCGCCGCGAGATGGTTCTGATCCGATTGCAAAAGGGCCAAACGCCGACGAAAGATATCCAGAGTTTGCAAACTCATTTGGGACAGAAGGGACACAGACATAGGGAGGGAGATTGTTGTGGGGCCCTAATTCGTGAGCAACCACTGACCCCATTGCTGGATATTGGAGCGCTGGTGATGGCTTGTAACCGGTGAACATATTATGGGTTCCGCGTTCGTGGGCCGCCTCGCCGTGAGCCATCGAGCGGATAATCGTCATCTTATCTGCGATTTTGGCGGTGTGCTTAAGATTTTGACTAAACTTGATCCCTTTGATCGAGGTGTTAATGGTGCCAAAAGGCCCCCGGTATTCAGTCGGAGCATATGGCTTTGGATCCCATGATTCTTGGTGAGCCATTCCACCGGGCAGAAAAATTTGGATGACCGATTTGGCAACGCCTTCACGGGTTTTATATTGTTTCTGTTGCGCTTTCGCTTCCATCGAGAGGAATTGAGGAAGGGAGAGACCTAGGCCTCCTAAAAGACCGACGTGCAGAAATCCACGACGCGAGAAGTCATTGGCAAAGGGGTTACCTGGACAAGATTCTTTCATAATTTATCGCGATAATTTTTTTAACTACGGATCATTCTCCTTTTTTTAATCAATTTCACCTAAAAAAGCGTGACATTTTCATGGACTGGACATTTCTCTGCGAATGGAGAGGATTGTTTGCTTAAAGCACGATGGGAAGTCCGCAAATTCAAGGATACAAGATAGAGGCCGAAATTGGTTCGGGGGCAGCTGGTATCGTCTACCTAGCGTCCCGAGATAATGGTTCTCACTGCGCGCTCAAGGTATTCAGTAGTATGTCTTCCAATCCCGGGCTGATGCTCGATCGAATTGGTCGGGTTTTTAAAGCCGAAGCTCAAGGAGCAATCGTTCCCATTATATCGCATGGATTGGAAACTAGGCCAGCTTGGGTCGCGATGGAGCTTCTCGCCGATAGGGGTGAGGATAGAGAAACCGTGACAGCTAGAACTCTCCAGGCTTCGTTGACACAATACCTCCAAAGTGATTTGACCTGGCCATTTTTACAAAATTTGGCCTTAGCGCTCGCAAAACTCCATTCGGCAAATGTCGCTCATGGAAACCTCAAACCTGGTAATATCTTTCTAAGACAAGATGGACTTCCTCTCCTTGCTGATTTTGCGAGTGGTCTGATGCCAGGGGTTCATCGCCCCAATTATAGCGACGCTCTCCTGTATGCTCCGCCCGAGCAACTTCGTTCACCTGATGGCTACCAAGGGGAAGAAGGGTATCGGTGGGACGTTTATGCTTTTGGCGTTCTGGCTTATCGCTTGCTAACCGGAGTCTTTCCGCGTGCGGATAAACTTTTCCAGTGGCTGTGTCCATCTCCCGGAGAAAATCAACGATTTGATATTGATGCTGAGCATGAAGGAATTGCCGCGGGTTTGGAACAGCAGAACAAAGTGTTATGGGTTTATGAAGCCGCTAATGAAAAGGAGGAAGTTTTTCGCAAAGTGATAGACTCTTGCCTTGAGCTTGATCCATGGAGGCGTCCCTTTAATATGCGCGAGGTGGCCGAGAAATTCGGGGTGCTGGAAGGTGAATTCTCTCAGAAAGAGGAGCGGAATCGTCTCGAAATTTTAAAGAAGGAGGCAGAAAGGAAATCTTGGTATTTCTCCAATCGTTTCGCGATTGCATCAGGTGTTGCACTCGTTTTTTCTTTGGTTTGGGGAGGGACTCAATTTCTGAGGGTCAAAGATGCGAAGAGTGAACTTTTTGATTATCAAAAAAGCGTTGAAGTAAAAGAGCGGGAGTGGGCTGATCAGCGTAATGCGGTGCTCCACTCGGAGCGCCAAGCTATTGTTGCAAAAGAAATTGTTGAGACAGAGCTAGCTCAGGAAAAGAGTCTCGCTCGAGATGTGATTCGTTCAGCACAGGAGACAAATATGAAACTTTTCGACTGGCTCCTTGAGGAGGGTGTCGACGGGCTTCCGGTTCTTGAAGGAAGAACCAAGCGACTTGAATCACTTATCAAGGAGGTCGAAAAACAACTCAAATTTGTTTCTGTCAGACCTGAACTTGCTCCGCAGGCAAGAGTTCTGAAGGTGCGGCGTGCCGAACTTGCTTTCGCTCTGGGTGACTTGACGAAAGGTGAGGCGTGGCTCAAAGATGCGATTAATGATCCTAAGCTCTCTTCTGAACTCGCAGCGAAGGCGCAACTAAGATATTTGCTCCTTGCTTCAAAGTTTAAACCATCTGGACTCAAAGATCGCCTTGCTGAAATTGAAGTTGATATCGTGGAGGGTTACGGAGGAGGGGATGCTGCCGAGACTCGAATAAAGGCGGCTTTGGCTCTTGTGAAGGCTCGTGTTGCTGAATCAAATGGCAAAAATAGTGAGGCGTTAGCAAGCTATCTCGAGAGTTTGAAGGGTTTTCAAGCTCTCGAAAAACTCTATCCAGCCAGGGCTGATATTGGTTTTATGATAGGTCGGAGCTACCTCTCTGCTGCTGGTATTGCCGAAGGAGAAAAAGCTTATGAAAATGCGGCTAAACTTCGAGGGGAAGCTGCTGCGGCCTTTGCTTCGTTAGCTGAAAAGCAGGTAAATTCTACTGCGGAGACTCAATATCAAATTGCTTCGGCGGTAGCGTCTCAGGCGCTTTCTTTGTGGCAGCAGGGAGATTCGTTTGGCGCCGAAAATTTGGCAAGGGAGGGAGTCACCCGTTTAATAGCATTGCAAAGAAAAATGCCCGATGATGCGAGAATCACGATTGATCTTGCGGCGCAACAGGCAATTATTGCAACTACTCTCAGAGATGAAGGGAGACCAATCGAAGCCCGTAGACTTTTGATGGAGGGAATTACGGCACTTGAAAAAGGGGTGGCGCAATATCCTGAGAACTGGAGTGCCTACTACTTGCTGGCGTCGTTAAAATGGCAGCTCTCGGGAGTCCTAGGACAGCAAGGGGATGGTGATGAAGGAGCACGGCTTGGTATGGAGGCTTATAGCGATTTGAAAGCGCTCCTGAATGTTCCTACCATGAAACGACCAAGTCCTGCCGAAGTGCGGAAATCTCTGGCCTATCTTTGTGGTGATCTGGGGCATACTTCTCAACTTGAAGGTAATAGAGCCCAGGCTATTACTCTCCTTCAAGAGTGTAAGCGATTGTGGCAAGAATTGAAGCGTGACGATGGTGATCAGCCGGAGATTAAAGAAGGTTATGAATGGGCTATTAACCGACTTGCTGAGATGGAGGTTGAGTAATCCTTTGAAGATCGTTTCGTAATTGACGGTTCGAATTGCCTGGCGCTAGCACTTTTTTAGTGCGTGAACTTATTTCCTTCTCTAAGTCCGCAATAGGGTCTGACGAATCGATAAGGATCTTTATGAGATTTGGCGCTTTTTTTAATGATTTCGATTGGAGAAGTCCCAGTAAAAGAGGACTAAGGAGCAAAATCTGAGCCATTTTTACGGTTGGACCAACCGGAATTCATGCCTCAGTTGAAACAGGTTTAAGGCGTAAGTGAGACCTATCAATAATGGGTCTTCTTTGGAAAAACCTGACGTTAAGGTGGTGGATTTATTTATCGTGCCCAAGGACTGGTCATTGATGGGCTTGAATCGCATCCCAAAAGGTTCCGAAAGTTCAACCTTAAAAGAAGGGAAAAAGAGACCACTAATCTTTAAGGAAAAGATCGTAGAGTTTAGAGGCGGCTGGGAGGTAAAGGATACTCCCCCTAAGCGAGGAGATCCTTGATGACATGGCCATGAATGTCGGTGAGACGGAAGTCCCGGCCTTGGTAACGATAAGTTAGCTTACGGTGATCGATTCCAAGTAAGTGCAGTATTGTAGCGTTGAGATCATGAATATGCACGCTGCCAGGAGTCCAATGGTCTTTAGTGGGTTGTGGAAAGATCGGATTTCCATCAGCATCTGCAATGTTGTAACCATAGTCATCACTCCGTCCGTAAGTGATGCCCGGTTTCACTCCGCCTCCAGCCATCCAGGTGGTAAAGCATCGCGGGTGGTGATCCCTGCCGTAATTTTTCTCGCTAAGTGATCCTTGGCAGTAAGCAGTTCGTCCAAATTCTCCTCCCCAAACTACGAGGGTGTCTTCGAGCATGCCACGCTCCTTGAGGTCAGTGATCAATGCGGCGCAGGCTTGGTCAATGTCCTTGCATTGTGATTCGTGCTCTTTGGGGAGATTTCCATGAGCATCCCAACCACGATGAAAGATCTGGATATTTCTGACGCCACGCTCGGCGAGTCGCCTTGCATTGAGACAGCATGCAGCAAAGCTTCCCGCTTGACGTGCTTCTTCTCCATAGAGCTTGAAAGTTGATTCTTTTTCGCTGGAAAGGTCCATTAACTCTGGGACTGAAGTCTGCATGCGATAGGCCATCTCATGTTGCTTAATGCGGGCCAGAACTTCAGGGTCTCCAAAGCGATCGTGCTGAGATTCATTGAGAGCGGCTAGGGCGTTTAGCTGAGCTCGGCGATCACTTCGAGAAACACCTTTGGGATTGTTGAGATAAAGAACGGGATCCCCCTGGCTTCGAAGTAGGACACCCTGGTGTTCTGATGGTAAGAAGCCTGGACCCCAGAGACGGTTAAAGAGGCTTTGCTCGCCAAAGTTGGTCTTGGCGTGCATCACCACGTAACCGGGAAGGTCATCGTTGAGGCGCCCGAGTCCATAACTTAGCCAAGATCCAAGGCTGGGGCGCCCAGGGATTTGGCTGCCAGTTTGAATATAAGTGACCGCGGGATCATGATTGATGGCCTCGGTGAAGGTGCTATTTATAACGCATAGCTCCTTTGCTACCTTAGCGGTGTGTGGAAGGAGCTCACTTACCCAGACTCCCTGATCGTTGTTGTCGTGTTTTTTGAACTGATACTTCGAAGGGCAGACTGGAAGGCTTTTTTGTCGCGCGGTCATTCCTGTGATACGCTGACCATCCCGAATGTGTTCTGGTAGGTTTTTGCCAAACATTTCCTTCATCTTTGGCTTGTAATCCCACATGTCGTGCTGGCTCGGGCCTCCACTCATAAAGAGGTAGATGACGCGCTTTGCCTTAGCGGGATGGTGAAAACCATTAGCGCTCTCGGGGGGCTTAGCTAGAAGGTCAGCACCTAGTAATTGCGCCATAGTGGCGGTTCCCAAGCCGAGCGCACTTCGCCCGAAGAGCTGCCGACGGGTCATGTTAAGATCAAATTCGCGAGCGGAGTTCATGAGATTAAGGGTGTAGTAATTAAAAGAGGGAGAGAGCTACGTCGGTTGCGAGGACCGTCGTGACAACTTGGGTCCAAGCTGCAAGCTCGGCAGGATTTAGCTCCGAGTTAACAGGAGCTTCTCCGGTTGAAAGAAGAGCCTTAGCTTCCTCTGGAGATGAAGTATAACGTTTTTTCATGGTGGCAAGAAGATCGAGGCAGGCTTTGCTTTCCCGGGGCAGGGAGTGGCGGCAGGCGAGTAATTGATAGAGACGATTAAGTCGGGTTTTATCATTCGGAGATGACTTAATCAGTCGCTCAGCAAGTTTGCGGGCCATCTCAACCCGTTGGGTCTCGTTGAGAAGAGCAAGAGATTGTAGTGCAGTGCTGCTACGAGAGCGCTTCACACAGCTAGATTCACGGTTAGGAGCATCGAAGAGAGTCATCATGGGATGCGGACTCGTGCGTTTCCAATAGACGTATAGGCTACGCCGATAGAGTTTTTCACCTTTATCTTGGACATAGTTCTTAGTGTTGCTCGCAGGATGCATGAGAGCCTTCCAAAGTCCTGCTGGTTGATATGGTTTTACACCTTCTCCGCCCATGGTCGGATCAAGAAGTCCGCTAGACCAAAGGCCGATGTCGCGGATGACTTCAGCATCGAGCCTGAAAGCTGGACCACGCGCAAGAAGACGGTTCTTGGGGTCATCGAGATCCGTGCGAAATTGGGAGCTTTGTTTAAAGGCCTGGCTCGTTACCAGAAGCCGAAGAATGTGCTTCTGGTTCCAACCTTTTTCACGAAACTCCACAGCCAGCCAGTCGAGTAATTCAGGGTGGGTTGCCTGCTCTCCTTGAAGTCCAAAATCTTCTGGGGTCCGAACCAAGCCATATCCAAATACTCTTTGCCATATTCGGTTTATAAGAACTCTTGTCACAAGCGGCTGGGTATCTGCCGTGAGCCATTGGGCGAGACCCAGGCGATTGCGTGGAGCGTCTTTCGGGAAACTTCCCATGGCCGCGGGGACGTCCGGCGTAAGGGCTTCGCCAATCGGGCTATGGTATTCGCCCCGTTCTAGAATTTTGGTGACTCTTGGTTCTGGTAATTCTTGAGCGATCAAAGTGGTGGTCGAAAATGATTTAATCGTATCTTGATCTCTGCCGTTGGACGAGGTTAAGGCTTCCCACTCTTTTGGATTGGCAGGGGCTTTCATTGCTGGGCCATGATCATATTTATTGCCGTCAAGTGGGTTTTCTGCAGTGCTATTGAAGAACGCTAAGAGGCTGAAGTATTCTTTATGAGTGATCGGATCGTATTTGTGGGTATGGCATCGTGCGCATGACATCGTCATGCCCAGCATCACTGTCCCAAGTGTTTCGGTTCGATCAAAGTTGTTCTTTGCTTGAAACTCATCGGGAATCGCGCCCCCTTCTGAGGTTGTTGGATTCATCCGGACGTATCCAGTTGCGATTTTCTGGGTGATCGTAGGATTTGGCAAAAGATCGCCGGCGATTTGCCATGTGATGAAGTCGTTGATCGGAAGGTTTGTATTGAAGGCTCGCACGACCCAGTCCCGATAAGGGAAAATACCTCGTTTGTTGTCTAGATGAAGGCCATGGGTGTCACCGTAGCGAATGGCATCTAGCCAGTAGCGGGCTTGATGTTCCCCGTATTTTGGAGAAGAGAGGAGCTTGTCGACGAATTTTTCGTAGGAATCGGATGATTTATCAGCGAGAAAATTTTCGAGTAGGGTTGGTTCTGGAGGAAGTCCTGTTACGACTAGGGCGGCACGACGAGCAAGGATTTCTTTTGAAGCCTCTTTGGCCAAAGAGATAGATGGTTTTTTGGCTGCTAATTTTCTCCAAACAAAGAAATCGATAACTTTTTCTTTGGGCGCATCCTTGCTCTTAGTCGGAGCAACAAAGGCCCAGTGAGAAGCGTATTTCCCGCCTTGCTTGACCCAGAGGGTGAGAATTGCTTTTTCGTCTGCTGTCAAAGGCTTGCCATCGTCCTCAGGTGGCATGGGGTCATCTTCATCGTGGATTCGAAAAATCAGTTCGCTGTTTTCGAGGTCATCCGGATCAATAGAACGGATTCCTTTTCGATCTTTTGTCGCTGCTTCGTAGCTGTCCAGCCTAAGATCCTTTGCTTTCTTGGTATCGGGACCGTGGCAAGTAAAGCATTTATCCGAGAGGATCGGCAGAACTTCGCGGGCGAAATCAACCTTCTCCGCACTGAGGAGAGCGTTGGTGAGAAGGAAGCTGGCGAAGGCAATCGTGTGAGAGCATCTTAAAACCATAGGATATCTCTTTAGTGTAATATCGTGAATTCGTCGATCTATCAGATTACTTTCGTGAAGTTGGGAAATAAAGGCTCTTGAGTAAAAAAGTGTAAATCTGTTGAAGAGTAAATTGTGAGAGCGAGAGATTTGATTAAGGGAATGATAACCAAACGGCCTTAAATTCGGACTATCATAGTTCCAAATTTTGAGGTGAATAAAGTTGGAGGAGAGTATTTTCCAAAGTCAAATAGAGTGTCTGAAGTCTTTCACTTGCGGGCGGGCGA
>TARA_B100001057_G_scaffold500868_1_pt1 | contig 11164 bp, 14 predicted proteins | sample TARA_B100001057 | Tara Oceans TARA_B100001057 (sample SAMEA2621839) | marine metagenome | biome: marine biome (ENVO:00000447); feature: surface water layer (ENVO:00002042); material: "saline water (ENVO:00002010), including plankton (ENVO:xxxxxxxx)" | depth 5 m | reverse complement strand
CACAACTCGTGATATTTTACTCCCCACTCTTTTAATTGTTGTTCTGTAATTGGACGATAATGTTTCTCTCCTCTACCACTCTTTAATCCACGAGCAGTATAGAAAACTATTGTGTGCCCTTCATCATACAATTTATTTATCTTTTCTATTCTATCCGTATAAGGTGTTCTACCAACTACCTTACCTTCTTCTTTACATATAGTTCCGTCTATATCTATAACATATTTCATTTTATAAATTCCTCCACTATTTTGAAATCTGTTTCTGTATCCACATCTAATAATTCTTTTTCACTCCAATCCACGATAAATGGTTTTGGATTTCCCTTTTCATTTGGAAACAATTCCCAATTGTCCAACATATATTGTTTTTTGTAAAAAACCAATGAGTGTGTTGCTGAATAAACCCAGGGTCCTGATGTTGTTGATAATCTGTCATTTTGTTTAAAGTTTATAGGATTTTCATCTTTATCCCAAAAAAAGTTTCTTTCTTTTTTTACCGTAATCATACTATCGAGTGTTGAGTATTTAAACAACGTAATGATTTGTTGTAATTTATCAACTTCTAAAAATGGTTGACAAGGATTCAAATTTACTATGTAATCAGATTCAACATTTTCCAAATGTCTATACATTATTGAGTGGTGTGCATTTCCAGGTGCTACTGAATCATAATCTCTATGAAGTATTTTTACTCCGTCAACAACTTTGTCTTTTAGTTCTTGGTCATAAACTGCTAAATACTTTTCATTCAACTCTAACTTACTTAACTTCTCCAATGCGATATCAATTAATGTCGTATCACCTAATGGTCGTAAATGTTTATTAGGACATCTTGTACTATCTTTTCTTGCGTGTATGATTCCTGCTATCGTCTTCATAATACTTCCTCATAAAACTTCAATGATTTTTCTTCTACATTTACTTTCATTATCATATTACTTCTAAAATTACTACCAAGGTTAACTTCCCAATCAAAGTCTAATTCCTCTGCATTTAATTTAGGATATTGTATAAAGATAGGGACATCACTTTTAGTGTGAGCTAAAAACATTGACCTATGAGTTCCTCTTTCAAATATACTATACATAGCGTTATAACATATAGGATAAATTATTCCATTTTCTTTTATAGAAATATATTGACCCTCATCTAAATCTATTCTCCAAGCTGGTTTTGTGAAATCCCCAAAGTAATCTTGTATGGTGTTTTCATTTTCAAACTTGTTATCATACTTTTTTACCAACTTATTAACTTCATCTTTTTCCAAACTACATTTATCTAAGTCGGTTAAAAATTTTCTGTAAATACTTATATCTTTATTTGAGTGAACTGATATTTGAAACTTGTTAAATAACTGATGTGGTAATTCTAAGTAAATAAAATGACTCCAAGTTTTTCCCAAACCTCTCATATCCATTGATACTACATCTGCTTTTGCTTGTGTAACTTTACCAATTGAATTTACATTATAATATCGTGGGTCGTGTCCTAACCAGAATCCGTCCTCATCTATTTCTTCATTGTCTGAGTTGATTGGTCTTTCATTATTACCACCAAGTTTTTCTTTTCCACTTTTATCTAATAATAATTGATTTTTTAAATATAAATCAACCACCTCTTGATATGGTAATATATCAAAAGACTTTAGATGTTTAAATGTATCAAACCAGTAATTAACCATTATATACCTTTTTGTAAAATTTATGCAAATCTTCCGCAAAAAGTTTATGTCCCTCTATGCTTGGGTGTCTTGGTGTTTGATTGTATGAATCATAACCTGCTTCTTCTAATAAACCTTCATCATTAAAACTTGCTATATAAGAATAAATAGTTTTTTTATTAAAATTCCAGTAATATTTTTGATTAATGTGTTCGTATTTTTTGTTAACCATATAATCAAAAGCATCTAACATTATATAATTTACTTTCTTATACTCAAAATATTTTTGTAAAAATACTACTATGTTGTAATTTACTATTTCATAATATTGTTCATCAAACATCTCTGTTAAGTAAAACTTAGAATACTCTTGAAAAAAAGACATAGATTCTTCTGAATAATGTTCTAACATTATACTATTATTTACTCTAAGTTGTGTTAAGTCTTTCAAAACATTTAGATTTGGTGCTAATTTAAATTCTGTTTTATAGAACTTGCGTGGAAAAAATGATATTGGATTCCTAAGTGAAGAAGTAAATCCTACAAAAACTATATCCCCTTGTTTAAAATTGTCTCCGTGTTCAAATACTGAGTTTAAAATATGAACATTAGAACAACCAGATAGTCCATTGTTCGAATAACCTATACCTACCTTACGAGCAAAAAATGCGGTGTAAGAGTTTTCGTGTCTAAATCTTTCAACTTTACATCTTTGAATATCTTTTTGTTCATCAGTCATAGTATCCCAATCTGGATGACCACCCAATTGAGATTCTTCCCATTTTCTATCGGCTCCCAATCCTGCAGTAAAACTATCTCCGAATGAATATATCATAGTCCAACCTTTCTACAATATGTTTCAAAATCTAATTGATGCCAATTGTCCCAATTAAAAGTATCGTATTGTTTTTCTAAATCTTTAACATCTAAATCTTTCCAATCATCAACAATGTATATTGGAAATGTTTTTGCAAATTCTTCTACCAATATACTTCGTTTACATATTGGAATAGTTTTCATATATAGTGCTTCCCAAGTTCTATAACAATCAATTCCATTCCCCTCTGGTGAAACACAATACTTATATGTTTTTAGTTTTCTTAAGTAATCTTTATACTTCATTGATTCTACAATTGGTATTCCCTCTCGTCTAACACTATCATAACATTCAACTCTATTATCTCGTTCTTGAAAATGTGCATACACTAAGTCAGTTTTATCTATACCTTCTAACAAAATATCTCTAACAATAGTATCCGTATTTCTCATATCACCAAACTTGTGAAAATGGTTTGCGATACCGATTGGTAGGAATTCTACTCGTGAATCTAATGTGTTTACATTTTGTGAATAAACTTTTCTACAATTTGGTATATTGAAATATTTTAAATGATAGTTTTCAAAACTATCGTCCGCATTATGTAGAACTAAACTAAATGGATTTCTCAATTGTTGTAACTTTTCATATAATTTTGATTCTATAAGATTTGGTTTTGATTCATTAATCAAAGCTATATTACAATAAACTAATTCACTATTGTTGTAATCTGTAAAATCGAAATTGTCTATATCAATACTATGCATATTGGACTCAAATTGTTTGTGTTCCAATTTACTAATCTGCGTTTCACATAAATCTTGAAATTTTTCACCTGTAATAATATTCATTTCGTATACCACTCTCTAAAATATTTTTCCATTTTGTGAAAGTCATTATGTTCAAACAAATTCAAATCATTAGGACAACCAAGTTTTAAAAGTGTTTCTCTAAAATTACTTCTGTTTGGTTGAATAGATTGTGCGGTTATTCCGTAGTCTCTAAAATATTCGTTCATTAGAACACCTGGACCCAATGGACCTGTATATAATTTATCATCCAAGATATTTCTTTTGTCTAACATTTTTTGTCTGTAAAAGTACATTGGAATCATTAAGTCCATTGTGTATGAATTTGAATAAAATACACAATCATTTACATTAAACATACCGAACTCGTGTTCCATAATTCCCCCGTGTGTGGTATAGAGTAAATTGTTTTCCAAGTGTTCCCAACTAAAATGGTATATCGGGTCAAACACAACATCCGGTCTTGACTTAATTACTATGTCATATTCAAAGTCATTTTCAATTTCGTGTTGTCTTTTTAGCATTACTGATTGTGATAAACTATAAAACAAACTACTCCAATGGTCATTGTGTAAAAAGTAATCTGGTTGTCTATCATCAAACATACAACCTTTTGGTTTGTACCAGTCCACCACATTATCAAATTCCTCTCGTGAAACATCTCTTGTAATATACGGCTGTGATACTCCTTCCCTGTCTCCACTATAATTCCAAGTGTGTATAAAGTAATCTATCTGTGTAACTCCGAGTCCTTTAGAAGTTTCCCAAAACCATTTTTGGTTCTCTTTTGCCATTTCCCATTGACGAAGTTGTCCACTCATACAAATTGCTATTTTCATTTTAAACTCTCGTATATTCTGTCACATAATTCTTTATTTGCATTTGGTGAAGGATGTCCTTCACAAAATCTTTTACCATATGGTGGAAAGGGACTTCTAAATCTTTCCCTATCATTAAATTCTTCTTTATCTATTTCTTTCATTTGCCAACATAAATACTCATACCAAGAATCGTTTTCTGTATAATTATTGTCCAAAAAAGAAATATACTTTATTTTTGATTTAATATCATCTAAACTATCTTGTAAGGAATTATGTAATCGATAATCACAATTATTTCCGTTTAAGTAGTGATGTAAAAATATAATTTCTTGTTGAAGTCTTTTATCATTATGTTCATCACTATAAAACCACTTATAATAATACTCTATCCAGTTTCTTAAATCACTTGGTTTTTGTAAATTATTAGTCACCCGCTCATTCATTACTTCTAATGACTTGTCATCATAAGAATCTATTTCTCTTGGGTGTAGGTTGTAAAATCTATTCATATGTTCACTAAAGTAAGAAAACCTTGCTGTTCCGGTTAATCCTATAATTATTAGTGGACTTCTGTATGTAGTGTTTGACTCTACCCACCTATAAAGTCTTCTAAAAATTGTATCATTTGCTGCTCCTGTTTTTGCTAAATTAACAAAGTCACAATTTAATTTATCTGACAATAGTTTTGCTGCTACAACCTTTTCTCCTAAATTAGTTTCCTCTCCATTCTCATTAATATAACGAATTCTATCTCCGTTCATAAAGCTACAACCAAAGTTTACAACTACATCATAATTCATCTAATACCTCCCATATATTTTTTACTCTTACTCTGTGTTGCCTCATTTGTCCAAACAAGTTTTGTGGTGTTCTATGTTGGTTTCCTAATAACCATAATACGAAAGAACCACAATAAACTATACTATCATCTATTTCACATTCGTTCCAATGTGCAGAATATTTTATATCATTAACATAAATGATATTATCATCCAATGGTAACGAAAATATTTTATCTTTATCTAAATTATCAAACTCTTTTTTTAATATTAGATTACCAGAGAAAACTTCATCATAGTCTAACTCTTGTTGTTTGATTCTAAATGCCTCATCTTGTAAAGACATTTCAGGTGTTATAACATTGAACTTATTGTTGTAGTAATTAATATTCATAATTAATTTTCCTAACATTTAATTTTGGATTTGCTGATTTATTCGTGTGTGGTAATTCTGTTTTTGGTAATCCTACCTTTTCACACACATAATCAAAATCTTGTTGTAGTGTTTCAAACCTACCATAAAAATCTATGTATGGTCGTTTATCCACCTGATTGCTATATTTTCCTTTTAAAAAATCTTGTTGACTTGGTATGTGAATAAATTCACCATAGTAGTCTGATATTTGTTCTATTGTTCCTTGATAACCTTTATCTACTTTACAATTAAAGTGTTCTTCATACAATTGTTTCATATTTCTTGAAGCGTATTCAAAATCGTGTTTAAATAAAAAATCTCTATAACGATATTGAGAATATAGTCTATCGTGTGAATCTCTCGTAAATGTAAAGACAAAGTATTCTTTCCAAATCTTTTCATCAAAGTCGTCGTGGTGTATATGAAATCCCTTGTATGTTTTTGGGTCTTTACCAACTAAATCATATAAAGTTCTACCGACTGACATACCTGCACATTTTGGTATGTGAATAAAAATAAATTTATGTTCGTGATTAATCATTGTATATTCTGTTGTATAAATTTGTCTTTACATCATAGTTTTCTATAATGTCAATATTGTGTTGTAGAGTTTCTTTCATATCACTATACATATGCAGTAAATCTTTTTCATTATACTGAGATATTTCTAATACCAAGTCCATAACCATTTGTAATCTCTTTACTCCGTTAGGTTCATCATCATAACTTTCATCCCACCACTTATCAAAAGTTTTAAATCCATATTGTTTCATAATCTCTAATGATTTATGTGGTCCAAATTGTATAATTGGATGTCCACAATACATAGGATTGAATGTGGAACTATGTAAGTGATATGCATTTTCATCATAAGCCATAGCACACATTACTATACTGACAAATGAGTCACGATAATGTATCGGATTAAATGGTAAGTCTGCGTCAAAAAATCCTTTACCAATCCCTGCTGGTCCGTGATTTGTCTTATCTGTTTCATCAATATCAAATGGTAATTTTGACTTTAAGTCATTAATGTTTTCTTGTTGAGTATACTTATAAAATTGACTTGAATAATCTGGCCACTTGTGTAGTTCTGGAAAACTAACTAAACACTTATCAAATAGTTTTTCAAAGTTCAAAAACAACATAAATATATCTCGTTCACTACGATTGGTTCTATTGATTTTTAAAAAGTGTTTTGTTTTAAATATGTTTACTGATTTGTATTTATATTCCATATCTGATGAAACTTTTAATGGTAGGTGTCCCTCCTGTTTTAATCGTTGAATATCAAATACATTCCACATAACTGATATAATATTTATTTTATCTGTCCTATGATATTCTTTATGTGTTTTTTCTGCTACTAAATTGTTTGTAATAAAGTAAATGTTTTTTGTTGGAAGTTTTAAATCATCTAAACTTTTATAAAATGGTTCTAAGAAAAACTCTCCATCTATTCTTTGTCCTTCCAATGTATTATCAAATATTAGTTGACAATTTCCTTTTCTAACTTCATCTAATATTTTCGTTGGTATTATGTCTAAATTTTTTGTCCATAATTGTTGACTGTGGTGAACGTGAACAAAATAACTAAATGGTCTATCAAATTTAAAATCCTCTATTCTTAACTCTTGTATATCTAAAACATTAGGTAGACTTGAATGACTAAACAAAGGTCTACATATTATCTCATTGCGATTATCTTTCTCGGTTATTTCAGGTATGTGTTTGTATAAGTCAATTATTTCTTGACTTGGGTCGTGCATACTGACTTGATTAAAATTATCCGTTAATGCTATCATAAATTTTCTCACTTATTTCTACACAATGTTCTTTATTTGGATGTGCGGTTGGTTCGTCTTTGTATGGTTTACAATCAAAAGTTATAATTTTATTTCTATCTATTTGTTTCAATATAGGAAAATCTAAATCAAAGTCTAATTGGTCAAAATTTATAAACCTGTAATCAAAATTGTTTTGCTTTAGATAACTTTGTAAATACACTACATTAGTTACAAAATTTAACTTTTGATTTTCTTCTAAATTATAATCGTGTTCTATCAAAGAATTATAATATTGTGAAAAGTCTTCTAAGAGTTTTGCTGGCCATAATCCGTCTTTCGTAGAAACCAATAATTCATTTTTTATATCTTGAAACCACTCGTCTTTAGATGTTCCCAATACAAATGGTGAAGTCATTCTGTTAAAACCAACTACTTCCCTACCTGCTGTTGCAGGTGTTGCATTTACAACTCCTTTTCCAATTTGAATCATATATCTTGGTTCCCAAGTTAAACCAATAACAACTAATGTATTCTCACTACTTAATTTACTTAAATAATTTGTTGAATTAAATGTTATGGATTGCATTGAATTTCCATTTACTGAGTGATTCAGTAAGTTAAGATTTAACTTCTTAGATAAAAGTTCTGGCCAAGTTTGTTCTTTTGGTAAGTTATCACCATAAGTAAAACTACAACCATTTATATACAAATTTTTACTTGACATTCTCGATAAATTTTCGTATCTTAACATAGGTTACATCTGCCGAATCTCTAATTTCTAACACACGTGAACCTGTTTCTCTTGCACCTTTTCTTCCTAATTCAGAATCTTCCAATATAATGGTTTCTTTTGGACTAACTCCTGCTTTAATCATACACCTTAAATATATTTCTGTATTAGGTTTTGGATTCACTACATCTTGATTAGTAAATACAAATTCTAAGTGGTCAATAAAACCTCGTCTTGTTAATTGAACGATTGCACTATGACGAACTGAATTAGTTGCACAACATAGTATATATCCGTCTTGTTCTAATCTTTCCAATACATTTATTAGTCTTCTGTCCTTTTCTAAATCATTAATCATTTGTATTGTTAATTGTTGTTTATCTTCCCAAATTGTATCGTGTAATTCGTAAGGTAATCCTTTGTTCTGTGATAACATTTTCAATTTTGTTCTTGTTGGATTTCCGTCGTATGTGGATAAATGTTCGTCTCTTTGAATTACATATTTTTTATCTATGTTTTTTAGTGCTGTGTTTAATGCGTTGTAATGTATTTCTTTCGCATCAACCAATACTCCGTCTAAATCAAATATTATTAATTTTGTCATATAAATACCTCGCCCAAGTTTCGTGTCCTTTTTCTGTTGGGTGATAATCTTTTCCAAATAACTCTTCATCAAGATATTCACCTTTCATTAAAGTTTCTCTAAATGTTTTACTTATAGAATGATTTTCTTTTATATTCTTTATTGGTTCTAAGTTATTACTATCTAACTTACCATAAATACCCATATCTTTTGTTTCATAAAAAGCATCAAAGAAGATATGATTAATACCATATGAATTTAAAAAATGGTGTATCAATAAATTATGTTGTATGTATCTTTCCATATACTCCTCTTCATTCCAAAACTTTTCTAAATATATTCTATAAAATTCTTGCAAATCTTTGTCATATGAAAAGTCTTGTGTCAATTGTGCAGGATACATTGTTTCCCAAGCGTCCCACTTTCCTTTATAATAAAAATCTTTTCTTTCTGGTGATGACCAACCTACGATTACAAATAAATCTTTTGACTCGTATGTTTTTAGTAAGTCAGGAATCTTTTTTAGTAGTCTTCTAACTATTCCGTCATTTGAAGAACCTGATACACTATTGTTGTCTGTTTCTACTCCCAATAGATTTCCTAATTTATGTGGCCATACTTTTGGTAATCTGTATGGTCGGTTTCTTGGGTCGTTGACTTTGTCTAATCTATCACCAAATATTTCAGGGTCGATAATATCCCCCGCGGTCCAACTATCTCCCTCACACAATATTAGTTTCATCTGTAATCCTCAATATAATCACTACACACACCTACAATATTTTTTGTTAGTTCTACATTTCTTGGTGGCATAACACAAATAGATTTATCAGTCATTTGGTTTCCATATGTAGACCAAAGATAACCTTTTGTTGTAAGTGCTACTTCATCTTGGTCGTGTGAAAAACAATGTGCTTCAATCTCTATCAACTTGTAAAATGTTTTTATATCTTTTGCGTGACACCATATACTTCCGTGTTTTAAAAACAATTCACTAACTTGATATTCTGGTTCGTCGTGTCCAAGGAAAAAGTCTGAACCATCACTCCATACATCAACCTCAACATTAAATCCTTTTCCTAATGTGTTTTCAATGTATCTTGGGTCGTTTTCCATTTCTGGATTTGGTCCGTTAATGTTTCCTCTATGAGATATCAATATCATTAAAATATAACTAAGTTTCCTAAATCTTCATCTATTACTTTTTTTAACAAGTGGTTTCCTTTTCCACTTTTATCAAAACATTTAAATTCTGTCATTAGTTTAAAGTCGTAATCTGCCACACAATCTCGTTTTGAATACAATTGAAATGAATACATTTCACCTACTAAGTTTCCTTGTAAATGTTCTGGTACATATAAATTGTTATTGCAACAACCCAACCACAACATACTTTGTGAATAATCAACTACTCTATTCTTAAACATTAATGTTTCCAATTCATTATCAACTTTTAATGTCAAACCCGATTGGTATTGATAATCAAACTCAATATCATAAACATCACTATCATCATTTATGTCCATATAGACTTCTTCCATATCTGCCTTTTTTTTTCCGTCAGTCCAAATTTGAGCCATTATCATTCTTTGTCCTTCATAAATACCACAAAAAATACCCATATCCATTCCGTTGAAAACTGCGATACCACAAGCTCTTTGTGTCATATCTAATTTATCCCAATCAATCTTTACTTTTGTTTTAATTTTAAAATCATCTTTCGTAATATCTTTTATTTCGTAAAGTGAAATAGCATTTCTTGATTGACTTGGTAAATAGTATGAATCTTGTCCGTCAAATTTTATCATAACTTAATCTCCAAACAATATCTGTAAAAATCTTCTAATTCAGGAAAAGTTTTACAAAAGTCTGTTCCTCGTCTTTTATCGTGTTCTTGGAAATACTTACCAAAGTTATATCTTTGTTGTAATACTTTTTCTTCATCTGTTGATTTTGCCCAATCATATATTCTTGTAATTTTTTGTATTTCAATATCACTATATCCTACATACTTTTTTTGAAATAATGGTAATGCTAAATAATCCGCATATTGAGCGTGTTGTAAAATTTTACTATCCCACTCTCTTGGTAAAACTTGTACGGTTTGGTGGTGTGGAAATCTTAAATAACTTGAATCTAAAAATAATGCTGAGTTCCAATATCTATCTTGTGATGCGTGTTTCATCTTTAAATCGTGAACACCTTGTAATAGTTTGTCGTAGTTAGGAACTGATAGTGCATTGAATGTAGACATAATGGTTACCACTGCCCTATCCAATGAACTTAACATCTTATCCATATTATCCCAAAACTTATTAAATTCTAATCCATTACGAATATACTCTGCCTGTTCACCCCAAGTATCAACTGATGTAAATATAATTAATTCTTTTACTCGTTCTTCATCTTCAATTCTTTTTAACTTATCAATCATCTTGTCAACCAAGTTATCTGGAATACCAAGGTTAGAATTGATAGCTAAACTTAAATTTTTATTTGGTTCTTTTTGTTCAAGAATATAATCCAAAACTTTCCAAGTATCATTTGCTAACATTGGTTCTCCACCTGTAATTCTAAATGTGTGTAAATCTTGATATAAGTCTGGCCACCATTTCCAAAATGCGTCTTTGTATGGATTAGTATCACGAATAGGTATTGGCATTTTATCCTCTACCTTATTATATTCTAATGAATTAAATTTATCTGTTGTTGGGTATGCTCCGTGTCTTTTTATTTCTTCCATCCAAGTAGTTGAGAAAGC
>TARA_B100001057_G_scaffold89042_1_pt1 | contig 11166 bp, 5 predicted proteins | sample TARA_B100001057 | Tara Oceans TARA_B100001057 (sample SAMEA2621839) | marine metagenome | biome: marine biome (ENVO:00000447); feature: surface water layer (ENVO:00002042); material: "saline water (ENVO:00002010), including plankton (ENVO:xxxxxxxx)" | depth 5 m | reverse complement strand
TGTAATTCTTTTTATAATTTTTATGTGTCTTCACATCCGAGAAAGAGGAGAGTTTAAAAGTCTCTTTCATACTTAATTTATCATCGGACATTTGACTGAGATGTTTCAATATAACCTCATCCTCCACATTGGCTTTATTCCATGTTAGATAAGATTTTTTCATATGATTAGCGATAGTAAACACCAAAAAATCTTTGTATTCACCCTCATCTAAATCTATGGTCCGTTTAATAATTAGAGGTAATATTTTGCCGTAATGACGGAATTTAATATTGTTATCAGAATATTTTAACATTTCGGGCTTTTCCTCAAAAGACTCTTTTGAAGGCCTATCATATGGAGAATCTACATCTAAATGAAAATCTGACATAATAAAAAGATGATCCCATAACTTATGTTTAAAATCAGGCACATCTCTTAGGTGTGGATTTAAATTTCCCATCACTTCAATAATGGATTTTGCCTGATGGTTTCTTTTTTCGCGATCTTCGATAGCGATGATCGAGTGAACCATTTTTTGCACATTCCTTCCGTATTCAGGAATTATTAATTTTGATAGACTGGTATTATATTCCATTCAATGTAGTTATTTGAGGATATTGAGTTTTGCGAATTTTGCCAGTAGCGTTTTTTCTCCTAAGTCCGTAAAGTTAACGCTAATTTTTTTATTGGCACCCTTTCCTTCCAATTTGCATATGACTCCAATCCCAAATCGATCATGTTCTACTTTCATTCCTTCTGTATAAGAGTGTTCTGTATATTGACGAGTTTGCGTATTTGGATTAATTTTTTTGAAATTTCGAGGAACAAAAGTAGGCTTAGATATTTGTTTTGTAAGCTCTTTTTTATCATTAGATTTATTAAAACGGGATGGTACATTAGTATTGTAATACTTTTTATTACTTTGTTTTTTAATGGGTTTTATTGTTGGCTTTACATTAATAAAATTTGCATCAATATATTTATCGTCAATTTCCTCTATGAACCTACTCGGTTCACAGTCAATTAGATTTCCCCAGCGGTAACGGGTTAATGCATAACTTAGAGTGGCTCTTTTTTCTGCTCTTGTTAAAGCAACATAGAACAAACGTCTTTCTTCTTCCAGATCTGCTCGTGAAGTCATTGACATCTGAGAAGGAAATAAATTTTCTTCTAAGCCTACTATATAAACATAAGGAAATTCCAAACCTTTGGACTGGTGTATGGTCATTAAGGAAACATGATCTACATCATCATCAACTTCTTTATCTGCATCAGTAAGCAATGCAATATCCTCTAAATAATATGCTAAGCTTGTATTACGTTGATCTTCTGGTTTTTCATTTTCCTGATTTACAAATTCATTTATACCATTTAAAAGTTCTTGCAAGTTTTCATACCGACTAATTCCCTCCGGTGTTTTATCTATTTGCATTGCCCTTAATATTCCAGATTGTTTCGCGATGTACGTAGCAACTTCAAAAGCATCCTTTTCTTTTACTATAACTTGAAAACTTTTGATAAGTACTGCAAAATTGTCAACTTTTGCTCTACTCCCGGCATTCAATCCGGTATTTTCAAAGTTGATATTTTCAACAATTCCCCAAAGTGTTTTTTCCTGTTCACTAGCTGCAAGCGTCATTCTATCGATAGAGCTGTTTCCAATTCCTCTTTTGGGATAATTGATAATTCTTCTTAAGGCTTCTTCATCTATAGGATTTGATGCAATTCGAAAATAAGCCATCATGTCTTTAACTTCTTTTCTTTGATAAAAAGACAATCCTCCATAAATTCTATAAGGTACAGCTCTTTTTCTCAATGCCTCTTCCATACTTCGAGACTGCGCATTGGTTCGGTAAAGAATTGCAAAGTTATTATTGGTTTCCTGATTTCTTTGTTTTGTTTCCTGAATATTTGAAGCAACAATAAAAGCTTCATCACTATCAGTCATTGCTCTATTAACTTTAATTCTATCACCTAAATCATTCGAAGTCCATACTTCCTTATCAAGTTGATCCTTATTTTTACTGATAACACTATTTGCAGCACTCACAATATTTTTTGTAGACCGGTAATTTTGTTCAAGCTTAATCAATTTAACATCCGAATAATCACTTTTAAAATTAAGTATGTTTCGAATATTGGCACCGCGAAAAGAATAAATACTCTGAGCATCATCTCCAACCACACATATGTTTTCATTTAAGGCGGCTAAGGCTTTCACTATTAAATATTGTGAATGATTAGTATCTTGATACTCATCAACAAGAACATATTGAAATCGGTGTTGATACTTGTGTAAAACATCAGGGTGTTTAAATAAAAGTTCATTGGTCTTTAACAACAAATCGTCAAAATCCATTGCTCCAGATTTAAAACACTCCTTTGCATACCTTTCATAAACAGCACCCATCTGAGGTCGGTGTGCAGAATCATCTTGTGTTTTTAATTCAGCATTATTATTGTAAGCTTTAACAGTTATCAAATTATTTTTGAATGAAGATATCCTAGACTGAACAATATTTACTTTATAAATATCGGTATCCAGATTCATTTCCTTAATAAGTCTTCGTAATAACGCTTTTGAATCATCGGTATCATAAATGGTAAAATTAGAAGGATAACCAAGTTTATCGGCTTCATATCTTAATATTTTAGCAAATACAGAGTGGAAAGTTCCCATCCATATATTCTTTGCATCAAGTCCAACAATTTTCTCAATACGCTCTTTCATCTCTTTTGCGGCTTTATTTGTAAAAGTTAAAGAGAGAATATTAAAAGGATCTATACCTTTTTTAAGCAAATGCACAATACGATATGTAAGAACACGTGTCTTACCTGAACCTGCTCCAGCAATAACCATTAATGGACCTGATATATGTTCTACAGCCTTCCGCTGTGATACATTTAAATGGTCTAGATAATTATTCATGAGACAGACACCTTTACAGAATAGGGATTTAATTTATTGTTTTCGAATCATCATTTTTTCTGTTGTAAACTTCTACAATTTATAGTGTAATTCCAAGCTTGAGAAAGATATAGATTTATTCATAAACTGCTTATTATTTTTTTATTAGTGATATTGCTTATTTTATGAGTGGTGTCAAATATTTTACTAGGTTGATTCAATATATTAAATTAACTTTAATTTTGCTATTTAAATCCATTTAGGATAGTATGTTATTTTTTTTAACTCTGCAGTTATTTAATTAAATATTATTTTATTAATAGTGTAAATTTAGCCTCAACTATGAATATTAAACTAACTATTTTTCATTTCTCTTTCTTGCTATTATCTCTAAACTCTTATGCACAAGATTGTGATGATATAAATATAAGCACCAATGTTGAAAGCACATATACGCTCTGTAACAATTCAATAGATCTGACCTTCGCTATTTCAAATCCTGAACAATATGAAACTGTGAACTGGATCTTAGGAAATCAATTTTACAACGGAACCAATGCTAATTTCCCTATCAATGAAGTGGGCTTTAATACACTAACCATCCAGGTAGAAGATTTGAATGGATGTTATGGCTCTAAAGAAATAAATTTTCAAATATTAGAAGGGCCTAGTTCTACAAATACTTCAGCCAATTTAAACTCATCTCTTTCAAATCAAGATTGTTTAGACGTAGGAACTAGTTTCGAATTAACAACAGAAATAACATCTGTATTTTCTCCTTCATCTATATATTGGGAGCAGACAGGAATGTCAACACCGCTAGATTATTCGTTTGATGTTCAGGTTGGGAATAATGATATAATGGCCTATCCTATTCAAGTACAGTTTGTTGCGTGTAATGTACCATTGATTTTAGAACACGAATATAGCGTTCAATACGAAACAAGTTTCAATGATGACTATAATGACGATCTTCTATGTAAAGACGATAAAATTACTCTTATAAACACCTCACCTAATGCAGTTTGGGACACTGACTTTGAATGGAATGTAGGAAATGACGTTGAAATTATTTCTGAATCTCACAATAGTATTGAATTCCTCCCGATTAACGGAATATCTAATTGGGAACTCAATTACTATGGTTCTTGCCCATCGTCTTATCAAGAAACAGGAACAGTAAACATTGCAGGTGATAATGATCATGTAATTGCAGAAATAAATGCTAGTGACTTTGAATATTGTGAGCTACCCTATAACCTTGAGGTAAATGTACTTACTTCGTCTACTGGTAATTTGTCATACAATTGGGAATTAAATTTCAATAATACATTAATAACATCATCTACTTCAGAAATATTTCAACATGAAATTGGAACATCAGGAGATTATAATTTAACTTTAGAAGTTTCTGACGATAACCTTAGTTGTTCTGCAAAAGACTCTGTTGAAGTTTCTGTAGATGGGCTCAATTTAAACCTTGATGTCGAGTCTCTGTATGAATGTAAAAACTATATTTTTAAGCCGATGGATTTTGCATTAAATAATTTAGATGCCACTGTAAATTGTTTATGGGAAATTATTGATCTTAATGGCAATATAGTTGACAGTTCCACAGAACAAGACCCTTCTTTGATTATGTCTGAAGTAGGGGTGTTTGACCTATCAATAGGACTTTCTTCTACCATAAATGATTGCGAAAACACAATTATCCTTGAGAATATCATAGATATATATGAGCCAGAAATAGCGCTCGAACTAGATATTATAGAAAGCAACAGTTGCTTTACTGATTCTGCACAAAGCATTGAAAAAACAATTTATGCTCAATTTGATGACCCAACTGCAACCATAATAAATCACGAATGGAGCCTTAGTTCTGAATCAGGAGTAACTACCATTTCCAGTTCTGAAGACGAAATCAAACTGGCATTTACAGAAGCTGGAAACTATTCCATAACATATACTGCTAATATAGCCGACAGTGATTGTAATTATATAGAAAAAATTGATTTTGGTATTGATGCTATAGTAGAAATAAATATGAACCCTATTATTTGTTTAGGAAATGAATTTACTACAACTCAAATAGCTAATGCCGCAGTCGGAACTAATACATCTTTCTTATGGTCTTCACCAGATAATGATTTAGTTATCGCAAACGCTAATCAAGAAACAACAACAGTAATGACGGAGGTTATAGGAGATTATACTTTAGAATTAACTGTTACCAACAATTTAGGCTGCTCAGCAAGTGATGTGGAAACTTTTGAAGCTTATGAAGTAGATGCTTTGCTAAATTCTGACCAGTCTGGTGAGCAATGTAGACCAGCAATTATAGAACTTGAAAGCTTAAATAACAATTATATTACAAATTATACCTGGAATATTTATGAAACTACTTATCAAGGTAACGAGGCAATGACAACAAATGTTACTAATTATCCAAATTTTAACACTCTATTAAATCAAATAGCTACTTACGACATAGAATTAATTGTGAATTCACAACATGGTTGCAGCGACACTACTCGTTTAGTAGATTATATAAATACGATTTCTCCACTGCCTTATTTTACATTATCAGAGCCGATAATTTCATGTGATTCCGTATTTCAAGACATTATAGATGAATCTATTTTTATCGATTATTATTCAATTGACTATGATAATGATGACAATTCAAATTACGCCCTAAGTGAAACAAATTCAACGGTATACCCGTTACCTGAAGGATCTAGTCCTTCCCAGGATTATTATATTACTCTAAGTGCACAATACAAATTCTGTTCTGCCACTCATTCTGAAATATTAACAATTAATCAACCTGAGCTACCGCCACCTCCAATCATTAATTATGTAACCGTTACTCCCGAACAAGATGTCATAATTGAATGGTCTTCACAAAACTTGGTTGATAATATTAACTCATTAGATTTATATCATCAGACTTCTAATCCCTGGAGCTTAATAAATTCTTCAAGTCAGATGCTTACTAATCAAACTTCACATGATGCACCTACGAATCAAGTGAATCATTATACTGCCGTTCAACAAGACAGCTGTGCTCACTTCTCTGACAGCTCAATTGTTCACTCTTCCATATTACTAAATTCTGAAAGTAATTTTCCCCAAACTATCAATTTAAATTGGACGGGCTACAATGGTTGGAATTCGATAGCATCTTATAACATCTTTAGATCTGAAGAAGGCGCAGAGTATGTACTTCATGAATCTGTAGCTGGGGATATTTTGAGTTATAAAGACACAAATTTATGCAATGTAACTTACAGTTATTATGTGGTAGCAAATCATCCAATATATGCGTTTCAATCGAGATCTAATATCATATCTTTAACACCAAACTTCATTGATTTCACAACTCCAATTGATGTAAAATATACAACTGTTAGCCTTGAAGAAAAAATTGTAACTAAATGGAATGCACCTATCTTAAGTGACCTCACCTATTATAGAATTGACCGTTATGATAATTATTCAAATTGGGTATTTGACTACGCCCTTAGCATAAGTTCAGCATACATAGACACGAATGTCAATGTTAATGCAAGAAATTACGCATACCGAATTTCATATTCAGATTTATGTGGAAATACTGGATCACTAAATGGAAATACCGGAGAGAATATACTTTTAAGAGGAACTCAAAATAAAAATGAGTTTAACCTGAATTGGAATCCTTACCAAGAATGGGATGATGGCGTAAGCGAGTACCTCATTCTAAAATTAAATCATATAAACAATGCATACGAAACCATAAACAGCGTTTCCGAATCAGAATTTAATTATGTGATCGATAATTATTTTAATGAGATAGACACAAGTTATTGTTATAAAGTTGTAGCGATAAATGCTGCTGACTCAACAATTCAGAGTCACTCTAATGTTCGTTGTTTTATTCCCCCAGCTAATAATTACTTTCCAAATGCATTTTCACCAAATAATGATGAGATAAATGATACATATAAGTTCGAGGGATTATTTGCTAAAAAATTAGAGGTTCAAATTTTCGACCGCTGGGGAAAATTGATTTTTTGGAGCAATATAGTAGATTTTGAATGGGACGGAAAAGATAAAAATACAGGTAAGCTATGTCCTCAAGGATCTTACATTATGAAATATAAAATTACGGGATACGATGAATACTCAATAAAAGATGAAATTCCAATTATGCTACTGAGGTAACAACTTTAATTATTTAAACACTTTTCGAACTATCTTTTTTGTGGCACCTGCTTTTTCACGCACATATTTCTTGCTCTTTTCTTTGAGCTCATTCCATCTATTTGGACGTGTTAGTAGTAAATCGCATTGGGCTATCATCTCTTGAGCAGAATTTATTTCAATGGCTACGCCTATATTTTTTAAATCTACCGCTTCTTGAAACTTTTGATTATTTGGTCCTATAAATATTGGCATCCCAAATGAAGCTGCCTCTAATATATTGTGAATTCCCTTACCAAAACCACCACCAACATATGCGATATCGGCATAAGCATATAAAGAACTTAATAGGCCAATATTATCAATAATTAACACATGAGCAGTTTTTGTATTTTGCACATTGGCATTACTAAAACGTAATACCTCAAGCTCAATAGAAGATTCTAATTTATCTATAGCCGATGGACGCATTTCGTGCGGTGCAATAACATACTTAAATTTAGCTCCATAATGTTTAATAAACTCAACCATCATATCTTCTCCTTGACCCCAAGTACTTCCACAGATAAACAAAGGATTATCGTCTTTGAAATGATCTAATATAGGAAGTTCATTTACATTATTAGTGATCTCTAAAACCCGATCAAATCGGGTATCACCAACATTACTAACTTGTGTGATATTTCTAGTCAACAACATGTATTTAGAGTCTTCATTCTGAACAAATAAATGATCAAAATTTGAAATAATATTGAGCATCCAAGCCCCTGTTTTTTTGAAAAAATAATGATTGTTTCTAAAAATAGCAGAGATCACATAATGTTTATGATTGAGATTTTGTAAAGAGATTAAATAATTTGGCCAAAAATCATACTTTACAAAAAAAGTATATACCGGTTTAATCAGTTTTACAAAACGCTGTGCATTCATTTTCGTATCTAAAGGAAGATAACACACATAATCAGCTAAGGGATGACTTTTTCGAACTTCGTAACCAGAAGGGGAATAAAATGTGATCAAAATCTTATATTGAAGATATTCTTTTTTGAGAATTTGTATTAGTGGTCTAGCTTGTTCAAATTCACCTAAAGAAGGGGTGTGAATCCATATTACATCATCAGATTCAGACACATTTTCCTCTAAATACTGAAATGTATTTTGTCTACCCTGCACCCAAAGCTTCGCTTTAGGGTTTTTTAAAGCAGCTATTTGAATGGTTTTACCATACAAATAGAGAATTATATTATATAAGTGTAAAATCAATAATAATAGTATTGATTATCAGATTTTTTATGCAATGGTATTGTCCATCCAAACTTAAGTCCAGTTAATAAATCAACTCTATTGTCTTCATAAGACTTTTGACTGTTATAATCATACATTCGAACGTCTTGCGTAAAAGCTTGAATAAATTCTATACCCACAAAAAAATTAATTTTATGATTGTTGGAAAAATGACGATAACCGATAAACTGACTTGAGGTAAACCCCATACTTAAACGGTCATAACCCTTTAGCATATCAGCACTAAGTTGAGGTGAATTATTTCCAATATCCTCAATCCTAATTTTGTGATACATAAAACCCAAACCTCCTTGAAAAAAAACGCCAGAGTTTTCATTCGTACCTATCACAGGGAAAATCTTACCCAAAACAAATTGGGTTTGCGCACCTCTTTCCCAAAACCTAACTGTTGCAGTATTACCATTTACATCAATAACATCAGTAGAATCTGCAACTATAATATCAATAATATTATCTTCTTTAACATCTGACCCAGCAAGTGCAGCGACGTCAATACCCCAATAAAAATTTTTTTCATTTTTTAGTTGAAAACCTATTCCAAAAAGAGTGCTGGAACCAAAACGATCAGCTAAGTCTCCACCAGGAGTATGAAATCCAATATTTAAATTAATAGCAGGAATGCGTATTTTACTTTCTTTAATATCTTCCTGAGCAAACAGAGAGATTTGATAAAATCCAATTAATAAAAAGAAAAATTGTTTTGTTTTCATACAAAGATTTATTCTGCTAAAGTAAAAAATAATTAACAGTACTTATGTAACAAAAAGCATTAGATAATATTGCTAGCATAATGTATCTTTATCGAAATTAAAAATAAGCACATGAACAACATTAAGGCATATATCGAACAACACAAAGATCGATTCTTAGATGAATTATTACATTTACTTCGCGTACCCTCAATATCTGCAGATCCTGAATACAAACAAGATGTATTAAAAGCCTCAGAAATCATAAAGTGCAGATTGATAGAAGCTGGTGTGGATTATGCAGAAATATGCGAAACACCAGGCTATCCTATTGTATATGCAGAAAAAATTATTGACAGATCTTTACCAACAGTATTGGTTTATGGCCATTATGATGTTCAACCTGCAGATCCATTGGAACTATGGACCAGTGGTCCATTTGAACCAGTTATTAAAAAAACACCTCTTCATCCTGAAGGCGCTATTTTTGCTAGGGGTGCCTGTGATGATAAAGGACAGATGTACATGCACCTAAAAGCTTTTGAATTAATGATGAATACTGAAACACTTCCATGTAATGTCAAATTCATGATTGAAGGTGAAGAAGAAGTAGGTTCGGAATCATTAGAAGGCTTCTTAAAGGCAAATCGTGAGAAATTAGTATGCGACGTAATATTAATTTCAGACACAGGAATTCTTGCAAATGACATCCCATCAATTACAACAGGTTTAAGAGGATTAAGTTTTATAGAAGTTGAGGTGACTGGACCTAATAGAGATTTGCATTCTGGTTTATATGGTGGTGCAGTAGCAAACCCAATTAACATCTTAACTAAAATGATCGCCTCACTACAAGATGAAAATAACAGAGTTACCATTCCAGGGTTTTACGATGATGTTGAAACACTTTCTATTGAGGAGAGGGCTGAAATGGCTAAAGCACCATTTAATTTAGAGGATTATAAAAAAGCACTAGAACTCAATGACGTTCATGGAGAAGAAGGCTATTCAACCATGGAACGAAATTCAATTCGTCCAACACTCGACGTAAATGGCATATGGGGTGGTTATACAGGTGAAGGAGCTAAAACGGTTATCGCTTCCAAAGCATTCGCAAAAATTTCGATGCGATTAGTACCCGGACAAGACCCTGATAAAATCACGAAATTATTCTGTGATCACTTCCAAAATATTGCACCTAAATCGGTCAAAGTAAAAACCATGCCACACCACGGTGGTATGCCATATGTTTCTCCTACAAATGACAATGGCTATAAAGCCGCGAGTATGGCAATGGAACAAACCTATGGTAAAAAACCCGTTCCGGTTCGTAGTGGAGGAAGCATTCCTATTGTAGCATTATTCGAACAAGAATTAAAAGTAAAATCAATTCTTTTAGGTTTCGGTTTAGACTCCGATGCGATTCATTCACCTAATGAGCATTATGGTCTATTTAATTATTTTAAAGGCATAGAGACAATCCCTCTTTTTTACAAATACTATACAGAATTAAAGAAAAGAAATGACTTTTAAACTATTCTTCATTAATGTACTCTCAAAATAAAAGTCTTTAATTATTCTTATTTCCTTTTATCTTTGATGCATGAAAATACTTAAATGGATTCTACTTTTTTGGTCATTAGTAATTTATGGCCAAGAAGATTCTATTAATCATAAAATAGAAATGGATTCACTATGGTATCAAAATACACAAAACAACTTCTCTTCTAGTGATCAATCTATTTTATTGGGGTACCAGGACTTCGAAACATCTATAATGGGAAACTTCGGATCTGTTCTTATTCCATTTTGGTGGAAGTCTGGGAGTTCCATTGAACAAAAAATAGGTGATCGCATATTACAAACAAATACCTACTACCCTTCATACTCATCTATTTATAGTGAGAATTTTCCACATACTAAAATCGTTTATTCGCCTACTTATTATGATGGACAAAGGCTAAATTTTATTCATAAAGTAAAATATACATATGGGTCTTTCATTATAGACTATGACCGTTTGGTTTCTGAGGGAAATTTGGTTCACGAGAAACATCAAAACACCCGATTTAATTTTCAAGGAAACTATACACATCC
>TARA_B100001057_G_scaffold289669_1_pt1 | contig 11168 bp, 11 predicted proteins | sample TARA_B100001057 | Tara Oceans TARA_B100001057 (sample SAMEA2621839) | marine metagenome | biome: marine biome (ENVO:00000447); feature: surface water layer (ENVO:00002042); material: "saline water (ENVO:00002010), including plankton (ENVO:xxxxxxxx)" | depth 5 m | reverse complement strand
CCGGTGGAGGCACAATAGTGGCAGAAGGCACCCCAGAAGAACTCGCGGCTCACAAAACCAGTTATACTGGATATTACTTGAAGTCCCTGCTTAATAAGTGAAATAAAAATATATTATTCATGAAGTTTTTAGCATAAGTTTCTGAGCTCTAGTGGCAAGAAACACAATTATTATAAAGAGAATAAAGATGACCTCAAAGGCACCTATTCGAATTGTAGGGGGAGGGTTGGCGGGATCTGAAGCTGCTTGGCAACTGGCACAGTGCGGGGTGCCTTGTGTTCTCCACGAAATGCGTCCCATAGTGCCAACCGAAGCCCATCAAACAGAAGGCTTTGCCGAATTAGTCTGCTCAAACTCCTTTCGATCTGATGATAAAGAGACAAATGCCGTTGGGGTGTTGCATGAAGAGATGCGAACATGTGGATCGATTATAATGCAACAAGCTGATTTGACGAGGGTCCCGGCTGGCAGCGCATTGGCAGTTGATAGGGATACTTTCTCCAAAGGGGTTAGCGTTCAATTAGAAAAACACCCCCTCATTCAACTGGAAAGAGGAGAAGTAAAACCCGATGATATCTCCAACTGGGAAAATATTATAATTGCAACAGGACCTCTCACTTCCCCGGCTATAGCGGAGGAGATACAAAAGATAACTGGTTCAGATGCTTTGGCATTTTTTGATGCAATTGCACCCGTTGTATATAAAGAATCAATTGATTTTGAAAAAGCTTGGTTTCAATCTCGTTATGATCGAGGCAGCGATAGCAACGGTGACTACATTAATTGCCCTCTCAATAAAATTCAATACGAGAATTTCATACAAGAATTATTAAATAGTGAAGTGGTTGAATTTAAAGAATGGGAGAAGAATACGCCATACTTTGAGGGATGTATGCCCATTGAAGAAATCGCTAAACGGGGCACTGATACGCTACGGTTTGGACCAATGAAACCAGTCGGATTAACCAACCCACACAGGAACGAACAACCGTACGCCGTAGTTCAGCTACGGCAAGATAATAAATCTGCTACGCTTTTTAATATGGTAGGCTTTCAAACTAAGGCAAAACACGGAAATCAAACAAAAATTTTTAAATCAATTCCTGGATTAGAGAACGCCAAATTTGCGCGGCTGGGCGGGCTCCACAGAAACACATTTATTAACTCGCCGCTTCTTTTAACCCAGACACTTAAATTGAAAAATGATATGCGTCTTCGATTTGCAGGACAGATAACTGGGGTTGAAGGTTATATTGAAAGTGCAGCAATTGGTTTACTATCTGCGTATTTTGCCGCATCAGAATACAAAGAAGTAGAGTTGCAGTATCCACCTAGAACAACTGCCTTAGGATCCCTTATATCCTATATCACTCAAGACTCCTCGGTAGATGCATTTCAGCCGATGAACATTAATTTTGGGCTATTCCCAGCATTGGAGAAAACCAAAACGTTAAATGGGAAAACGAGGCGTCTAAAAGGGCGTGAGCGCAAAATAGCACTTTCAAAGCGAGCATTAACTGATATTAAGGTCTGGAGTCGTAGCTATTTAAAGGAGTTATATATCTCCTAACATTTTATCCATGACATTTTATGTGTTTCAATTTTTTATCCCTAATAGGTGTCCACGTATCAGTTTTTCAATTTTAGGGCCATTGACGATAAAATCGGCGGACTTCTCTTTGGCAACGACAAATAGTTTGTCGTAAACTCCAATTAACCCCTTTAAAGCTAATGCTTCTCTATTGCCTATTACGGGATATAATTCTTCAATTGCTTTGTGCCCTTTCTCTTTATAAAGACTAGCCTTTTCCGATAATATTTGAGCTAAATTAAAAACCTTTTGTGACTTATTGACCACTGCATTTTGGATGGTTTTTCTGGTTAAACCTGCCTCCTTTAAAACTTCATCTGGAATAGTTATTAACCTAGTTGAACCTACTGCATCTTTAGCAAGATCGCGAAGGATATGAACTATATAGCAATAAATGGCCAAATTTTTTGCATAATATCTGGGTCTTTCTTCCAAATTATAGGTATAGCCCTTAGATGGCTTATAGGACGAAGCTGATATATATATATATATAGAAGCTGGAGAAACGGTGGCCCCCTCACAATAGTTAATAAAGTCATTCCATGTCGTCATAGGACTTTCTAAAATATCCATTTTTAAGGCGCCAGCAAGCTCTTCCCACTGAGTGATGCCCATATCGCTTTTACCAACAGTATTCTGCAATGCTGTAATAACGCGGATGTCTAGTGGACCTTTTGTTTCACCATCTAAACCGCATACCTGTTTCAACCAACTCTTCAAGATACTCTGATACCTTCCGCGTATTACTTGCCTTTTATTTTGATCAAGAACCATGAACTCATCATCTACAATGTCATCAATAATTCTCATGGCAGCATAAGATGCGTAGAAAAATTCTCTTTTTCTAATTGGTAACAAAGTAGCCGCATAGCTGAAATTTGCATTAGCCCTTCTGGCTATGTCCCGACAAAATGCAATGCTTTTTTTAATAGAAACTGTTTCGTTCAATACTTTCACACTCCCCCCGGTTACGCGAAAGCGACCAAATTTTTCTTGTACATATTTGAATGAAATTCTTAAACTTTCGGTTTTTTATTTATTTTTATCTCTGAGCCGTTATTTAGGCATTTCATCTTGAGGAGCTTGCAGTCCACTTTCATCTTCTTCACCCCGCTTTAAATTAACATACAGTAGAAGTGGAACCGCTATAAACACCGATGAATATGTTCCTATGCAAACGCCCCAAATCATAGCAAGAGCAAAGTCGGCAAGTACCGCGCCACCAAAGAAGAAAATTGAAAACAACGCTAACAAAGTCGTCAGTGATGTCATTGTCGTCCTGGACAATGTTTCATTTATCGACATGTTAAACAATGACACTAGATCTAGCTTTTTATACTTTCTGAGATTTTCTCTAACACGGTCATAAACTACAACAGTATCATTAATCGAATAACCCGCTATCGTTAAAATTGCCGCAACCGTTGCTAAGTTAAATTCGTAATGAAGTATCGCAAACAATCCGATAGTGGTGATAATATCGTGAGTCAATGCTATCAGCGCGCCCACACCAAATTGCCATTCAAACCGCATCCAAATATAAATAAGAATGGATAATAGGGCTAATCCAACCGCCAAAAGTCCCGCCTCTTTTAATTCTTCTCCAACAGTAGGCCCAACAAACTCTGTCCTTCGATAATCAATAGACGAACCTAAGGTTGCTTTCACTAATTCTATAGCAGCTATTTGTTCCTTTTCAGCTCCATCCTGTCTTTGAATTCTTATTAAGATATCCGTGTCTTTTCCGAATCTTTGGATATTGACCTCACCCAATTTCAACTTCTCTAATTCGGCGCGGATGTCGGAGATATCCATATTTTTTTCAGAACGGACTTCCATAAGAATACCTCCTCTGAAATCGATACCAAAATTCAGTCCATAAACTAACAAGCTGAATATTGAGCCGATAATTAACAAAAATGAAAAAGTAAACGCCGTTAATCGAAATTCTGCAAAAGGAATTTTGGTATCGGGCCGGATTAAACGAAGAGGTTTAAACATACGAAACCTATCTGATTAAATTGGAATTACGTCTGGCTTACGTCGGCGCAACCAAACGACTATTAGCAGTCGAGTTAACATAATTGCAGTGAACATCGAAGTTAATATTCCGATGGCTAATGTTACGGAAAAGCCCTTGATAGGCCCTGATCCAAACGAATATAGACACAATGCAGCAAATAATGTAGTGAGATTAGAGTCAATTATGGTTGTTAGGGCACGCTTATACCCAGCATCAATCGCAGAAATAGGCGTTCGACCCAAGGCCACTTCTTCTCTTATTCGCTCAAAAATTAAAACATTAGCATCTACCGCCATTCCGATGGTCAGAACAATACCAGCGATACCTGGAAGCGTTAATGTAGCTTGAAGTACGGATAATGCGCCGACTATTAAAATAATATTGAAAAATAATGCTATATTGGCGAAGATTCCAAAGAGGCCGTAACAAATAATCATAAAGATAACGACTAGACATATCCCTATCACACTTGCCATTTTTCCCGCTTCTATTGAGTCAACCCCTAAACCCGGTCCGACGGTTCTTTCCTCTAAAACAGTCAAGGGGGCTGGAAGAGCCCCCGCTCTAAGTAGAAGAGCTAAATCATTGGCCGATCTAACGGTAAAATTGCCAGATATAATGCCTGTACCGCCAAGAATTGGTTCTCGAATTACGGGAGCACTTATAACCTTATTATCCAAAACAATTGCGAAGGGACGATTTACATGTTTAGTTGTAACTTTACCGAATTTTTTGGCTCCGGAAGTATCAAACCTAAAACTAACAACTGGTTGTCCGTCCTGAAAGGTCGCCTGGGCATCAATTAGATGTTCACCACTTAGCATCACTCTCTTTTTAATAACATATGCCTGAGGCTCGCCATCTTCCGCCATCGCAGCCCTGAGAATCTCGGAACCAGGGGGCGTTCTACCAGCCATTGCTTCGCTCGCACTTGTTGTGACGTCCACTAATCGAAAGACCATTTTAGCCGTTTGCCCTAGCAAAGCTTTAACCCTCTCTGGGTCATCTACACCGGGAAGTTGAACTAGTATTCTAGATTCTCCCTGACGTTGAATGGTTGGCTCTCTAACCCCTGTTTCGTCTATTCTTCTGCGAACTATTTCAATGGATTGCTGTAATGCTGCAATCTTTCGACTCTTAATACTTTCATCCTTTGGTGTAATCTGGATATTACCAGCCCCATCCATGATCACGTTATTAGCTTTATCAATTGCAAATAAAAGCACCTTCGCACGTTCAAATTCTTGCTCATTTCTGATTTTTAATATGACAGAAGATCGCGTTGTTCCAAGACCTCTATAGCCAATTTTCTCCTTCCTCAATTGTTGACGAACCGAGGAAGTAATACTTTCGAGATACTCCTTGATCACAACGGTTAAATCCACCTCTAGCAAAAGATAAGATCCACCCTGTAGATCTAAACCCAGACTTACTTTTTTACCAGGAGCAAAATCCGGCAAATTTAGAGGGATATCATCGCGAAGGACATTTGGTGAGGCATAAAGGATACCAATCAAACAAACGAGGGTGACGACTATTTTTTTAAAAGCAGAAAACTGCAGCATTATAATATTTACCAAATAATTCTAAATAACTTCATTCATCGCCTTTAGATACAACTTCTGCAACCATTCCTCGACGAACTTTAACACGAACATTATCTGCTAAATCTACTTCCAGCTCGTCTCTATCATCAATCACCTTGGCAACTTTACCAATCAATCCCCCATTAGTGACAATTCGATCATTTCTTCTAATTTTAGTTAACATTTCCTTATGTTCTTTTGCTCGCTTTTGCTGGGGACGAATAAGTAAAAAATAAAAAACGACAAAAATCAGCACCAACGGTGCCAAAGCCATTAAATCGAAGCCACCCGGGGCGCCAGCCGCTTGGGCAAAAGCTGGTGATATCAACATTAATTTTCTCCAAATTCTTCAACCGGTTATATGACCGCTTAATCACGAAAACTAGTTAAACAGATATATTTTGGCGACTATACTTGTTACCTGATAAAATGCAAAGATTACACTCAATTAAAAATAAGTGATACGCAAATTATTAGAGATATTTCAACTGGACAATTCTTTTCTAGGGTCCACTGCTCTTGAACCCTTTCTTACTTCAAAATGAAGTTGAGGTTTTTTAACGCCCCCGGTGTTCCCGACGGTGGCAATTTTTTGTCCTCGTTTAACTTGCGTTCCTCGTCTAACAAAAATTTTTTCAGTATGGGCATAAGCTGTTACCCAACCACCTGAGTGCTTTATTAGTATTAAGTTGCCAAATCCCTTTAATCCATTTCCAGCATAAGCAACAACACCATGATCGGCAGCGAGAATCGGAGTGCCTTTTGGAGCAGCAATGTTAATTCCGTCGTTATGCAAGCCCCCTAGCCTCGGACCAAAATTGGATAGTATACGCCCTCGTGCTGGCCATAAAAAGTTTTTTTCGGACCTAGATACTGGAATTGGTAGTTTAACTATTGTTTTAATATTCTCGTCTTTATTTTTATTCAAACTCAAAACAAACCCTCTTGAGGTCGGTTTTGGCTTGGGAAAAGGAAGTATTCTTTTAGAATTTTTTATTACTTTTTTTAAATTAGCTAATTCTTTAACGTTGGTTCCTGTAGTCCCGGGTATCATGACTTTATCGCCTGGATATATTTGAAACGGCGGTTCTAATCTATTAAATGAAACCAGTGTACGTATCTCGACACCGTACCTATGTGCCAAAGCAAATATTGTTTCACCCGGCACAACAATATGAATGCTTGGCTGCCTAAATTTTAATACTTGATCGGGAAATATTTTAAACGGAGCAGACAAATCATTCTCAATGATCAAGTCTCGCATTGTTACATTATATCGTTTTGATAAACTATAGATTGTGTCGCCGGCTTTCACTCGTATTGTTGTCTTAGTCATGTTTGTGTTTAAATTACCAGCACTACGCTTAGTGTCGAAAGAACAACTAGTTAAAGGCAGAATAATGAGGGTTATCGGTAAAAAAAATAAATACCACTTCATAAAAGCCAACCTTATTAATTCAGCCACGTTCACTAAAACTACTAATCCAGAAAAATATAACACAACTCAAAACATCTATTATAAAGCGTAAGGACTACCGTTCTACTAAGAGTTCATTAATGTTAACGAATCGAGAAGATTAATTCTTTAGCACCACACCAAACAAACCAGCAACTTCAACTCTCGAACAATGTTTTTAAATTATCGAGTTCTTTATGATTCGTAATATCAATTGTTAGCGGGGTTATAGAGACGTTGCCAGATCTGATCGCTGCAATATCAGTTTCTGAATCAAAAATATCTGACTGATACATTTTTCCTATTTTATAAACAGACTTATTCTTGGTTTGGTTCTGTAAAATGATATCGTCTCCAAGCTTCATTTTTCCCTGCCTTGTTATTTTTATATTGAAGTTCGGATTATATCGATAAGGGAAATTGACATTAAAAAGTGTCGCTTCCGGCCACTTAAAATTAATGAGCTTATTAATGATTTTTTTAATAAGCTCCTCAGCCAATTCACAATCAATTTCCCCCTGCTCACTCTTTTCCTGGCTGAATGCGATCGCTGGAATGTCCGCTATCGTTGCTTCTATGGCTGCTCCTATTGTACCTGAATATGTTGTGTCCTCGCATAGATTATAGCCGTTATTTACTCCTGAGAGCACTAGATCCGGAGGGGAGTTTTTCATTATTTCATTTAATGCTAAAATCACACAATCCGTTGGAGTACCTGCAACCGAATATATTTTTTTACTTGTGTTGAGAACCTCTAAACCTTTCTGTAGCGTAAGCGAGTGCCCCTTCCCGCTTTGCTCTGACGCTGGAGCTACGACCCACACATCACTAAAAAGCGAGCACGCTACCTCATAAAGTAACTTTATTCCCGGGGACAAAATGCCATCATCGTTTGTCACCAATACTCGAGCATTCATGATATCATCACTAATATTGGCCCGTCTCTGCGTTCTTTTAACAGGCTTGTTCATGCATTTGCCGTGATAATATCAAGTCCATCCATATAAGGCTTTAATGCATCTGGGATTTCAATATCCCCATTGCTCTTTTGATAATTTTCTAAAATGGCTATTATAGTTCTTCCGACTGCTAAACCTGACCCGTTTAGTGTATGCAAAAATTCTATATTTTTTGTCTCCCGTTCCCTAAATCGCGCCATCATTCTTCGTGCTTGAAATGTATTACATAAAGAACAACTTGAAATTTCTCTATATTTTCCAGCTCCATTATCCTGACCTGGGAGCCAAACCTCAATATCGTATGTTTTCGCTGCACTAAATCCAGTATCTCCAGAACATAATAGGACTGTCCGAAAGGGTATGTTTAAAATTGATAGGATATCTTCGGCACATTCTGTCATTCGTTCATGTTCTTCAATTGATTGTTCAGGGTGAGCGATTGAAACCATTTCCACTTTTCCAAATTGGTGAACCCTAATCATGCCTTTTGTGTCACGCCCAGCTGCGCCGGCTTCAGAACGAAAACATGGCGTATAAGCAGTATAACGCAGTGGCAGCGCGGCTTCGTCCATTATACTATCTGCTACCAGATTAGTTAGAGGGACTTCTGACGTTGGAATCAACCAATAATCATCTGTTGTTTTAAATTGCTGATCACTAAATTTTGGAAGCTGCCCGGTACCAAACAAAGCTCTTTCATTAACCATCAATGGTGGAGAAATCTCGGTATATCCAAATTTTTGCACCTGATGGTCTAGCATGAAATTTGTCAATGCTCTCTCTAGCCTTGCTAAATTAGATTTTAGAAATACAAACCTTGAACCGGATATTTTGGCTGCAGCATTAAAATCCATGCCATTTAACGCTTCGCCCAATTCAACATGGTCCCTGGCTCTAAACTCGAAATTAGGTGGGGTTCCGTGTCTCCGTATTTCTAGATTATCTTTCTCTGTCAGGCCATCAGGTACTTCATCCGACAATATATTGGGCAACTCACTTAAAAACGAATTAAGTTCGGACACCAAGTCTCGCTCTTGTTCTTCCAGATTTTGAATTTCAGACTTGATGGCAACAACTTGTTTGATTAAACCTGTGGCATCTTTTCCTTCCCTCTTTTTCAACCCAATATATTTTGAGACTTTGTTACGTTCTCCTTGTTTTTCCTGTAAATTGGTCACCACCCTTCTCTTTTTCTCGTCTAACGCAAGAATTATCTCTGAACTTGCATCAATCCCACGCCTTTTCATCTCTAAGTCAAAACGCTCCGCATTATCGCGAATGATAGCTATATCGTGCATGTTAAATTCCCAGAAAAAATTTTTTATCGCTGGTGCAAGTTTGCATCATGGTTAAAATTAGTTTTCGAAAAAGCAAAAGTTACTGCAGAATATTTCCTACTTTTTTTCCATAATTCCTGCACATATAATAGACACCTCATATAAAAGAATTATCGGTATAGCTAGCAAAACCTGACTTATTACGTCTGGGGGCGTTACTATCGCAGCAATGACGAATGCCACTAATATAGCATACTTGCGCTTTTGTTTTAAACCTCTTGAATTGGTGATGCCAACTCTTGTTAATAAAATGAGCAAAATTGGTAACTCGAAACATATACCAAATGCTAAAATCAATCGCATAATTAAAGATAAATATTCATCAATTTTTGGTTCTAATTGAACAGGCAAAATCCCCTTACTCGCCGGTTGCTCAAAGCCAAGAAAGAATTCCCAAGCGATAGGAACAACGATATAATAAACAAAGGACGCACCAAGAATGAAAAGTACCGGGGTCGCGGTTACAAAGAAAATAAATATTTTTTTTTCATTTTTGTATAAGCCAGGAGCTATAAAACGCCACCCCTGTATAGCTATTATTGGAAAAGCAACAGAAAAAGCGGAGAAGAATGCGACCCTCACCTGCGTTAAAAATGCTTCATGCAATCCCGTGAATATCATTCTTCTATCTTGCTGACCTTCAGTGGCTTGGGCTAATGGTCGCATCAAGAAATTATAAATATCATCCGCAATACAATAGAAAGCAAAGAATGCTATAATAAGTCCCGCAAAGCAGAAAATTAATCGCCTGCGAAGTTCTGCCAAATGATCAATTAATGGCAGTCTGCTATTATTTAAATCATCATCTAACATTCAGTATCGTTCCATTTAAAAAAATTTTATTAAAATCAATACTCAGTCAGATTCCCAAAATACAGGTAAAGTAATATTTTTATATTCTTTTGTAACCAGAACAAATCATCGTTCTATATTATAATTTTAATTATCTGGTAAAATGTTTCTGTTCGCAGGGTCATCTGTTTTATTAGGCGATACTTGGCCGTCTGATTTCTCGATAAAATATTCGGGATTGTCCCTGAATTTTTGCAATTCAGTTTCCCTTGCAATTTCCTCCAATGAGTCTTGAAACGTCCAAACTATACTTTTTACCGTTCTGAACCATTTCGTTATTGAACGAATTAATACTGGTAAATCTTTAGGACCGACAACGATAATAGCCACAAGTGAGATTAGGAATAATTCCTGCCATCCAAGGTCTAACATTCTTACCTTCTAAGTTTTATATTTTATCTTGTTTAATAATATTTTAATTTTTCTTTACTTTACTGTTTCTTTCAACAGTTTTGTCAGCCGGTGAATCAATAGCAACTTCTATCTGTTTGGATTGTGCCTCATTAGCCTCTTCATCACCATCTTTGTTCATACCTCTTTTAAAGTTTCTCAGGCCGGTCCCTAAGTCGCCCATAAGTGAAGATAATTTGCCACGACCACCAAACAAAATAACAACAATTATTAGAACGATCACCCAATGCCAAATGCTAGTGAAGCCCATTTTTTACCCCCAACATACTCACTTTTTCCAATTATCTCTTATAAATATATCATTTCTTGAAAACAAAAACTTGAGATAAATCAAGTTCTACACCCACTATTGCCCCTGGTCTAGGCAGAACTACTCCCGGAACCCTTGCGTGCAAGTGTTTATTTTTATTTCCACCTTTTGAATGTATTGGTAAAGAAAGATGAATTAAACTGGAGCGTCCAAGCAATTTAGACTCAACAACAACAGCTTTTTTCTCCTCATTGATGCAAGGTTTCTCTCTAATGGATAGCGCTTCAGGGCGAGCAACGACTTCTACTTTATCTCCAATTTTGAAATCTCTAGAAGGAAGTAACCCTAGATCGCTATCAACTCCTTTTTCTACCACAACTCCATCAACAAAATTTAATTCACCAAAAAATCCTGCTACAAATGCGTTTACTGGGTTACAGTAAAGTTCCTCTGGTTTGCCGGTTTGAATAATCCGCCCTTCTTGCATCATCACAATTCTATCAGCCATAAACATTGCTTCTTCGGAATCATGAGTAACCATCAACGTGGCACATTCATTTGCCTTTAGGAGATGTAGGACCTCGTCCCGTATATTGTCCCGCAATCGCGCATCAAGCCCTGAATAGGGTTCATCTAACAGCATAACTTTAGGTTTAGGCGCCATTGCTCTGGCGAGGGCCACACGTTGTTGTTCTCCTCCCGA